>ENA-OQIU01000188-OQIU01000188.1-human-gut-metagenome-genome-assembly--contig:-NODE-188-length-12085-cov-2.287005_pt1 | contig 12085 bp, 15 predicted proteins | sample MGYA00242590_ERZ504755 | MGnify/ENA primary metagenome ERZ504755 (study PRJEB26092, sample SAMD00036359) | human gut metagenome | host: Homo sapiens | study: EMG produced TPA metagenomics assembly of...
ATAAAACCAAACTATTTTAAATACTTATAAAAAAATCCTTCACTGATGCATAAATGCCATCTGCATCAAGTCCGTATTTTTTAAGCAAAGCTACAGCCGGACCTGACTCACCAAAGCAGTCCTGTATGCCTATTGTCTTTACCGGTGTTGGAGCCTTACGCGAAAGTGTCTCACATACCGCGGCTCCAAGTCCTCCTATTACAGAGTGCTCCTCCACGGTAACCACCCTGCCGCATTCCTTTGCTGCAACTACAACAAGTTCCTCATCAAGAGGCTTGATAGTGTGTATATTTATGACCTTTGCATTTACGCCATCTGCTGCAAGCTTTTCTGCCGCTGCAAGTGACTCTGCCACGCACAGACCGGTAGCTATGATAGCTACATCCGTGCCCTCACGGAGTGTAACACCCTTTCCAATTTCAAATTTATACTCTGCATTGTCATTTATTATCGGTGTTGCAAGACGGCCAAACCTCATGTATACAGGGCCCTCATGCTCATAAGCTGCCTTTACGGCGGCTCTTGCCTCTATATCATCACTTGGGTTTATTACAACCATGCCTGGAATTGCTCTCATGAGTGCAATATCCTCGTTGCACTGGTGAGTAGCTCCATCCTCTCCTACCGAAATACCTGCGTGTGTCGCACCGATTTTCACATTGAGATGAGGATATCCAATAGAGTTTCTCACCTGCTCAAACGCACGACCTGCCGCAAACATGGCAAATGAACTGGCAAATGGCACCTTTCCCGTAGCCGCAAGTCCTGCAGCAATGCCCATCATGTTGCACTCTGCGATACCACAGTCTATGTGACGATCTGGAAATTCCTTTTTGAAGATGGCTGTCTGTGTGGCAGCCGCAAGATCAGCATCAAGAACATATACGTCATCGTGCTCCTTTGCAAGCTCTACAAGTGCATTTCCGTAGCTGACACGTGTGGCGATTTTCTTTACTTCTGACATAATGCTTCACCTTCCTTTCTCAGATCCTCCATGGCAACTGCATACTCTTCATCATTAGGAGCCTTGCCATGCCAGCCGACCTGATTTTCCATAAATGAAACACCCTTGCCCTTTACGGTATGTGCTATAATTGCCGTCGGCATACCCTTTGTATTTCTTGCCTCTTTAAATGCGTCAGCAATCTGATCCATGTCATTTCCATCCTTCAGATCAATCACATGGAAATTGAATGCCTTGAATTTCTCACCAATAGGATATGGTGAGCACACCTGATCCACCGGTCCATCAATCTGGAGTCCGTTGTTATCAACTATAACAACAAGGTTGTCAAGCTTTCTGAAGCCCGCAAACATGGCAGCCTCCCAGACCTGTCCCTCCTGAATCTCGCCATCGCCAAGAAGTGTATATACTCTGTAATCATCATTTGTAAGCTTTGCAGAAAGTGCCATGCCCACTGCCGCAGAAATGCCCTGTCCGAGTGAACCGCTCGACATATCCACACCCGGGATATGCTTCATGTCAGGATGTCCCCTGCAGATATGATCCCAGATGTCTGAGTGTCTTTAAATCCTCAACCGGAAAATAGCCTCTCTGCGCAAGTGCAGAGTAAAGTCCCGGAGCCGTGTGTCCCTTTGAAAGCACAAAACGGTCTCTATCCGGTCTTTTTAGGATTCTTTGGATCAATGTTCATCTCCTCAAAATACAGATATGTAAATATATCTGCTGCAGAAAGTGAGCCGCCCGGATGTCCCGCCTTTGCAGAATGCACAGCCGTGACGATACCCTTCCTGACTTCATTTGCTGTAATCTGAAGCTCTAATTTGTTCATTTTGTTCTCCTGTTAAATCTATGACATGAAATAAAATATTTATACCTGTCTTTGGTTTATAATATCTAATCCCCAAATACAGCTCTGTAATCAGCCTGGAACTTCTCGATTCCCTGATCTGTAAGTGGATGCTTTGTCATCTGCTCGATAACCTTGTAAGGAATTGTTGCGATATCAGCTCCTGCAAGTGCACAGTCTGTGACATGAATCGGGTTTCTGATTGAAGCTGCAATAATCTCTGTATCATATCCATAGATATCAAAAATCTCTGAAATCTGTCTGATCAGCTCAATGCCCGGCTGGCTGATATCATCAAGTCTGCCAAGGAAAGGTGAAACATATGTAGCACCTGCATTTGCAGCAAGAATTGCCTGATTTGCTGAAAAAATAAGAGTAACGTTTGTCTTGATGCCCTCTGATGAAAGTACCTTGACAGCCTTAAGTCCCTCAACTGTCATAGGAATCTTAACTACCATGTTTGGATGAATAGCTGCGATTTCACGTCCTTCTTTTATCATGCCCTCTGCATCAACTGTTGTTGCTTTTACCTCTCCGCTTATCGGTCCGTCAACGATAGATGTGATTTCTTTAATTACCTCATTGAAGTCTCTGCCCTCTTTTGCGATGAGTGAAGGGTTTGTTGTGACTCCACAGATGACTCCCATATCGTTTGCTTTCTTAATGTCCTCGACATTTGCTGTATCTACGAAAAACTTCATTTAATAATACCTCCGCCTTATATAATTTGTGTTTGCTTTTATTTGATGATATAAATATAACACTTTAAAAGAAAAAATGCAATAGCAAAAGTAAATAAAAGTAAAAATAAATATAATTAAATGTCATTAAAATAAAAAAAAGCATAAGCAATCGAAAACACTGGCTTTATTTACTTATTTGAGTTATTATATATTTATGCAATGCTTTGTGATAAAAATATGTACGTAAAAATACAACAGAAATCAAAAGAAAGAGGAAAATCTATGCTGCAATTAGAAAGACAACAAAAAGATTCTCGATTATTTAAAAAGAAAACCGCAAGGCCACCACCAAGTGAGCTCAGTGAACTGCTTGGTGTATCGACCACGACAATAAGAACAGATTTAAACCAGATGGATAAGGAAAAGCTTCTGACAAAGACTCACGGCGGTGCTATCTACAAGGATAAAACCCATGACATGACTGATTTAACCTCGAGGGCCTACCTGTTCCATGACCGCGCCCTGGAAAACAAGGAAGCTAAAGAGGAGATTGCAAACGAGGCGATAAAGCTCGTAAGTGACCATATGTGTATATTCCTTGATGCCAGCTCCACAGCCTACACTCTCGGCATGAAGCTTTCAGGCTTTACAGAACTGACCGTCATCACCAATGGCATCAATCTGGCTTTAGAGCTAAAGGATATCCCGGGTGTCACAGTCATCCTGACAGGCGGTATCGTAACCAGTGCATCCGCTTCCATAGAAGGACTGCTTGGCGCTGATTTACTCAAAAAGATACACACAGATATCGCGTTCGTGTCAGCAAGAGGCTTCTCTGTAGAAGACGGACTGACTGATTTCAGTATATACGAGGCTGATTTAAAGCACATGTGTATCAAGGCCTCCGCTAAAACTGTGGCTCTTGTAGACCACACCAAGTTTGATACCACATCCATATCCAGCTATGCATCGCTTGATGACATCAATATGGTAATCACCGACTCCGGTATCTCTCCTGAGACAGCAGATATCTATAAGAAGGCAGGCACTGATATTGTTATTGCCGGAATCTAAAAAGACACGCATCCGTTTTACGGCTGCGTGTCTTTTTATAGTTGTCTTATATACTTAAAGCATCAGACTATCTTATATGTATTTCTGCCCTTTTCCTTCACATCATTGAGCACTTCATCCACCGTCTTGAACAGCTTTGAAAACTCATCCGGCACCTTTACATCCGGGGCGGTAACATATGCCTGTGATACAGTCAGATACTCATCCACCTTAGAGCTCTCATGAAGTATCTGTTTTTTTGCAAGCTCAAGTCTTATATGCTCGGCTATATTTTTAATGATATCCTCATCCGTTTCCTGCAGGATTATGTAGAATTCATCACCATAGAAATGATACCCCATTCCCTTATCTTTGATGCTCTCATTTATTATGGATGACACTTCTTTTAGCACTGCATCACCGGTGACTATGCCACTGTTTCTGTTAAATGACTTGAAGAAATCTATATCCACTACTCCAAACGTGATTCCTGCACCATCTGAATCCTGATTTTTGCTCACAAGCTTTTCAAAATCGTTTCGCATCTTGAACTTATTGCCCATGCCTGTAAGCATATCTGTGTAGTTGAGTCTGACTGCCTTACGGCGCTCATACTCAGTCTCCTGAAGCTGAAGCTTAAGGTCTATTGTATCACCAAGACGCTTTATCTGCTCCTTCACCTGCATAGAGTGGAGATTTGCGTAATATACGCACAGCTTGTTGTATGCCTCTGTATCACCCATGGCTCTCTCATATTTCATCCACATCTTGACACAGGTCTTCTGGAAAAACAGATTTTGCGTATCAGTGGCAAATCTTTCATACTCCACAATAACCTTTTTCCATGCATCGAACTCCCCCATATTCATAAATAGATTGCAAAGACTTAGTATCTCAAGCACATAATCGGCAGAATCGATATTGTTTATCGCACCCTCAACCAGCTCTTCCACATGATCTCTGACCTCATCCTCATTTCCCATCTTCCATAGCAGATGTGCCTGTGACATGTCTATCAGAAATCTGTTTTTATCACTGCCAGCTATATCATTAAGGAGTATCGCGTCAGAAAGATGCTTTTCTGCCTTTTCAAACTCATTAATTCCTGTGTATGATATGCACAGATTCAGATGAAGCATGAGAAGCTCCTGATAATAGCTATCCCTCTCTCCATGCAGTGGTGGCTTGCACAGCTCCAGTGCTTCGTTAAAATATCTGATAGCCTTTCATACAATCCAAGCTCCATATAGAGTGAGCCTATATTATTGTTAACAAGCATTATTATCTCTGTTGAGCCCTGCTCCACAGCTACATCCATAGCCTCCAGGTAGCAGTCAATCGACATGCTTACATCTCCAATAGATGCATATATGACTCCCATAAGATTGACAGTCTTTGCCATCTGCTCATATGCGCCACAGCTCTTATAAAGACCGGCTGTCTCCTGTGCCTTCTTCTCTGCCAAAAAAAGCTTATTCTCGCCAAATAAGGCTGCTGCCTCATCCATACATCTGTCTGCCTTTTGCAATATACCCATAAAAACCCTCCTATAGATGACAATACAATCTTATTTTTCAGCAAGATACTGCTTATATCCAACCTGTTTCAATTTCGCATCCTTTGCTACAACCTGAGCCTTCATATCTGCTGTATACTTTTTGATTTTCTCAAGGATTGCATCATCACCTGCTGCGAGTATCTTTGCTGCAAGGATTGCTGCATTTTTCGCACCGTCAATTGCAACTGTGGCAACAGGCACTCCAGGTGGCATCTGCATGATTGAGAACACTGCATCCATTCCATCCAGATTCTTTCCTGAAAGCGGTACTCCGATAACAGGAAGTGCAAAAAGCGCTGCACACATTCCCGGAAGTGCTGCTGCCATTCCAGCTCCTGCTATTATTACCTTTACATCTCTATCACAAGCGCCTCTTGTCCACTCAATAAGCTCATCCGGCTCACGGTGTGCCGAGATGATGGTGAGCTCATACTCTATTCCGAGCTCTTCAAGCATATCTGCTGCCTTACTCATCACCTTTAAATCTGAGTCGCTGCCCATAACTATTCCTACTTTTGCCATTTTATCCTCCTTATATGTCTAACAATTATTTACTTTCAGCATCAAGCGTATCGAGCGGTTTGTTCAACTCTTCTACGCCCTCAAGCACAAATCTGCCATCTCTTATTATATCACAGGTTGAGCCATCGTGTCGAATAACTGTGATGGCTCCAAGCTCATCATATGGTATTGTGATATCCGTGTGGCAGTTGAAATATGCCTTTGATATATCATCTTTTCTGCGGATGGAAACTGAATTGTCCCTGGCAATGATTGCTTTTCCGTCAGGGTTGTATGTCATATTGTCCTCATCGTATGTGTAGCAGGTATCACCCACTGCAAAGTGCGGTCCTGTCTTCTCTGCTATGAGAATAGGCATCTTTGCCGCGATATCGTATACTCTTGCCATACGGTAGGCTGTCGTATTGGTGCCTATGGCAAACTCACCCATAGGCAGTGTGTCGTGATGGAAAAGCACATTGTCTGATATATACTTTCTGTTTTCTTCCTCATCCTCAAAATTGGTACATGTATATTTATCAATCATGCCATCCTTAAAGTCGATTTCCAGATTAAGGAAATTAAGCTCATTAAGATATACCTGACTGACATGCAGCTTACCGTTTGTGCCCTCTAACACCGGTGAAGTAAACACCTCTCCGACAGGGATATTTACATCAGCCACACAGTTTTCAAAAGCCGTCTCCTTCGAAGGCTCCTTAAGCTCATGAATCTTGACATACAAATCTGTCCTGTTGCCGTTTGTCCCGACGATATGCACCCTGTCTGCTGTATCGAGCACATCTATGATTTTCTGCTGCATATCCCTGTAGAGTGCATAATCAAGAGTATTAATCTTTACAGTCTCCGTAAAAATTTCCTTATAATCAGGTCCGATTGCAGCACACGGATAGGCGATGATCGTAAAGCTTCTGTCCTCGCTGTGGATATAGCTGTTCATATACTGTGAGCGCACGCTTGTCATATGGACTACAAGCTTCTGTTGCTCATCATTAAAGTGCGCAGCCTCCTTCTTTGAAACCGGAGCAAACGGCTCCTCTCCAAATATCTCTATGACAGCCGGTCCTCCACATTTGCATGCTACATCCTTCATTCTCTCAAGTGCATTGTGCATGCACTCAAGACGATACTCCACATATGCCTTGTCAAGCCACAGTGCCATATCCTCCTTGTGGTCATAGTCAAACTGCTTATTGACCGATGTGGAAAATGGTCTCATGGCAGGCTTCATACCCATTTTCTCAAAATTCTTTAATGCTGCTCTTATCATACGCTCAAAGCCAAGCGGATAAAGCACCTGAACCACCGACTTCTTTGAGATATCCTTGTTGCAGGTAATAAAGCCAATGCGGTATCCTTCTGTATAGGTATCTGCCATTGCCTGTATCTCCTCATCTGAAAATGAAGCCAGATGCGCTCTGCCGGCGCGCTCATTCTCTCCGACATACAGTCCGTAAGAATACAGATAATCATCATTTGACAAATCTGCCTCATTTACAAGCTCTGTATAGTAATCATAAGCCGGGTCAAGGAGTGCCCTGTTGTCATCCTCTGCAAATATCTCCTCATAATCATGCATGAACGAATATATACATCCCCTTATCTCATCAGGACTCAGCTCATTGGCATTCTCAAAATAATTGTAAAGCTCTACAATAAGCTCTGCATAAATGCAGAGATATTTTATATCCCCCTGATAGATATGTGTAATGCTTCCGGCAATTTTTGCATATACAGCCGATAAAAGCTGACCATACTCATCTCCGAGCACCTTTACGGCGTATGCCGGGTTGGCATAGCTTTTCTCATAATTTTCTTTATCAAACTGTGAATAGAATAAATCGTTAAATTCCTTATCTGCGTTATGGTTTTTAATAGTGTTGATGCACTTTGCCGCACTTCTGAAATAATCTACAAAAAGCCGGCTCTATCGCAGGCTCTCTGACGATCTGTTCTATCCGCTCCTCCACAAGCTCTAATCGCTCTGCGTAAAGCTCATTGGAGAGCTCATAAATCTCTTTATAACTCATATATCCCTATAATCTTTCTTTCATATAATAAAACCTGCAGCATATGTTCCTCCCCAGCTGATTACCGCTATGAGTGAAAAAAACACTGCCAACCGTGGAAACGTCATGAATGATTCCTCATCAAAGAGGCTTCTGATGGCAAACCCGAAATCTGCCAGAGATATGCCAAGCATCAATATACCGGCACTGCCATAGTACATAGACAGATTGCCATCTCCTCTGAATGCCGCATTCAAAAAAAACTATATATACAATCTCTATGAGGATAGCCACAACAAGTGCAGCTATCCCCTCTTAGATTGCTTCTTTTCCGTAAACTTATACCTGTTACGTTTTCTTCTGCCAAGCAATTTATATTCTCCTATTTGCAGCCGTACTGCTTATAGTACTCATCTATAGCTGCTTTGATCGTGTCATCAATGACTACTCTGCCATCATGCTCTCTGTTGTAGAGATACTCTGTGACCTCTGCCATTGTGACGATTGACTTGCCCTCAAAGCCGTACTTCTCATGAATCTCATCGAGCGCGCTTACCTTGCCGCCCTGTCCGACTTCCATTCTGTTAAGGCTCACCATAAGGCCTACGATTGTAACATCTGCAGCTCCTCTTACCTTTGGAACTGTCTCCTCCATTGATTTGCCGGATGTGGTGACATCCTCTATCATGACTACTCTGTCGCCATCCTTAAGCTTGCTTCCAAGGAAGCCTCCCTTGTCTGCACCGTGATCCTTTGCCTCTTTTCTGTCTGAGCAGTAGCGCACCTCTTTGCCATAGAGCTCATGGTATGCGATAGCTGTTACCACTGCAAGCGGAATTCCCTTGTATGCAGGTCCGAATAATACATCAAAGTCATCTCCGTAGTTAGCATGGATAGCCTTTGCGTAGTACTCTCCGAGTCTCTTAAGCTGTGAGCCTGTCACATATGCTCCCGCATTCATGAAAAATGGTGATTTACGGCCGCTCTTTAATGTGAAATCACCAAATTTCAGCACGTCACTCTCCACCATAAAGTCTATAAATTCGCTCTTGTAACTTTCCATTGTATGTTAATCCTCCTGTGTGTTTTTCTTTAAATTATCTTTGTCAATTTTACCACATTGGGGCGTGCTTTTCAACGTGGAAATTGGTTACAAAAACAGCATCCCTTCATATTATTAAATGAATATGGGATGCTGTTCATCTGCTTATATATTTTTATCAGATATACTCACTTGTGTTTACGATCACGCCGTCATATACTGACTGCTTTTTGATAAACTCCGCAGCCTGGTCCACATCTCTGCCGTTTTTGTTCCAGTCCTTTGTGAACTCAACTTTGTCGGCTTCAAGCTCCTTCTCCTGCTTTTGGCTGATGAGCAGAAGTACGAGTATTCCGGCATGGCTTAGATGCTTGACTACATTTACGAAGTCCTCACCCTCCTTTGGTGCGTAGAGATAAGTATGGCGTCCGTCTATATTTAAGGCTTTCTCGACATCCTCCACAAAGCCGCGGTTTACACCATCCACTCCGTCTACGAATACGGCGGTGATTGCCTTCTGCCCCTTGATTGCAGCTCTTACGTTTCTGTCTACTCTGCCCTCATAGAGGCCGCTTTCCTCTGTGTGTACCTCTTCAACCACACCACAGGCAGATGTCATATCCGTCACACGGTCGATTAAGATGAACTCACCGAGTGTCTTGTGATTTTTGAACTTATCGCAGACTATCTTGTCCGAGAATGCAATCTTTACAACTGCTATCTCATTCTTTTTGAGCTTGTCGGCAGGCTTTTCCTCACCTGTGTTTACATCGATGGTATGCTCAATCTCTGTTACGATGCCCGGTATCGACTTGGTACCTAGCTTGAAGAAGAAGTTCTTTCCCTTGAAGAGTTCATCGTCATCCATCCAGAGTATTGTAGCTGTGATGGATGACGCAACCTTTGCTCCTGAACCGATTGTGAGCACACAGCCTCTTGATACGTCCACCTCTCTGTCGAGCTGGATTGTAACCGGCTGGCCTGTAAATGCGCTATCGCTTAGCTTATCACCCACATGGATGCTCTTTACATGGGCTGTCTCATTGCTTGGCAGTGTGGTGATTTCATCGCCCACCTTTACCTCTCCGGCCTCTATCTGGCCCTGGAATCCACGGAAGGTGTGGTCAGGACGGCAGACTCTCTGTACAGGCATGTAAAAGCCCTCTTCCTCGTTCTCATCCTTTATGTCAACATCCTCAAGGTATGATAAAAGAGCAGGTCCCTTGTACCATGGGATATTTTCTGACTTTGTTGTTACATTGTCACCCTCTGTTGCAGAAACAGGAATTATTACTACATTTTTGAGCTCAAGCTCCTTTGTAAGCTCAATAATCTGCTTTGTGATTTCATCGAAACGCTTCTCGTCGTAGCCTACAAGATCCATCTTGTTTACAGCAAATACAAAGTAGTTGATTCCCATGAGCGCGCAGATTCTTGCGTGTCTTCTTGTCTGAACCAATACGCCCTGCTTTGCATCTATTAAAATTACCGCAAGGTCTGCAAAGGATGCACCTACAGCCATGTTTCTTGTGTACTCCTCATGGCCCGGTGTATCTGCCACGATAAAGCTTCTCTTATCTGTTGTGAAGTAACGATAAGCCACATCGATTGTGATTCCCTGCTCTCTCTCTGCCATCAGTCCGTCGAGGAGGAGTGAGTAGTCGATGGCGCCGCCACGGCTTCCGACCTTACTGTCAAGCTCCAATGCCTTTTCCTGATCTGCATAGAGCAGCTTTGAATCGTATAATATATGTCCGATCAGAGTTGATTTTCCGTCGTCCACGCTTCCGCATGTAATAAATTTAAGTAATCCGCTCATTTTAGAAATATCCCTCCCTCTTTCTTCTTTCCATGCTGCCTGCCGCCTCGTTGTCTATGACACGGGTGGTTCTCTCTGAGGAAACAGCACTGAGTGTCTCATCAATAATCTCATCAAGTGTATCCGCTGTCGACTCAACACCACCTGTCAGTGGATAGCAGCCGAGTGTTCTGAAACGTACACTCTTCATCTGGATTTTCTCACCCGGACGAAGCTTCATTCTGTCGTCATCTACCATGATGATGTTGCCATCTCTGTATACAACAGGTCTTTCCTTTGCAAAGTAAAGTGAAGGAATCTCGATATTCTCTCTCTTTATATACTGCCAGATATCCTTCTCTGTCCAGTTTGACAGTGGGAAAACTCGCACCTCCTGGCCCTTTTTGATTCTTGAGTTGTAGAGCTTCCACATCTCCGGGCGCTGGTTCTTTGGATCCCATGCGTGGTTTTCATTTCTGAAGGAGAAGATTCGCTCCTTGGCTCTTGATTTCTCCTCGTCTCTTCGGCCACCGCCAAACGCTGCCGTAAAGCCGTATTTGTCGAGCGCCTGCTTAAGCGCCTGTGTCTTCATGATATCTGTGTATGCTGAGCCGTGGTCAAATGGATTGATGCCCTGCTTTACGCCATCCTGATTTATATATTCAAGCATCTCGATGCCCTTTTCCTTAGCAATGCGATCTCTGAATTCTATCATCTCATGAAATTTCCAGGTTGTATTTACATGTAAAAACGGAAATGGCGGCTTCTCCGGATAAAATGCCTTCATTGCAAGATGAAGCATTACCGAGCTGTCCTTTCCAATTGAGTACAACATAACCGGCTTCTCGCACTCTGCGGCTACTTCACGTATTATGTATATTGCCTCTGCTTCGAGTTCGTCAAGATGTGATAATTCACCCATGTCTGTTACCATCCTTTTCTTTAATATTTATTGGATTCCTTCTTGTTGATAAGAATCTCTTCCTTGCTTCCGTCGCGCTTTTTGATATCCCATGTCAGCGTATCCGGTGTGCTTTTTACTGTCATGAGACTTCCCATGCCTCCTATGTCTGCTCCAAGATAAAGAGCAATAGCGCCAAAATGACATTCCTTGATGCATGAGGCACAGCCCCAGCAGTCCTTAGGATATTTGATAAAAGCTTTTTGCTCTGAGTCCTGATATATCAGGCTTCCGGGGCATACACTTGTACACTTGCCACAGCCCTTACACTTTGCTTTATCAATCATTATGCTCATAACGCGCCTCCCTTCCGACAAGCTCTCTGTAAATCATATGAAGCTGCCCGTTTTCGTATTTGGAATTGACGTATTTCATCCAGTCATCACTCTTGTCGGGATAATCCAGATTCTCGGCAAAGCTGTGCCATCTGGTCTCCTTTCTTGCACCAAGATGTGCTATGACCGAAAGACATACCGTAAGCCTCTCCTTAAGCTCATATATGAACATAAGCTCATGCATATCCGATGCATATAAATCACCGGTCAGCTCTATCAGATGATTTATCTTTTCCTTGCCAGCGCAAGCTGCTTGCCGTTGAACTGATAATGTGTGAAATACCGCCTGCGTAGTTGTCCATGACCTTCTGCA
>ENA-OQIU01000194-OQIU01000194.1-human-gut-metagenome-genome-assembly--contig:-NODE-194-length-11951-cov-2.390731_pt1 | contig 11951 bp, 15 predicted proteins | sample MGYA00242590_ERZ504755 | MGnify/ENA primary metagenome ERZ504755 (study PRJEB26092, sample SAMD00036359) | human gut metagenome | host: Homo sapiens | study: EMG produced TPA metagenomics assembly of...
GATTCCATTCCGCTTAATGCGCTTATGCCGATTGCAGGCACTCCGCTTGAGGGACTTGAGCATATCAGTGAGCCTGATATACTGCGTACAGTGTCATTTTTCAGATATATAAATCCAAAGGCTGACATACGTCTTGGAGCCGGCAGGGCGCTGCTTACAAATGATGGGGAGCTTGCATTCAAGTCTGGAGCATCAGCCACAATTACAGGAAACATGCTTACGACAGTAGCGTGTGCCACAATCAGAAGTGACAAGGAAATGCTTGAAGGCATGGGCAGGAATGTGACACCTGAGTACATGAAATAAAGGTAATTATTCAGAATATAAAATATGTCAAAGATGCGTAAACTAGTATTAGTTTTGCGCATCTTTTTTAGTACAAATGACAGGTTTGGTTGCGGGGTGAAAAAAATTATTATATAATGAAAAAAATGTAATTTAAGGGATTTATCCGGTATAGCATGGAACATGAATAGGAGCGAATTAATATATTTCATTGAAAAATAAGAGGTTACGGGGGAAATATGTACAACGATAAAGGTAATACAAAATATCTGAAGCTGTTAAAACAAAATTATTCATCAAGTCAGGATGTAATCAGGGAGATAGTCAATCTTTCTGCGATTATAAACCTGCCAAAGGGCACGGAGTTTTTCCTGAGTGATATACATGGCGAGTATGAGGCTTTTTTTACATATCATGAACAACTGCTCAGGTGTGATAAAGGAAAAGGTGGATTTGATTTTCAAGGATACGATTTCTGATTATGACAGACAGGAGCTTTGCACGCTCATATACTATCCAAGAGAGAAATGGCCCTGCTTGATGAACAGGGCAAGATAGACAGTGACTGGTATGCTATGACGTTAAATGAGCTTATACTTGTCGCAAAGCTGCTCTCATCAAAGTACACCAGGTCGAAGGTCAGAAAGGCTCTGCCTGAGGAATATGCGTACATCATCGATGAGCTTTTGCATGCGCAGGAGGATGAGGATGCAAATCAGGTCAGATATCATAAGCAGATATTAAAGACTATAATTGATTTGGAGGATGCGGATGAGTTTATAATCGCTTTGTCTGCACTGATTAAGAGGCTTGCTGTTGACCATCTGCACATTGTGGGAGATGTATTTGACAGAGGAGGAAGCGCGGATAAGATTCTTGATCTGCTTTATGATTATCACTCGCTTGATATCGAGTGGGGCAATCATGACATTCTCTGGATGGGGGCGGCATGTGGCAATGATGCATGTATATGCAATGTCATCCGCAACAATCTGAAATACAACAATGTGGAAATTCTTGAGAATGCCTACGGAATAAGCTTACGACAGCTAATGCTGTTTGGCATGAAAAACATATGGTATAGAGGATGGAATTGAGGCTGCAAGGGCGCCATCACAGTAATGCTTTTTAAGCTTGAGGGGCAGCTTATACTTGCACATCCCGAGTATGAGATGGGAAACAGGCTGATGCTTGACAGGCTGGACGAGCTGCAGGATGTAGGAGTGGACAGAAAGCGCTTTCCAACCGTTGATGATGAGAGACCCTACGCACTAAGTGACGAGGAGACTGTCATCATGAGAAAGCTGCACAGACAGTTTGTGACAGGACAGCGCCTGCACAAACATGTCAGATTTTTGTATGATAAGGGCGGCATGTACAATGTATACAATGGCAACCTGCTCTATCATGGCTGTGTTCCGGTTGATAGCAACGGAGCCTTTGACAAGCTGTATATTGATGGTGAATTTTATCACGGAAGGGCACTGCTTGACAAATGTGATGAGAAGGCAAGGGCTGCGTATGTGGACAATCCTTATAAGGATGATGTGGACTTTATGTGGTTTTTGTGGGGAGGAGAAAAATCACCGCTGTGCGGCAGAAGGCTTAAGACATTTGAGATGGAATATGTTACAGACAAGAGCATGTGGGAAGAGCCTTCTAATCCATACTACAGCAGGTATTACGATAAGAGCTTCTGCTGTCAGATACTGCACGAGTTCGGGCTGTATGATGATGATGCGCATATCATAAATGGACATACACCGGTTCACGCAATAGAGGGAGAGAACCCTGTCAGGGCCAATGGCAAGCTGTTTGTGATAGATGGAGGCTTCTGTCGTGCGATGAACAAGAAAACCGGTATCGCCGGCTATACACTGATTTACAATTCACATGGTCTAAGGCTCAAGGCACACACGCCTTTTACATCGGTGGAGGATGCCCTGATAAATAATACTGACATAGAGACGTCATCAGAGGTCGAGGAAAATGATAAGAGACGTATGCTTGTGAAGGATACCGATATAGGAAAGAGGCTTATTGGAGAGATTGATGATCTGCACAAGCTTCTTGAGAATTACAGGAGGCTGTAGGGGAAAGGCTTATAAAAAAGGGTTTGATTATTTCACCTGAGTATGGACATTTGGAGTTTGCATTTCCAAGGTTCAAAGAATTTGTGCTGTGTACATACAACATGAGAATATTGGATATGATTAAAGATTAAAGATTAATCCGTCATGCCGGGGAATGCGCATGGCGGATTTTTCGTATGTAATTGCTTGCGCCTGATACATTTTAGATACAAGTATCTGTTAATATATAAATAGCAATGCATAATCCGGGCGGATACATGCTCCTCGGGATTGACAGCAAAAGAAGAATATGCAAAGATTTATAAAAGATTATAAAATGTTAGAAGGAATAGCATGATAGAAATATTAATAGTTGAAGACGAAAAACCGATATCAGACCTCATCAGATTAAATCTCATGAAAGCAGGCTATAGCTGCACCTGTGCCTTTGATGGTATGGAGGCAGCAGATATTCTGGAGGAGAGAAATTTTGACCTGATAATACTTGATGTAATGCTGCCGAAGTTAAACGGCTTTGAGCTTATGGAATACATAAAGCCGCTTGGCATACCTGTGATATTTCTCACAGCAAAAGCCACTTTAGATGACAGGCTAAGAGGTCTCACGTCAGGTGCCGAGGACTATATGGTAAAGCCATTTGAGATTGTTGAGCTTTTAGCCCGGGTAAATATAGTGCTAAGACGTTATAATAAGATGGAGCAGCAGCTTACATTAAAGGACATAGCTATCGATACGAAAAACCAGAATGTATCAAAGGCAGGGAAGCATATAGAGCTTACACCAAAGGAATTTGAGCTGCTTGAGCTTTTGATGCGCAATAAAAATATCACACTTTTCAGAGAAAAGATATATGAAGAAATATGGGGAAGTGAGTACTCTGTCGAGTCGAGGACTCTCGATCTTCACATACAGAGACTGCGCAAAAAGCTTGACATAGGCGACTGCCTTAAAACCGTATTTAAGGCAGGATACAGGCTGGAAGAACAGAAAACTAAAGACCATTAAATATGGGTAAGCGTAATATACAAAAAGAGGGCTAAATGAAATTCAGGTACAAGGTATTGTTCACAAACTTAATACTGCTTTCACTTGGACTGGGGCTGGTGGGATACCTCATGATACACAAGAATTTTGAGCTGGCGAAGCAGACACAGCTTAAAAACGCTATTGTGCAGAATAATCTGGTACAGTCCTCTGTGGAGTATGAGCTTTTGCAGCTTTTAAATTCAGTTTCAGATAATTCTGAAACTTCGAACAATAATACAGATAACAATAATGCAGATAACAGCAATGCAGAAAAGAGCAGCATTTCCGCATCATCAATAGCCGCGCAGCTTCCGCAGATCGGAAGCCGTGTAAGCAGCAGTGTGCGCTCAAGGGATTCATTTTTCTACATATATTTTGATGGTGAAAAAGTATATACAGATGACAAAAGTGATGCAAGGATAAGTGATACACTTTTTAAAAATCTCACAACAGGAAACAAAAACTATGTGATTAAAGAAGAATCCCAAAAGCACTATATCTATGTTACTTCGCAGAGTGTGATAGATGAAAAAAATCTCTGGATAGTAAGTAAATGCGACGCATCAGAGGCGTATACACTGCTTGATGAGCAGATAAATTATTTCAGGCTGATAATAATAGTCATATTGATTGCAGAGTCGGCAGCAATGTATTTTATCAGCAGGTACATGACAAAGCCGCTCGAGAAGCTTAACCATGTCAGCGAAGGAAATAGCGCAGGGGGATTATGCCACAAGGGTAAACGTAAAAAGTCATGATGAGATAGGGCTTCTTGCGCAGAAATTTAATATCATGGCGCAGGCAGTATCGGATCATGTAGACGAGCTTAACGATATGGTGCACAGGCGTGAGCAGTTTGTAGCGGATTTTACCCACGAGATAAAAACCCCTATGACGTCAATTATTGGATATGCAGACACGATGCGTTCAATGGAGCTTCCGAGAGAGGAACAGATGATGGCGCTTGGATATATCTTTTCGGAGGGAAAAACGTCTGGAGAGCATGTCGCAGAAGCTTTTTGAGCTGATATATCTGCGCCGGCATGATATTGAAAAAGCGCGGGTTCATATGGCAGATCTTTGTGCAGAGGTGGTAAAGGTTGTTGAGCCTGCATACGAAAACAGGCATCTTACTATAGAAACAGAGATAGAGGATACTGTGCTGACCGTGAATAGAGAGCTTTTGGTTACAGCACTTGTCAATATGATGGATAATGCAAGAAAAGCGTCAGAAGAAGGTCAGCAGGTTGAGGTTACAGGAAAATTTGTGGACAAAATGGCTTGTAATATACTTAAAGATAAAACGTATATAGGAGAAGCCGAATCAGCAGATGACAGGAAATGTATGAGGGCATATGAAATCTGCATAATTGATCACGGAATCGGAATGACTAAAGAGCAGGCAGAAAGAATTTGTGATGAGTTTTATATGGCAGACAAATCAAGAGCCAGAAAAGAGGGCGGTGCCGGAATCGGAATGTCGCTTGTGGCAATCATTTTAGAGCACCATAATGCAGTACTTTCAGTGGAAAGTGAACCCGGATGCGGAACAACTATGAGGATTTTGCTGCCGTGGTAATCTGAACGCAATATAGATATAAAAAATGGTAAATTCGTAAGATTTAAAGGAAGATATGAAAAAAGACAGCTTCAAATTAATAATAATGTCTGTTGCAGTAATCTGTATAGTAATAGCAGGCATCATGGTGCCGGGCATAGTGCTTGAGGCAAACCAGAAAAGTGAACATGATCATGTGGCGAAGGTTCCTAAAAGCTATCTGCCTTCAGGCTCTGTAATGGCAAAGGAAGCATCTGTCAATCTGAAATTGTCAGAGAAGCTCTCGCTCATAGACGGGCAGTGGGACAGCACGACAGATGACGCCGCCTCTTATGAGATGGATGAGCAGGATTATCAGGCAGTTGCCACATGCAGAAAAAGCATAGAAAAGCTTTATGAAGAAAAGCTCTATCCTGTAAATCTTTCACCTGACTACTCTAACTGGTATACGTGGGAGGCAGCAGCGAAAAAGGCATCGGATAATACCTTTAACACATATACGGCATATTACTGGATAATCAGGTTTGAGAAGTATGATGGTACACAAAATCATACAATCTGGATGCTTGAGGATGGGACAATCATTATGGCAAAAGCACATATGAAGGATATTAGTGATATGAGTGAATATAAAGAGGTTTTGCAGGCAGATGATGAATCACAGGCAGAAAATGATTTGTCTGCTTACAAAGGATATTTTGACTACAGCGGGATAGATTTTTCAAAGCTTAACCTGATATCCGAGACAACAGCAGTGGAGCAAAAAAATAATGAAAGCTATGAGGTGCTGCAGTTTTTACAGGAAAATGAATATGTATATGCGATTCATGAGAAGTGATATAGACCCGGTTTGCATAAGTATGTGCAGACCGGGTTTTTTATAATAAAAATGCAATGTATGATACAAAAAGTTTACAACTGACATATATACTCATTATAACAACATGGAAGATAACTATTCTGAATAGTCACCGGGAAAGAAAAAAAGGGAGGAGAGCTACATATGGATAAAAGGGGTAACATATCTTCACAAAATATGAGATTATTTGCAGCAATTATGACACTCATCGAGGCACTTGTCCTCATATCACTCGCAGGCTGTGCCGGCAAAAAGGTGGATTATGGTGTGGACACGGAGGTAAAATCTCAAAATGTGGTAAGCAGTGTAAAGGATATTGACACCAATACAAGTTTTAATGATGAACTTACAGTAAATGTGGGTGGTACTGATGAAAAGGTGAAAATCACGGCAGATATCAGAGTGCCGGAATGTGATACCATGTCAGTCACAGAGGTGGAGCGCATACCTTGTACCAAGGAGTTCAAGGAAAAGGTAGATAAAGGCATATTTTGGTGATTCACAGGTCTATTATTACGACTATGTGCACATGACAAAAAAGGAGCTTGAGGAGATTATTGAGACTCTTGACAGGGACAACAACAGTCTGCCGGATGATGCCTCTGAGGAGATTTTGAAATGGCATGATGATATGAAGACTGAGTGTACAAAAGCACTTGAAACGGCAGCTGATGTGTGGACAGAGGCCACAGAATATGATTCCTGTGATGATTTTGTCGGAAAAATAGGTGATACCTGGTTTCACCTTCAGTTTTCAAGGCCAGATGATGACAACAGTGTGCTATCAGGCATTCAGAGCTATCCGCTTGACAGATGCGTGAAGAGAGTTTCAGATGGGGAGCCTGATGAGCGGAGTACTATATTTGATGATGGCTATGTGAAGCAGTACTATGGACCAAAATCCCTGAAAGAGTATGATACGGTGAGGTATTTAAACGGTGACTTTATTGTTGGAGACATGCCGGTAAGCGATGACAACGAGGCAAATATTTCGGTTGATGAGGCAAAGAAGAAAGCAGGTGACTTCATGCAGGCAATAGGAATTGAGTCAATGATTAAAACAGGAGAAAGCGACTGTGAATGGGAGGGATATAACAAGACTGAGGATAATGTATATAAGGAGGGGGATGTGCATAGAGCCATATGGGGCTATGCGCTTGAATATTCGCTTGGCGCAGATGATGTAGTGTATTCAAAATCACTGAATATATTTGATTATTCAGCTTATTACAAATTTTGTCCTATGGACTGTCCTGGTTATGAGACAGGCAGTTTCAATGTAAATGAATATGGTGTCTATAGATTTGATATAGCAGAGCCGGTAAGCATTGTGAAAAAACAGCAGAAGGTGGAGCTCTTACCGGTGTCAAATATTTAATAAGATTGCAAGAAATGAGCTTGAAAGCCACCCGGAATAAATATATTGTGGAAGCGGATACACAATATCGTTATCTGACACTTGGCTATATCAGGGTAAAGGACAGCTCAGATTCACAGAGATTCAGCTATATCCCGGCATGGAGCCTTGAGCTGCTGCAAAGAGGAGAGGTCGAATCGTGTCCGGTATTTGTAAATGCAATAGACGGAACAGTGATTGAGCCGGAGCAGATATTCTGAATCAGAGAGAAGTGTGCATGGAGACTAAGGAAAATCACAATGAGCACAAAAAAGGAGAGCCGCATATGGATAAAAGGGGTAACATATCTTCACAAAATATGAGATTATTTGCAGCAATTATGACACTCATCGAGGCACTTGTCCTCACATCACTGGCAGGCTGCTCAGGCAAAAAAGTAGATTATGGGAATGAGAGCGAAATTAAAGAGACAAAAAATATGTCTGCCTTAGCTGATATAAAGGCAGACTCCGGCTGGAATGAAAACTTTACCATACAGACCGGTAATGGCGAGAAAACAGTATATGTATATGCAAATATTGTAGTTCCGGACTTCGATAACATGTCGGTTGTTGAGGTGGAAAAATGTAAAGATAGATGCTGATTACAAAAAGCGTTTTTTGGATTTATATTTTGGTGGGAACGAGTACTATTATCACGATCCGGATCATTATACTGTTGACGAATTGAATGAGGTCATAGAGTACTGGCAGAAAGAACAGGATGATACTTACAGGGAGTGGTTGGAACAGCGGCTGGCTGAATACAGGGATAAGCTTGAAACGGCAAAGACTACTTATACCGTGGCAAAGGATCTCGAAAACTGTGAAGTATTTGCAGGCTACAAGGGTGATGTGTTCTGTGAGGTGGAGTTTGGGGCTCACAAGGTACATGCTTACGCCTTGCATCAGTCCGGGACAGATTACGGTCCACCATCTTTAAGGAATGAGGACTATGATACCATAACGCAGACTTTTCAGGATGATGATCTAAAGGATAAGGCAGACGAGACCTCAAATGAGGGCAGTAAATCTGCCGCATCAGCCAAAAAAGAAGCCGGGAATTTCCTTAGTAAATTGGGAATGCAGGATCTGGTGGAACGAGGTGAATGTGAGTGCAGCTGGATAGGTTTTAATATTGACAGCGAAAAGGAAAATGACTATCAGACAGCAGCGTGGGGATATATTTATTCATACGCGACCGGCATAGACGGCATCACATTTAAGGATGGATTTGATATGGATACCTATTTGTCGGGGTATGAAGCAATTGATAGTGATATAGATGATGTTACACTGCCTGACAGTACACTTCTTACAGTCACTGATGATGGAATAATTGATGTGCAGATGGAATATCCGGTAAATGTAACACAGATCTATAAGGATGTGGAGCTTATTTCTCTTGAAAAATATAGAGCAGATCATCAAGGCGGAGATTACGGAAAATCCTGATAAATATGATACCGCGGCGACATTCAATAAGCTGCAGCTTAGTTATCTTAAGATAAGAAGTGACAGTGAACAGGGAAAATACAGCTATGTTCCGGCGTGGGTACTGTCACGTATGGTAGACTCCAATGAGCAAAATAGCTATCTTTGTAAACGCTATAGATGGAACGATCATAAATTTGGAAAATTCACTGTAAAGGAGAGGCTATGAAGAGGAAAAACGTTATTATATCGGCGTTGGTTCTTGCAATAGCATTAACCGGCTGTTCAGGAAAAAAAGTAGATTATAATATGGAAACTGAAAATATAAACACAAAAGCAGGAAGTGATATAAGTGCATTTGACGACAGTACGAAATGGAATGACAGCTTTTCTGTTGAGATATCGGATAAAAGTGTGGATGTGGATATTTCAGCAGACATTACCCTGCCGGACTGCAAAAGCATGTCGGTTGTTGAGGTGAAGAATATAAAGGTGGGTGCCGATTTCAAAAAGAGTGTGATAGAGGCTTATTTTGGCTATAGTACCGTATATTATCACGACATACCTCATTATACGAAAGAAGAGATATATCACAGCATGGAGGTTGTAAAAAATGAGATTGCCGGGTATCAGCAGGAAATTGATGCGGGACTTATCACAGAAGAGGGCGTCAGCAGGGTGATGAAAAGTGAAAATGATCTGCTGGAACAGTATGAAAAGGCAGAACCGTCTGCACTGGATACGCGTGAAAAAGCTACAGATTATACGGATTGTAATGAGTATCTGGGATATATTGGTAATGTTTTCTGTGAGCTTAGATTTGGAATTGCTGAGGACGGCTCTCTTGAATATATTTCAGCACAGCCTCTTAAGGCAGGAAGTGAGGGGACATTATACGATGATAGTGAGTATGGCTATTACGGACCACCATCCTTTGCAGAGGAGAAAGGTGTAGAGGGATTTAACGGAGGCTCTACAGGTGGAGATACTACATCTTCATATGATAATGAGTGTGCATTATCAAAAGACGAAGCTATAAAAAAGGCAGAAGAATTTCAAAATAAATTAGGCATGGCTTCACAGGTATATATAGGAACCTCAGACTACGAGTGGAGCGCAGGAGTGATAGAGGATGGTGATGATACTGTAAAAACTGATGATAAAGAGAGCGTCATAAAGGATACAGCCTGGGGATATATCATAGATTATGGCGAGGGTGTGGATGGCATAGCGTTTTGCAAGTCACTCGATTTCACCCGGAATATGGATATATGGGAGACACTCGATAACTATGATGATTTTATGCCATATGGCAGCAGTTCCTTTATTGTGACGGATCAGGGAGTGACGGAATTTACTGTTTCTTACCCGGTTGATATTGTAAATGAGTCAAAAAAACGTAGAACTCTTGTCAATGGACACTATTAAAGAGATCATCAAGGATGACATGACAAAAAACTCAGATCAGTATGATTTTACACAAAAATCACACTTACAACAATCTAAAGCTCGGATATATCCGTTTGAAGGATGCATCTGACAAGGATAAATATACTTATGTTCCGGCATGGTGTCTGTCAAAACAGGATAAGGGCTACGACAGATATCCGGTGTATGTGAATGCGATAGATGGCACGATCATAAGGATTGATGATCTCATATAAAATTTAGCTAATGGATCGGGTTCATATTTTGATGGAAAAGATGTGAAAAATATATGATTAACAGAAAGAAAAAATATATAAGTCGTTTGACACTTGCCGCTGCAATTACCTCTATTTTATTTTCAGGATGTGGGGCGGCACAAAAGGAGCTTGCACAGACGGACAGAGCTTCCTACGAGAAAATATCATACCAGACAGTTACGGTACAGAGCGGTTCACTCACACCTCAGACTACCATCAGTCTGAGCGCGCAGGGCTATACCAGGTTTTCCTATGGTGCGACAAACACGGAGCTTACGCTCGAAAAGGTAAATGTGGCAGTGGGTGATCATGTGAAAAAGGGTGATATACTGGTGGCTTTTAAATCCGGGGAGATACAGAAAAAGATTGAGGACTACAGCGGGCAGATCAGTCAGAATAAGCTTTTGGCAGAGCACTACAGGGCTATTATGAAAATCGATGATACTCAGGATTATTCAAGCGATATTGCCCGGCTTGATAAGGATACAGAGGTTGCGCAGCTTTATCTTGATGAGGCAGAGGAAAAACTGTCGAGATATCAGATCACGGCATCCGAGGATGGCACGATCACAGCAATGAACAATTCGCTTTTGGCGGGGGTTTTTGAACCGGGTAGCAATCTTATAACAGAAATCAGCGGAAACGGCAATTACGAGGCTGACAGACCGGAAGGTTATGACTTTAATGTAGGTGATGTATACACGGCAACAGCATCTGATATAGAGTTTGAACTTAAGGTAAAAGAGGTGGACGATAAAAAGGTTGTTTTTGAACCGGTATCGGACATGTCGGCAGTATCGGATGCACAGATATTTTCCATGGAAGTGACGCGCCCTGCTATAGAAAATGCTGTGTATGTGCAAAAGGACGCAGTACATGAGAAGGATGGCAGGTATTTTGTATACACACTGGATGAGAATGGATACAGACAGGCGGTATGGATAAGTGTCGCAGATCAGGTGGGAGACTACCGGATCATCACAGAAGGACTTAAAAGCGGGGATGAGGTGGTTTTGCAGTGAAGAACAGAAACCTTTTATCAATAAAAAAACTGGCAGTACTGGGGATATGTGTATCGTTTGTGGCAGGCGGCTGTGGAAAAATGACAGAAAGCAGAATACCAAAGCTTGAAGAACCTGTAGCGTTAAATGAAGCCTATAGACCTGTGGAATACGGTACTATCGGCTCTATGCAGGTGCTGATGGCTACTGCAGTTCCGAGGGATTACTGCAATTACTACAGTGCCAATGTCAATATTTCACAGATATATGTGGAGCCGGGAGATACAGTAAATGCGGGGGATGTGCTTGCAGTCTGTGATGTGGATGAGGCAAAAAACAGTTGCAGGAATGTAAGGATGCGCTGGCGCATGAGAATGAGACATATGAGATATCCGCTCAGATCTCGGATACACAGATTAAATTATGGGAGAGTCAGGCTGCGGATACGGACGAATTTTCAACAGAACAGATTGAGAAAAAAAGAGAGCACAGAAGAGGATTACAATACGCAGATTGCCACAGAACAGGAAAATGAACGGTACGATAAGCAGCTTCACGAATACCGAGTGCAAAAAGATCAATGAGCAGATGGCTTTATATCAGCAGATTGTTGAT
>ENA-OQIU01000196-OQIU01000196.1-human-gut-metagenome-genome-assembly--contig:-NODE-196-length-11896-cov-2.403008_pt1 | contig 11896 bp, 12 predicted proteins | sample MGYA00242590_ERZ504755 | MGnify/ENA primary metagenome ERZ504755 (study PRJEB26092, sample SAMD00036359) | human gut metagenome | host: Homo sapiens | study: EMG produced TPA metagenomics assembly of...
TCCTAATTCCAGCGTTTCTTCTGCAGGGACTGCATTGCAAGGAAAGTGCAGATTGCAATGACGGACAGGTAGTAAACAACACCGCCAATGTCCAGAATACCGTTCACAAAGTTATCCATATGGCCTGCCATGTTGAATACACCGAGCAGATCCTGGATTTTGCCCTCGAGAAGGGTGGATTTTGTAAAGTAAACTGCCGTCAGCGCGCCTTCGCCGATCACGGCAATCACACCTGTAATGATCGGGTTTTTAATCATACTGCCGATCCAGAGGCATACCAGTGCAATGATGATAAAGAAAGCAAAGAAAGAGCTTCCGGCTCCTTCCGGGAAGAAGTTTGCGATACCGCTCTCCACGTAGCACAGGAACAGGATCACAAAGCCGACAACGGCTGCGATGACCTGGCTCTCGGTGATGGAGGAAACGAACACACCGACCGAAATATAGGCTGCTCCCAGCAGGAAATAGCCAAGGATCGAAGTGTAGGATACAGCGTAGGAAACTGTTCCGTGGGTTCCAAGAAGCAGCGGATACAGGCACATAATCAGCACTGGAATCACATAAATGGTGAGAAGTGCCAGATATTTTCCAAGGATAATATCGGAAATTTTTACCGGTGCGGTAAGGAGCAGCTGATCCGTCTTATTTTTCTGCTCCTCCGACAGGACACGCATTGTCAGAACCGGTACTGCGATCAGCAGAATAAATGCGGAATTCTGCAGCGCGTATCCGATCTCCGGGTAACCCTGCTGCAGGTTGATGGCCGTAAAATACAGGCCGAACAGCGCCAGAGTAAACGCCATAAACAGATATCCGATCATGCTTGTCAGATAGCTTTTTAACTCTTTTTTATTAAATCGCCGTCATTGTGCGTCTCCCTCCTCCTGTTTTGTTTCAGCGGCTGATTCCGCTGCATCTGTGCTTTTTTCTTCAGACGTTTCCCCGACAGCCGTTTTGTCTGCTTCTGGTTCACATTCTTTTTCACGTTCTTTTTGCTTCAGCTGTTCTTTCTCTGCTTTTTTCAGCTTTCTTGCAGCCATTCCGGAATCATCGGTCAGCTCCAGGAAGACATCTTCCAGAGACATCGAGGAGGAAGTCAGCTCGAGGATCGGACAGTTGGCCTTTGCCAGTGCATAGAACAGCTCCTCGCGGATATCCCTATCCTTTTCAGTGGTAATTTTTACCTTAATCTGCTCCTCATTCGGCGTATTTTCATATTGGATCTCTTTTGCATCGAGCGCACTAAGCGCCGGAACCAGCTGCTTTCTCGTTCCGTGAACGGTACATGTAACCGTGTTCGATCCAAGCATCAGTTTACTTAAGTTTTCCGGGGTGTCGCTCGCAACAAGCTGTCCCTTTGCGATAATCATGACGTAATCGCAGACGGCGCTGACCTCGGAGAGGATGTGGGAACTTAAGATAACGGTATGTTTTTTACCCAGTGATTTGATCAGGTCGCGGATCTCAATGATCTGCTTGGGATCCAGGCCTACCGTCGGCTCATCGAGGATGATGATCGGCGGATAACCGAGCACTGCCTGTGCCAGTCCGACCCTCTGTCGGTATCCTTTCGACAGATTCTTGATCAGACGGTTCTGCATATCGGTGATCTTCACCAGATTCATGACCTCAAGAATCTGTTTCTTTCTCTGATCCTTTGGAATTTTCTTTAATTCCGCCACGAATTTCAGATATTCCAGAACGGTCATGTCCGTGTAGACCGGCGGCAGCTCCGGCAGATAGCCGATGCATTTTTTTGCCTCCTCCGGCTCCTCCAGGATGTTGTGCCCGTTGATCAGCACCTCGCCCTCCGTAGATGCCAGATAACCGGTGATGATGTTCATGGTCGTTGATTTTCCGGCACCGTTTGGGCCAAGGAAACCATAGATCTGGCCTTCTTCTACGGTAAAACTCAGGTTGTTGACAGCTACGTGGTCGCCATAGCGTTTCACCAGGTTTTTAACCTCTATCAATGTTCCTTCCTCCTTGTTTCTTAAAGCAGTCCCAGCCCGCCCTTGGGGGTGAAAGAGCCGGAGATGCTCTCATTTTCTAAAGACACTTTATCTTATTCTGAAAATGTGATAATTTGCTGGAAAATTTGTGAAAAAACGGTGAAGCCATGGAGCAGTTTGTTTGTTTTTCGACGAAAAATCAATTTCTTTTACCATAAGAATCATGTATACTATAACGTATCCGCGGACGGACGCTTTTCCATTTTTGTTCCGCCGCGAAACATTACGCCGGACTTTTCCCGTCCGGGACTGGAGATTTTAGGAGACTCTATGAATAAAAAAGACTACTACTGGGCCAAGTATATGCTGATTTTCAGCTTTTTCTGCATCTCTTTTGGCACCTCGATTTTCCTGAAAACCGAACACGCCCCCGATGAGGCGATGCGGATGCTGATTCCGGAATACATCGTCTCACACCACACACTGCCGAACGGCATGGAAGAATCGGTGCGCCATCCGCTGTGGGGATTCTCCTATGCGCTGTATCCGTATCTGACCGCGATCATCAGCTCCGTGTTTATGGCCATTACATCGCTGTTTTACGAAAAAGTGCAGCGGCTCTTTTAACTGCCGCTCGCCTCACCAGCGTCCTTTCCGGCACCGGCACACTGATCGTTGTGTTTCTGATCGGCGAAGAGCTCTTTGAACGGCGCGAATCCGCACTGCTCGGCGGTATTTTCGTCGGTTTTCTGCCGCAGTTTGTGTTCCTCTCCTGCTATGTGAACAACGACTCGTTCGCCGTTTTCACGGTCGCACTGATCATCTATTTCTGGATTCGCGGCATGAAAAGCGCATTCTGCAAAAAAGACTGTATCGGCCTGGGAGCAGGCTGCGGACTCTGCGCGCTGTCGTACTATAACGCCTACGCGTACCTGCTGTGCAGCATTCTGCTGTTCTTCGCGCTGATGATTCATTTCCGGAAACCGGCAAAAGAAATTTTTGTCAAAGCGCTGGCTGTTTTCGCTATCGCCTTCCTGATCGGCGGCTGGTTCTTCATCCGCAATGCCGTCATCCACGACGGCGATCTGCTCGGCATGCGCACCTCGAATGAATCCGCAGCGCTGTACGCAGCCGATGAATACAAACCAGAGAATCGTCAGACCCCGGCATCCGAAGGCTGGAGCTTCCAGCAGACGTATTTACAGACCCCGGAGGGCCGCACCTCCAACTGGCTGTTCTCGACCGTCAGCAGCTTCATCGGCTCGTTCTCCTACATGACCGTCCATCTCCCGATGGTGCTTTATCTGCTGTACGGCGCCCTGATGGCATTCGGATTCCTAGTGTTTTTGTTCCTCGGCATGGTTCCGCACTGGTTCCGCAAAAAGCCGCAGCTTCTCCTCTTTGTGATGCTGTTCCTCGCCTGCCTGGTCACGCTGTTCATGGACATGTACAACACGTATTTCAGCGACTACCAATCGCAGGGCCGTTACCTGATGCCGGCGCTCGTCCCTCTGATGATCTGGATCGACGACGGCTACTCTTCTCTCACCGCGAAACTTCCCGCCGAGTGGAAGCGCGCCTCCTGCCATCTGACACTCCTGCCTGGAACGATCTGGCTGGTACTGTTCCTCATCAGCTACATCGGATTTCTGATTCCGGGCTGCTGTGTATAAAAAATTTGTAACGCAGTAATTCACGTTCTGCAGTGCTGAATTTTTGGCATTATTTTCCGGAATTTCTATAAAAAAACAGGTGCTGTCTCTTTTTCTCAGATAGCACCTGTTTCTTCGTTACAAGTCTTTTTCGTTTTTAGAAATGTTTCATCCGGGCTTCCCTTTCACTTTCTTTGTTTCCTTTTAATTGCCAAACCAGCTATAATACCAACTGCCAGAATCCCAATTCCTAAAATAATTACCAACATCTTATTTTGATGTTTCACCGGCTGATTTGCAACATCAAGGACAATATTGGTTCCTCCTTGTGCATCGTCAGTTTCGATATAAGACGAATCAGCAACTGCGGCAACAACCGCAGCATAACTATATGCATGGAATTCTTCTTCACCATCAAGTCTATCTTCCGCTATTTCCGAACTGTCTGTAAGACACGCTGCAGCATCTTCACGTCCCGGTATCAGATACTCCATTTGCGTTTCCGTGAATGTAATCCAGACCGGAAAACGAATCGGATCTACTCCTCCAACAAGTCGAAACTTATAATTGTCCCATACAATATCTGGGTTTGCAGCAAGTGAAATATTTAATTGTTCTATATAGGTCGGCGTATCGTCTAATTCATATCCTCTGGCTCCACTTATGTGCCATTGATCAATCGGTTGTCCATCTTCCCCATTTGCCCTTACCGCACATGCTTCATACAAATGTCCATATGCTCTAATCGGGATAATCCAAATATAATCGCTTTGTTCTAACGCGCTTTCTACTTCGGACACAGAAAGAAGTTCTGAGGTCAAAAGTGGCGTATCAATATACTCTTTTAATGCATTATCAAAATCAATATCCGATACACGGATTCCCTCCTCAAACGGATCCTCAACAGGTCCTCCATTTGTAACAGACACAATTTCATCAGCCAGCTCAACTATTTTTTCATAATCTTCAGATTCCGATAGTATTTCAAGTTTAGATGCCGATACAGTAGATGCTGATATCATAATTCCAATGAAGCAAACAAATATTTTTAATATTTTCCTCATGCCATTCCCCCCTATCATATTTTCTTTTACGTTTCACAATCGATCTATTTATCTCATCATACACTGATATAATTTTTTTAACAATTATCATATTTTTCACAAAATATTCAGCGCAAAATACTGCAAATAGGAGAATTGTTTTTTTTGCTCAAAAGTGTAATTTTCCAGACATTTAATCGTATATATACATAAAAAATCAGAAGAGGTTATTATGCCAACTTACTCGGCATAACAATCTCTTCTGATTTCACCTTTTACACTTTTGTTTCTTTTTTTAGCTTTCTCAAAAAATCTATTTTTTACTGAATCGGCTCCTTCGCCGGTGTTCCCGCTTTTCTCGGGTACTTTTTCGGCGTTGCCTTCCCCTTCTCGATACAGACAAACGATCTCTCATCCTCCGTTCCTGTAAGCTGGAAATAAACCGGCTCTTTCGCCTCGCCGCCGAGCACATGAATCGCTTTTTGAGCTGCGGCAAGCTCCTCATTCAATTTGCCCGATTTATACGAAACAAACCGTCCGCCCACTTTCACATACGGCAGACAGTACTCCGAAAGCGAGCTTAAATTCGCCACCGCGCGTGATACCACGAGATCAAACTGCTCCCGGTGATCCTTCTGGCGTGCGAAATCCTCGGCTCTTCCGTGAACCGCCGTGATTTTCGAAAGGCCAAGCTGTCCGATCACCTCATTCAGGAATTTCACTCTCTTATTCAGTGAATCCAGCAGTACAACTTCCACCTCCGGAAACGCGATTTTCAGCGGGATTCCCGGAAAACCGGCTCCCGTTCCCACGTCGAGAATGCGTCCCGCCTGTTCCACATCACAGACCTTCACCAGCGACAGACTGTCGAGAAAATGCTTCGTAATCACCTGATCGAACTCCGTAATCGCCGTCAGATTCATAAACGAATTCCACTCTACAAGCAGCTCATAATACTGCAGAAACTGCGTTTTTCTGCTCCTCGGAAAGTGTGATTCCAAGCTCAAAAAGGCCGCGCTCAAATCCTTCAAGATTGTATTCTTTCATGTTGTTCTCCGTTCTACTCTATTCTTCCAAGTGCCCGCTGCACTTTTTGTTCCTGTCCACGCAGTATCAAAACACTTGCTGTTTCGCTGCATAAGAATGTAATTCAGCCATGCATATCTGTCCTTTATTTATGTCCCAGATACACCAGCAGAACCGAAATATCCGCCGGGGAAACGCCCGAAATACGGGACGCCTGGCCGATGTTGATCGGACGGTACAGGTTCAGCTTCTGTTTCGCCTCGATGCGCAGGCTCTGGATCTCGTCGTAATTGATATTCTCCGGGATCTTCTTCTCTTCCATCTTCTTGAACTGCTCCACCTGCTTCATCTGGCGCCTGATATAGCCGTCGTACTTGATGTTGATGTTGACCTGCTCCTGCACATCCTCCGGCAGCTTGGGTCTTTTCGGATCTACTTCCGCCAGCATCTTATAATTCAACTCCGGCCGGCGGATCAGCTCTGCGAGCGAACTTCCGCCGGAAAGCAGCGTTGATCCATACTCTTCCAGAAGCTCATTGATGTTCGAGCTCGTTCCCACATACGTATTCTCCACGCGCTCAATCTCTTCCTGAATCTGCTGTTCTTTTACTTTCAGTGCCTCATACTGCTCCTCGCTGATCAGACCCACGCGGTAGCCGTATTTGCGCAAACGCAGATCCGCGTTGTCCTGACGGAGCAGCAGACGATATTCCGCGCGGCTCGTCATCATTCGGTACGGCTCGTGGTTCTCTTTCGTTACGAGGTCATCGATCAGAACACCGATGTACGACTCGGAACGGTCGAGCACAAGCTCCTCTTTTCCCTGCACGCGGAGCGCCGCATTGATGCCCGCGATCAGGCCCTGTGCCGCAGCTTCCTCGTATCCTGAACTGCCGTTAAACTGGCCGCCGGAAAACAGATTTTTGATCGCCTTGAACTCGAGGGACGGCAGAAGCTGTCTCGGGTTGATGCAGTCGTACTCGATCGCATACGCATTCCGCACGATTTTCGCGTGTTCCAGGCCCGGCACGGTGTGATACATCGCAATCTGCACATCCTCCGGCAGTGAACTCGACATGCCGCCGACGTACATCTCGTTTGTATATCTTCCCTCCGGCTCCAGGAACACCTGATGGCGGTTTTTATCCGCAAATTTTACGACCTTATCCTCAATCGAAGGACAGTACCGCGGACCAGTTCCCTCGATCATGCCGGAATAGAGCGGCGACCGGCTGAGATTTTCGCGGATGATTTTGTGCGTCTCCTCGTTCGTATACGTCAGCCAGCAGGATTCCTGATCAATCTGTACGCTCTCCGGATCGGTCGAGAAGGAGAACGGCACAACACGCTCATCACCGAACTGCTCTTCCATCTTGGAAAAATCGATGCTCCGCTTGTCAATACGCGCCGGAGTTCCTGTTTTAAAGCGCACCATCTCCACGCCGTTTGCCTTCAGCGAATCCGTCAGATGTGTTGCCGCCTGCAGGCCGTTCGGTCCCGTATATGTGCTCACATCACCGTAAATACACCGTGCATTCAGATAAACGCCGGTACAGAGAACGGCAGCCTTACAGTGGTAAATCGCGCCGGAAACGGCCTTTACGCCCGTCAGAACACCGTCTTCCACGATCAGCTCCGCAATCTCCATCTGGCGGATCGTCAGATGATCGGTATTTTCGAGAACCTCGCGCATCGACTGGCTGTATGCCCGCTTATCCGCCTGCGCACGCAGAGAATGCACTGCCGGTCCCTTCGATTGATTCAGCATTTTCGACTGAATAAACGTTTTATCAATATTTTTACCCATCTCGCCGCCGAGCGCGTCGATCTCTTTTACGAGGTGTCCCTTCGAGGTTCCTCCGATGTTCGGATTGCACGGCATCATCGCGATGCTATCGACACTTACCGTAAATACAACCGTTTCCAGCCCCATCCGCGCTGCCGCAAGTGCTGCCTCGCATCCCGCATGGCCCGCACCGATGACGGCAATATCAATTGTTTCTTCTAAAACTGCCATTTTTCTTTATCCTCTTTCTCTATCTACAGCTTTGAATTTTGCCTTAAGCTTTTTCTACTCTGTCAAAATCCGGCTGTCGTTCCTTGTAACTCTATTCCGGCAGATCTTCGTAATCTGTATTTGCTGCCTTTATTTACCTGTACAGAACTTGCTGAAAATCTCATTCACAAGGTCCTCTCCCACCGCTTCACCGATGATCGAACCAAGCTCCTCATACGCATTCATAAGATCAATGGAAAAGAAATCCTCCGGCATACCCATTTCGATGCTTTCTGCCGTCAGTTCCAGACTCTTTTTTGCTGCAAGAAGCGCCTGCTTGTGGCGCGCATTCGTGATGTAAACCTCATCGTTGAACGAAATTTCGCCCTGGAAAAACATCTTTTTCATCTGTTCCTCCAGCTCTTCCATACCCGTCTCTTCCCGCGCGGAAATGCTGATGACCGGAGCGCCTGTCTTTTGCTCCATCTCCTCTTTTTCGATCACCGCAGTCAGATCCGACTTATTCAGCAGCACAATCGCCTTGCGCCCTTTCAGGATTTCCATGATTTTTGCATCATTCTCATCAAGCGGCACGGATGCATCCACCACATAGAGAATCAGATCTGCGTCCTTTGCATGCTCCAAAGCACGATCCACACCGATTTTCTCGACCGTATCCGCCGTTTTTCGGATCCCCGCCGTATCCAGAATCCGAAGGGAAATGCCCTTTAAGACCAGATTTTCCTCGAGCACGTCGCGTGTCGTTCCGGCGATATCCGTCACAATCGCTTTTTCCTCGCCTGCCAGCAGATTTAAAAGCGATGATTTTCCGGCATTCGGTTTTCCAAGGATCACCGTCTTGATGCCCTCCTGGATCATCTTGCCCTCATCCGCAGATGCAAGCAGCTTTTCCACCTGCTTTTTCTGCTCCGCAACAACCTGGGCCAGCCGCTTTGGATACCCGTCCAGGCTGATGTGCTCCGGGTCATCGAGCGCCGACTCAATAAATGCGATCTCGTAAATCAGCTTCTTGCGGATTGCCCGGATCGCCTTTTTCACCGTTCCGCGAAGCTGGCTCTCGGAGCTTTTTAAGGCATAGGCACTTTTCGCCGAAATAACATCCATGACCGCTTCGGCCTGCGTCAGATCCATTCTTCCGTTCAGAAACGCCCGTTTCGTAAACTCGCCCGGATCTGCCGCCCGCGCACCGGCATTTAAGACTGCCTCGAGCACTTTTTTCACCGCCAGCACCCCGCCGTGACAGTCGATCTCGACGGTATTCTCGCCCGTATATGTTTTCGGTCCTTTCATTACCATGACAAGGACCTCATCAATCACTTCCTCCCCTTCGGTAATCCAGCCATAATGAATGGTGTGCGATTTGACCGCAGAAAGCTTTTTTCCTTCTTTTTTTTGCACGGAATACGCGATCCGCCACTTCGAATGCATCGTTTCCGCTGATTCTTACAATACCAATTCCCGCCGGCGCCATCGCTGTGGACACTGCGGCAATTGTATCATCCAAATGAAATCCTGCCATTGTTTCCAGTCCTTTCTAAAACCTCTCTTTTTGGGGATCCCAGTATTCAGATCCACTATTTTTTCTTTCCTCTCGCATGGCTCTGAATAGTTCCATTTTAGCAGAAAACCAGAAAAGACGGTACCCCGTATTTTACACAGGTACCGTCTTTTTGCATATTTTTTACGCTTTCTTATCGTTTCGGCGCTACAACAACGTGGCGATATGGCTCGCTGCCCTCGCTGTAGGTCTCCACAAATTTATTTCCCTGCAGTGCAGAGTGGATGATTCTTCTCTCGTAAGGATTCATTGGCTCCAGAGAAACCGGTCTTCTGGTCTTTTTCACTTTGTAAGCGATGTTTCTTGCCAGGTTTTCCAGTGTTTCTTTTCTGCGCTTGCGGTAATTTTCCGTATCAAGTTTGACACGAACGTAATCCTTCTGCTCTTTATTGACTACAAGGCTGGTCAGATACTGAAGGGAATCCAGCGTCTGTCCTCTTTTGCCGATCAGGATGCCCATATCCTCACCGGCAAAATCAACTTCAAGAGAACCGTTCTCGGCATTATACTCCATCTGGATCTCAACCGGGAGCTCCATGGCTTTGAATACACCGCTTAAGAACTCAAGTGCCGTTGCCTTGATCTGGGCGATTTCCTCGTCTGTTCTCTGAACTACTTCACGCTCTTCTCTTGGCTCGGAGCGTCTTGCAGTTTCTGCCTGACGCGGAGCAGATTTTCTTTCCGTTTCTTTCTTTACAGCTTCTTTTTTCGGCGCTTCTTTTACCGGTGCAGGAGCTGCCTCTTTTTTCTCTGGTTTCTGGGGTGTTTCCGGTTCTTTTTCCGGTGCGGCTTTTACAGCGGCACGGATCACAGCCGGTTTACTTCCGATTCCAAAGAATCCGGAACTGCCTTCGCTGATGACCTGGATCTCCAGTTTATCGCTGGCAGCCTGAAGCTCGATGCAGGCTTTTGTAATGGCGTCGTCCACGGTTTTTGCGGATACTTCGATAAACTCCATAAAGATTTACCCCCTATTTTTTCTTTTGCTGTTCTTTTCATCAAACTGTTTTACCATGTTTGCTTTCGCAGCGATGCTTCCGGCGCGGTATTCCTGATTGCTGTTGTAATACTCAGTCGAAGCCTTTCTTGCTGCCTCTTTTTCCTCAGCAGACGGCTCTTCGTTCTCCTGTACCTGAATATTACGCACACTCTGCGTTGCAGCCTGTGTGATTTTCTGCGGCGGAAGGCCGGTCTTTTTCTCTCTTCTTTGCAGTCTTTTTCCTGGTTTTTGCGGATCACCTCATCCATGTCGATCGAGGACATATGGCGGTTGATGATAACCTGCTGTACACTTCGAACGAGCGCACCGGCGATCCAGTAAATACCAATACCGATGGAGAATGATAAACACATAAATGCGGAGAAAACAGGCATTACCGTGTTCATGGTCTTCATGGAATTTTCCATGGAGTTTGCTGTCTTATTTCCGTTGTTGGAAGATGGTGCCTGCGGCATCAGCTTGTAGTTCAGCCACTGGGTAAACCATGCCAGAATCGGCACCAGAATTGCTCCTGCAATCAGAAGCGCAGATCCGTTTGCCATACCCTCGCGGATGACATCCATCGGAGACTGTGTGATATTAAATCCAAGGAACATGTTGATATGCTTGGACTCCGCGGCGGTTTTTGTAATGGTATCCGCAATACCGGAGAACTCGCTGATGTCAGCCAGCTTCGTCCACTGGGACGGTTTCAGCACATAAAACATGTCCAGAAGGTTATTTTCGGTTAATGTTTCACTTACTTTACTGTACATGGTAACACGGTTATCTGTGATAAACTGTGTCAGGATGTCAGAATATCCTGATACACCCATCATCTGTGTTGTCAGTCCCTGGAATACATTGCGGACACTTCCGATATATCCCGGAATATGATAGATAACCTGGTACAGTGCAAGCAGAATCGGCATCTGAATCAGCAGTGTACTGCAGCTTCCTGTCGGGGAGACACCGTATTTCTGATAAACTGCCATGGTTTCTTCAGATTTTTTCATCTGAGAAGCCTGGTCTTTTTTGTTCTGATATTTCTTTTCAATTCTCTGCAGATCCGGCTGCATTACGCTCATCATCTTCGACATCTTCTGCTGCTTGATCTGAAGCGGCGTCAGAACGAGATAAATGATAATCGTATACAGAATAATCGCAATACCGATATTCGGAATTCCAATTTTTTCCAGACAAAAATAAATTCCATTGATCAGCCAGCCGAGGATCTGGCATACCCACCCGATAATCGGCCACGTTGATTTACTCAGTACGATATCCAAAACGTCTTTTCCTCCTTATTTATCTACGGCACAGGGTCGTAACCTCCGTGTGAAAACGGGTTACATCTCAGTATTCTCCATAATGCCAGCAGACTTCCTTTGAAAGCACCATATTTCTGAATCGCTTCCAGCCCGTACTGCGAGCAGGTCGGCGTATAAGGGCAGTGCACCCTCTTCAGAGGAGACAGGTACTTCTGATAAAACCGGATACCTTTTATCAATACCGTCTTCATTTTTCTGTTTCCTTTAATATATGATGTAGTCTTCCCAGATGCAAAAGTGCTCCCTCTATCTCGAAATACGTACTAGTTTTTTGCATTAACTCTTGCGATCACAACTACATCCATTCCACACTGAAACTTCCTCTTCATGCAGACGAT
>ENA-OQIU01000198-OQIU01000198.1-human-gut-metagenome-genome-assembly--contig:-NODE-198-length-11837-cov-2.305038_pt1 | contig 11837 bp, 13 predicted proteins | sample MGYA00242590_ERZ504755 | MGnify/ENA primary metagenome ERZ504755 (study PRJEB26092, sample SAMD00036359) | human gut metagenome | host: Homo sapiens | study: EMG produced TPA metagenomics assembly of...
GGATGGTTTTTGTCTCTCTGATACATCGAGTTGACACGGTCCAGCATGCAGTCCATCCACTCCGGACGGTCGCACGGTACGACACCGGAGAAATCCCCGTTCCGTACGGCATCCGTATCTCTCGTTCCATGGGACTCCATGTTGCACTCTGCAATCATGTAAATACCGTATTCATCGCACAGATCATAAATGCCGACCGCATCCGGGTAATGGCAGGTACGGATTGCATTGATGTTGTTCTGTTTCATCGTTGTCAGGTCTTTGATCAGCTCTTCTCTCGAAACAACACGGCCGGATACGGAGCTGAACTCGTGGCGGTTGACGCCTTTAAAGACAATGCGTTTTCCATTCAGCATCATGATGTGGTCTTTCATCTCAAAGCGGCGGAATCCGACTCTCTGCGGAATCAGTTCCTGCACCGTTCCATCCTCTGCGGTGACTTCCAGCAGAAGATCATACAGCACCGGTGTCTCTGCGGACCACAGTTCCGGGTGATCGACTTTCAGAACAAACTGTGTTTCCCCATCCAGCACACCTTCGGTGCTCTGCAGTGCCGTTCCGTCTTTTGACAGGGTAATTTTCACTTTTCCTTTTCCGATCGTTTTCGTATCAATGACCAGATCTGCCTTCGTAAACGTATCATCCAGCAGCGTCTGTACTTTCAGATCCGAAACGTGAACCTCCGGAATCGTGTACAGATACACATCACGGTAAATACCGGAGAAACGGAAGAAATCCTGATCCTCGCACCAGCTTCCGCTCGTCCATTTGAAAACCTGCGCAGCCAGTTTATTTTCGCCCTCTTTCAGATACGGGGTCAGTTCAAACTCGGACGGAGTAAACGTATCCTCGCTGTAGCCAAGGAACGTTCCGTTCAGCCATACGGCAATACCGCTCTCTGCTCCCTGGAAGGAAACAAAAAGCCGTTTTCCTTTCATCTGATCCGGCACTTCAAAATATTTCACATAGGAAGCCGTCGGATTGAACCGCTCCGGAATCTCGCCCGGCTGGATTTCTTCTCTTCCTTCCCACGGATACTGCACATTGGCATACTGCGGTGCGTCGTATCCCTCCATCTGGATATGCGCCGGCACGCGGATATCATCCCATTTTGTGCAGTCATACTCCGGTGTCTCAAATCCCGGAATCGTGCTCTCGTAGTTCTTTGCATAGTGGAATTTCCACAGTCCATTCAGACTGTGACGGAAGTTTTCCACATGCTGCTCCATTTCTTCCACCGATCCATAATACCTGTGATCGGAATGCGCCGGTACCCGGTTCTCTCCATAATACGTCGGGTCCTTCACTTTTTCATACTGAAATACACCCATTTTTATTTTCCTCCTTCTGGAATTTTATTTTCTTTGATCTTTTGAAAAAAGGTGGATATTCATCCAAATATCCACCTTTTCTGTTCGATTCTTTTTCTTATTTTACAGCACCTGTGATACCTTCTGTGAAGCTCTTCTGGAAGCAGAAGAAAATGATTGCTGTCGGGATCGTACAGATGAATACGCCGAGCATCAGCACGCCATAATCTACAGTGTAGCCGCCGAGCAGGTTCGCTACCAGCATCGGCATGGTAATGGAATCATTGTTCTGTAAGATAACCTTTGGCCACAGATAGTTGTTCCATGCATTCATGAAGGTGATGATCGTTGCTGCCGCATAGGTCGATTTCATGGTCGGCATATACATGCGGAAGAAAATTCCTGTCTCGCTTAAACCATCCAGTCTTGCCGCTTCGATGATATCGTGCGGGAAAGAACGGGAAGCCTGACGGAACATCATAATCATAAACGGAGTGGAAATCGAAGGAAGCATAAATGCTGCCATCGTGTTGACCATTTTTAACTGTAGAAAACATACGGAACATCGGGATCATGATTGCTGCGAACGGGATCATCATCGCAGTCAGAAGCACGGTGAAGACCGCATCTTTCGCTTTGTCATGATAAATTTCAAATCCATAACCTGCGATTGAGCAGACCAGAAGACAAAGGATCGTCAGTACCGTTGCATTCCGGAACGAGTTCCACAGTGCAAGACGCAGGTTCTGCTGCGCAATCAGTGACTTGAAGTTTTCCATCAGATAAGTACCCGGAATCAGTTTTCCGGCAATAACATCAATACTTCTGTTCGTAGACGCGCAGAACATATAGTACAGCGGAAATACAGAAAGGAGGGATGCTACCGTTAAAACCAGATACATGAAGAATTTCTTTGTTTTTCCCATTATCGCTCGTCACCTACTTTCATCTGAAGCAGTGCCAGAATGGCTACCATGATCAGGATCAGGATGGACATTGCTGCCGCATAGCCAAAGTTCGGGCTCTGTACAAAGGACATATTGTAAATATAATGAGACATGGTCATGGTTGATTTTCCAGGACCTCCGTTTGTCAGGTTCAGGGACTCATCGAACAGCTGCAGAGTACCGTTGGTAGAAGTAATTGTGGTCAGCAAAATCATCGGTTTTAACAGTGGAACGGTGATCTTGAAGAAAGTCTGCAGCGGGCTTGCGCCGTCGATTTTGGCTGCTTCGTAGATCGAATATTCAATGTTCTGCATACCGGAGAGATAGAAGACCATGTTGTATCCGGTCCATCTCCAGATCAGGGCGATGATGATAACCGCACGGGCTGTCCACGCATTGGAGAACCACATGATCGGGTTCATGCCGAGGCCGCGGAGAACGGTGTTGATAAAACCGTCATTTGCAAACAGGGAACGGAAGATCATCGCGTAAGATACGAGAGATGTTGCGCACGGCAGGAAAATGCAGGTACGGAACAGTCCCTTAAAACGCAGATCTTTGTTGTTCAGCATGGAAGCAAACATCAGGCCGAGGATCAGCATGATCGGCACCTGAATAATCAGATAAAAGAAGGTGTTGCTTAAGGTCTGTTTAAAGGTCGGGTCTTTTAAAATACGGGCATAGTTTGCAAATCCGTTGAATTTCAGGTTGATGCCCATACCTGTCTGTAAAGACAGGATGAATGCCTGAATCATCGGATAAAAGCTCATCCATGCGATCAGGATCGTTGCCGGCATCAGGAAAGCCCAGCCGGTAAGATTCTGTTTTCTTTCCAAGTTCATTCCTTTTTTCTTCTGACTGCTCATGGAATCTTCCTTTCTTTTTTTACCTGGCGTGTGTTTGAAAAAATCTTTTTGCAGACAACATTTCATGTTCTCCTGCAGAAATCATTTTTCAAACACACACCGCATAGATACAGAACGGGCCTGCTTCTGTCTGTCCAGGAAGCAGACCCGTTTCTTATCGTCCTACTTTTTTATGTATTGCAGGATATCAGCCACCCATGTTGAACTCTACAGTTTCCTGTGCGGTCTGAAGTTCGCTGTCCATATCTGCTCCTGTCTGGATGATATTGGAAAGTGCGGTTCCGACAGCATCACGTGCATCGTAGTAGAATGCTCCAGTGATGTTGGATGGAGTCTTGGTTGCGAAATCAACGATTTTTGCATAAACCGGGTCATCACTGAAGAATGCAACTGGCTGTGCATATGCTTCGGAATCTCCTGCCGGTGCCCAGGTTGCCAGAGCGCCTTTTGCGATGATGTCATCGTAAAGAGCTGTGCTGCCTGCGAAGGTAGATTTCATAAAGTCAATGGCAAGATCGGTTTTCTTGCAGTTGGAAGAAATTGCCCAGGAAGAACCACCGTTGTTGGAGTAGTTGGTTGCTCCGTCGATGCCGTCCAGTTTTGGCATATTGGTGAGCGCCCATTTACCGGACTGATCTTCGTTTGCTGTGATGGAAGCCATAATCCAGCATCCGTTGATAACGCCTGCTGTGGTTCCGTTGTTGATGGATGCAATGTACTGATCCCAGTCAGTAACCTCTACAAGAGTGCCATCTTTTACCATCTGGCTGTAAATCTCAAGGATTGGTTTCAGTGCTTTGTTGTCTACGATGTTGACAGATCCATCTTCGTTGAAAAGGGACTCACCGCAAGACTGCAGCATTTCCATAACAAGGTCCGGAGATCCGGCCTGAGATGTCAGGATCGGCTGGCCTGTTTTCTCTTTGACAACTTTTGCTTTCTCCATAAAGTCATTCCAGGTGATATCTGTGAAATCATCTACGGTGAAGCCTGCCTGCTCCAGCATATCAGTACGCAGGCACTCGATAACGGCACCATTGTCGAACGGAATTCCGTAGTTCTTCCCATCCAGAGTAGAGTAAGCAACTTTTGCGGATGAGAATTCGCTGAAATCAATTCCGGAATCGGTCAGATCGGTGAAGATGTCCGGATAGTTGGTTGCATATTTCTGGAAGGAGTTATCCTGCATCAGGAAGATATCCGGCAGAGTGCTTAAGTCTCCTGCGGAAACTGCTGTGGTCAGACGGGTTTCAATGTCGTCGGACTGTACTTCGCTGACTTCTACTTTGAATCCTTCGTGATCCTGTGCATAAATTTCAGCTGCTTTCTTGATCGCGTAAACGTTGAAGTTCGGGTCCCAGGTCCATACGGTTAAGGTGTTGTCATCATCAGAGCCGCCCTCTACTACGTCGCTGCTCTCTGATTTTGCAGTGGTTTCACTTGCTGCTGATGCATCGTTTCCGCCGTTGCTGGAACTTGTTGTAGTTCCTCCGCTGGAACCACATGCAGCCAGTCCAAATACCATTGCTGATGCCATTACGATTGATACAATTTTTCTTTTCATATTGCACATCCTCCTTAAGATGTTATTTTACAACCGGAACCTCCGCACTTTTTACAGCACAGAAAATTTTTGGTTGTTTTGTACATTTTTTATGTTTTTATTCCCTCAACATGTACAAAGTATAACATATTTTCCCGTCGTTTGTGCGCATTTTTAACTCTATGTTATGCATTTTCAACCATTTATAGGCATTTTGACGGACATCACCATCCTTCCTGTGTTTTTATATCAAAATTCAACAATTTTCGTTCATAATGTTCCGGTGCACTTCGCCACTGCTGTGGAGATACACCAAGAATCCGGCGGAAATTACGGTTAAATGTAGAAATTGTTGTGAATCCGCTTCGCATTGCAATCTCATTTACAGAAATATTTGTTTTCCGCAGTTCCTTACATGCCGCCCGGATCCGGACCCAGTTAATGTACTCAACCGGCGTCATCCGCATGGATTCCTGAAAAATACGGCGCAGATGTGTTTCGCTGATATGACATACCTCTGCCAGCTCCTCAATTCGAAGAATCTCTTTATAATTTTCTCCAATATAATCCAGCGCAGGCAGAATCAGAGCGATACTGGCATCATCTACAATAGAATTCTTTTCCTGCTCCTCGTCCCTTTCATTCCATCTGGCAATCTGCATCAGAAGCGCTCTGGTCAGTCCTTTCACTTCCTCGAGATAAAATTCCCGTTTTTCACCCATGCATTTAATGATCAGTTTGATCATCTCCGCGACCTCCGGCCTTTCCTCTATTTTTCACAAAATGGGCCTTCTGGTTAATACGCGCAATCAGCTTTTGTGCCATGCGCATATTGCCCTTATACAGCTCTGTAATAATCCTTCCACACTCCACAAACACCCATGCCCAGGAACATACACTGTTTTCTTTTGAGTTTGTTGTATGCGGAAAGTTTTTCGGCACCACCGTAAACATACCGCCATGATACGGCAGTTCCTCATCTTCCAAAACAATCGTTCCCTCACCGTAATAGCAGAAACCGATCTCCATCAGGTTATGAAAATGCAGATAATCAATCTGGTACCCATAATTCTGCAACCATTTTTCTCCCTGCAGCACCAGCACCGGGCATTTTTCCGGCACTTCGTAATAGCGGTATTCCATTCTGGGCTTTTTCTTTCTGCTCATATCCGTACCTGCTTATTCTACTTTTTTCTGAATCATCGCCAGAAACACGAGCGGTTCTTCCCCTGCGCAGGAAACCGCATGGCCGCTGCCGTCCTCGCAGAACGTCGTCATGCCCGCCTGCACCGGGTAGGTTTTGTCGTTATCCTGATACATACCCGCACCGGACAGGATGTGATACGCTTCTGTCTCCCCATGATGCTCATGATACGGAAGCTCATCACCCGGTAAAATCGTTACTTTTGCAAAGAGTGTCACCTTTCCGGAAAGGCGTTCGCCCTCCAGCAATTTTTCTATTGTGTGTCTGTCTGCCATTGTTCATGTCCTCGTTTTCGTAATCTTTTTTTGTTTTCCCTGTCTCCATCCTACACCAAATAGCGTAAGATTCGATCTTCTCTGTGTTTTTATTATATTCTCTGCTTCACCGGAAGACAATGAGATTCACCAAAAACGAGCAACTTTTTTCCGTCAGCCTACAATCTTTCCTCTGTCAATCTCCACCGTCGTATCGCACAGTGCTGCGATGTCTTCCCGGTTGTGGCTGGCCAGAAGAATCGTTTTTCCTTCCTCTTTTAACTTCAAAAACAGCTGCCGCATCTCCTGCACGCCCTGGTTGTCGAGACCGTTCATCGGTTCGTCCAGGATCAGGAGGGAAGGTTCTTCCATAATCGCCTGTGCAATGCCGAGACGCTGGCGCATGCCGAGCGAATACTTGCCGACATGCTTTTTCGCTTCCGGATCCAGTCCGACTTTTCGGATAGCCTCATCGATCTCCTTTTTTCCGATCTTCCTGCGGATACCGGCGAGAAACTGCAGATTCTGTCTGGCGCTGTATCCCGGAAGAAAGCCCGGCGTCTCGATGATGGCGCCAATACTCTCCGGCGCTTCGATCTCTTTCCCGATCTGCTTTCCATCCACAAAAACCGCGCCATCATCCACCCGGAGAAATCCGCAGATGCACTTAAACAGTACCGTCTTCCCACTTCCGTTTCTTCCGATCATTCCGTGAATTTTCCTTTTTCAAAGCTCAGGCTGATCCCGTCCAGCGCCGCGTAGCTGCCAAACTTTTTTGTCACGTTTTCTATTCTTATCTTTTCTTCCATTCTTTCAGATTTCCTCCACAAAGTTCAGATCCTTTTTCCGAATCCCGAGATACGAGAGGATCGTGCATGCGCCGATGACAATCGCAAAGACACTGTAAACATATGCCATCGACGGCCCGTTTCCATACCCCTGCCACTTGTAGCTCGCAATGTTCATCCAAAGCGGCGGCGCGCAGTAATAGCCGATTGTGATGTTGGAAAATTTGCTGAGCAGAAGCGCGGTGAGTGCGATGCCGCAGTTGATGACGATTCCAAATCCCCTGTGTACCAGAAAATTTCCGGCATAACTCACAACGCCTGTCATAACCGACAGGCACCAGATTGCAAGCATTGTGAGCCCCATTGCCTCCTGCGGCGAAAATCGCGAAAGGATCAGATAATCCAACGGTTCCTGGTCAAAGGTATATGCCGCATTCGTCTGAGCCAGCGTACTGATCACCTTCCCCCATCCGGTTTCCCACCCTACATTCGGAAACACAAGCAGTACCGGAATCATACTTAAGCATATGGTGTAAAAAAAGGAAACAACCACAATGTATAGCATGTTTCCCCAAAACCAGCTTTTCCGCCCGACCCGCAGAATCTGCCACCCGCTGTTCGGTTCCAGAAACGGAGCATCACAGAAAAGCAGCAGAGCCCCAAGAACGATGATAATCTGGTCTCCATTATATCTGGTCATAAACGGCAGCATCCAAAAAGTCACATCAACTCCGGTCTGCTCGCAGAAGCCTCGAATACCCGCCGTCATTACATGAAAAAGGATCGCAATCCACAACAGCGCAACATAAAACCGTGGTGTTGTGAATGTTTTCCGCAAACGTATCTGACATACCCGAAGGCTCATCCGTATTCTATCCATTCTGCGCCCTCCTCTTTACCACTCGCACGAAAATTACACCTTCCATTCCTGTCAGAATAAGGAAATAACCAGCTATCACAAAAAAAATCCTTAAAAATTCCGGATACTTCCCCCCATGGAGCTGGTACCATCTCATCTGGCCCGGCAGCTGCAGCGCTTCTGCTACAAGCTGGCTTGCATATAAAAAAGAGCCGGTGTGCTGACCAGCACAAACAGATTTTTATTTTTCCCGATATCATAAGCGCAAAAACTGCCATAAATGCATACTTGACAGCCTCAACTCCAAATCTTGCGGCAAGGTAAAAACGGCAGAACGAGTCCATTTCCATAGCTTAAACTGCCTGTTAATGTTTCAAGCTCTTCTTTTTTATCCACGGTATTTTTAATGCCAAAACGCCATAAACAACTGCCATTCCCAGAAAAATACTGATCACAGAACCGAAAAAGGCAACCACCAGATGCGACCAGCAATATGCTGTTCTCCCTATGCGTGTCTCAATGCATCTAAGATAGCCATTTCTGCTGTCTTCCCAATAGCTCAGCGCAAACGGCAGCACAGCCAGCACAGAAAACACTTCAAAAAATGCACCCACACCATGGCTGCTGACAACCAGGTAATATACCGATACATTCCACCGGCTCTGCATTGCTTCCTGACTGATGTTCAACACGGTAACCAGCATCGCACCTGCAATGGCAAAATAAAATTTTCCTGATAAAAACATTCTTTTAAAATCCATTTTTATCATTCGAAAAAACTTCATGAAAGATCACCTTCTTTCTGTTTTGATTTTCGAGATGGTTTTACCGGTTGGTACATTCCCTCTCTCGAAACTTCTCTTCGCCTCTATAAAAGATGTGACCCCGCTTAGCCCGGAGCCACATCTTTCACAAAAATAATTTATTCTTTGAGTAAATCATAAAGCTCAGACAAACTCACCCTGCAATTTCCCGTCCATCCAGTGCATTGATGTAAACATACTGTTCGATCTCATCTTCTATAAATCGAAACTGCCACGCAGGAATCATATCGCACATCCAATGCCCCGTTTCATTTCTTCCCGTTGTCATCGGGTAATAAATCAGTTTCATCTGATCCAGCGTAATCGGCTCAGCAATTGCCAAATCATACTTATTTCTCAGCGTTTCCAAGATAATATCTTTTTCCGCAAGAGATACCGGTTCCTTTTCCCGAATAGCATAGTGATTAACTGCTTGAAGATATTGAATTCCGCCCTCCGTTATAACAGCCTGTATTTTAGATGACGGAATATAAAGATCATCCTGCCGGTTAATTTCATTGCATAATACAGGAACCCCATTCAGATAACCCTGAAAAAACAACAGGAAACAATCATCTGCTTTTGACCACTCATATTTCTGAATCTTCTGAGGCTTTAGCAATTCTCCATTCTCGATTGCCTGTTCCATTAATTCCTGCTGTTTTTCCATCTGTTCATACGAAAAACTGTATTTACTGGTCAATTCAACTTTTTCCCAGTCTCCAATCCATCTAACAAACTCTTTTCCTTCCTCTATCAGCTTTTCTTCGTCTTCCAATGAAATTTCCTGCTCATTGTCTCTGACCAAAATCCCTTCACCATAGGCTGATGTAATATATTCAACAGGCAAATTATAATAAACTTTTTTTCCTTCTTCCGTTTCCACTCCTAATATATTGCTGACAGACACCGTTCCATTTTGATTTTTTAATTGTTCGCCAAGTATTCCCTCATACGAATAACAAACGTCCGGCTCTCCTGTGTCTCCTTTTCTTGTTTCCAATCCACTTTCCGGAAGTTTCCCAAGTATTTTATTGAACACACTTTCTCCTTGAAATCCATCCACTTCTATCACACATTTTTCAAACTCATTCCATTTTTTGTCAGGCATGTCAACAATCGCATCAATTTTGGCCTGACTGCCAAGCTGAAAACGGATGTGCTCACCATTGCTTAATTCCTGATCATTTTCAGGTGTCACATTTGTTTCCGTTTCATCATTGCTGATAGAACTATTCCGTTCTTCTCCATTTTCTTGTTTTTCTACCTGCTGCAAATTTTCTGACTCATTTCCCATATTCTGACAACCTGTAAAGAACAGTAATATTACCATAATTCCCAATACTTTCTTTCCCATATATCCCCTCTTTTCAAAATTTCGTTCTTTCTCTTCTGTTACTCGAAGCATAGCGAAATTTTTCTCCATCGTCAACGGATCTGGGATATCATGCTCTATCTGGGATAATCAGTACAGATAGCAAAAAATAAAACTTTGTTCTTTGAAATCCGCATTCTTTTTGCTTCCTTCATACAAATAAAGTCTTTTTTATTACGTTTTATCTTATTTTATCGGAAATACTGCCTCTGCGCAAAACAAATCTCCTGTCTCATAATACTTTAACGCGCCACCTACCTTTTGCATCGTCCGTTTTACACTTTTGTGCCCAATCCCATGGCTGCTTGTATCTTTCTTCGTCGTATTCAAACTTGAATTTTCATTTAAAACAGATTTCTCTATTTTATTTTGAATCTCCAACCGAAGATATCCCATTTTTTCCTCTACAAAAATTATAATTTCTTTCTTCCCTGTAACTTTCCGCTCTGCTTCAATCGCATTATCCATGAGATTTCCAAACACAGTGCAAAACTCCAAATCATCAATTCCTTCCATTTTGCTCAGAATCGTACATTTCACATCTACTTTTTCACTTCTCGCAAGAGTAATTTTTGTATTAATCATAGAATCCACATAACTGTTTCCGGTCTGAATCAGTGTCTGCACATCTTCAATTTTCTGATTAATTTTTTCCCATACCTTTACCATTTCCGACTGCGGCATGGTCTCCATTGCCTCTTGCAGAGGTAAAAGATAATTTTTCAAATCATGTTTAAATTCTCGTAATTCTTCATTACTTCTCTTAATAATTTCCATACTTTCCTTTGAATATTTCTCTTTTTCTTTCATCAGTTCATATTCTAGCTTTGTTTGATTATCCTTGCTCATTTGCTGTACTATAAAGTACATAATCAGGCACATCAGCCAGATACAGCATACGCACAGCAAAATCCATTTCTGTTCCTGCATCTGCACACTTGGCAGATCTCTTACTACCAAAATCATAGTATCTCCCGCAATAATTGAGAAAACAAGGTTGCATCCCATGACAATCCATTGCCAGCTTATCAGATTCTCTCGTTCAAACAAAAGACTATTTAGTAATTTACCAACAAAAAAATAAGAAATTTTTGATAATAGCACGAGCGCAATTCTTACTGTATCCTGATCTTGAATAAACGATGCAACACTTTCTTGAAGGATAAAACTGCCGCCGAAAAGGATCGCTGTGTTTACCATCATCAATACTGCTCTCGCAACTACCGCTGCAGTAACCTTTCTCAGAACACTTCCCTGTGTACCCACCATCAAATAGACAAAAAGCCAAATCAATGTGATCCACATTTCCCACCTGTCATATAACGCAGGATACTTTTCCAACGCAGGAAAGATTAGCCCAAATAGCACTGCAATTCCCCACAAAACTTTACCTTTTTTCCCTCTGGGTTTCTGCTGCATAAAATCCATGCAGAATTCCAACAAAAGTATGTTTTCCCAAACAGAAATTGCAAGTTCAAAGACCTTCCAAAATGCTGCACTCATTCCATCACCACTCCCATAATTTTCATTCGAACCTGATTCAGATAATTTCTGCTGACAGGAATGCTTTTCCCGTTCAATAGCAGAAGTTCTTTTTCGCGCAACCGATATACATAGTTCATGTTAACCAAATATCCTTTATGGGTCCTTACAAATTTATGCGCTTCTAGTTTTTTCTCCGCTTCTGACATTTTCATCCTTACGCGAATCGCCTCATCCCTCGTATCTTTTTCCCGATAAAAAAGCAGATAGTTCTTCTCGCTCTCCACAAACCAGATATCACGCAATGCAAGTTTTACACTCTGACGCCCTGTCTGCAGTTCTATTTGGGGAACTTTCTTTCCTGCCTTTTTCTGCAGTTCCAGCAGCTGCGGCTCCAGTTCCTCAT
>ENA-OQIU01000199-OQIU01000199.1-human-gut-metagenome-genome-assembly--contig:-NODE-199-length-11820-cov-2.301291_pt1 | contig 11820 bp, 12 predicted proteins | sample MGYA00242590_ERZ504755 | MGnify/ENA primary metagenome ERZ504755 (study PRJEB26092, sample SAMD00036359) | human gut metagenome | host: Homo sapiens | study: EMG produced TPA metagenomics assembly of...
ACTGAACAGGGAACAGAAAAATTTCGCTGCCAGATACGTCACCGCGCAGACCGCAATTCCGCCAAGCAGAAACTGCCAGAGTGCTTTCGTTTTCCGGATCAGAATCCAGCTTGCAGCGGCCGGATCAGCAGCAATAAGGATATGGCGCAGAAATACAGCGCCTCCCTTCCCGTCAGCTCCAGAAAACCGGCGGCAAAGCCATAGATGCCGGCGAATAAAAGCCAGACATGAAGCCAGGTCAGCGGGATCTGTACCGGTGTCTTTTTTATTTCCATGGTTTCACCTCCCAGCCGATTGCGGTGTACGCACGGTTCTGCTCCGACGGACTTCTTCGCCCGGCAGATACGGAATCACCCACAGCACCTGGTTCTGCGCACCGGAGAGCAGATGAAGCGCCTCACGGACCTCATCGGTTCTGTTTTGGTATACGACAACGTAGGTGTGGCCGGTGAGCTCTTTTTCCGTCCTCTTTGTGCAGAAACTCCGCGCTGCCTGTGAGATTGCCCCCAAGCTGCACGCACGCCAGTTTCCGGTTCAGCTCCGCTGTTTTTCCGGCGCCCGCTGCCAGATGGACACGCAGCTCCTCGCCGGTCTCCTCATCTTTCGCATTGCTCTTCACCCACAGATTCATCTTGTTTTTCACCATCCGCGCCGCAAGCGAAGACGTGATGCGGATGCTCTCCTCGACCTGCGCTTCCTCGCGCAGAATGTTGGCGTCCTCGATATCGAGAAGCACCGTAACTTCCACGCTCGTCGTCGCGTCAAACTGGTTGACCATCAGATCTCCCATCCGTGCCGACGATTTCCAGTTGATGCGGTTCATCGGGTCTTCTTTCCGGTAATCGCGGATACCGGAAAATTCAAACGGGTCCTCGTACAGGCGATTCCGTGACAGAACCATGCCCGACACGGCACGGCAGATCATCTGAATCCGTGCAGTATCGACCTGGCGCGGGTAAACGTACATCTGTGTCTGCTGCGGGTAATCGCTGTAAAGACCCTCCCGGAAAAAAAGATCGTACGCTACGGCATGCGCACCGGTGATCTCGTAGAATCCTCGTTTTTTCGCCTGAAACGGCAGTGTTCTCGTGACCTGCTGATGAAACAGGAACGAAAAGACATCGCGTTTGTAGCTCTGGTCGGTGATACTTGCGTTTGCTTTTGCCTCGCGGTCGAATTCCAGATTGCGGCTCATCGAAATGCCAAGCTCGAGTGCCGGAATCGGCAGCAGTTTGTCGTTTACGACGACCTCTTTTAACGTACTCTCCTCGCCCTCATAGATCGCGGAATCCTGGAAGCTGACCTGGATTTTCAGGTTTTTCTGCCAGTTTTTCTGGTACAGCTTTTTCTGCAGAAACCAGGCGAGCGCCATTCCAAATAGTAATAAAAGAAGCATAGTCCGTTACCTTCCTGACCAGTTTTCGGTCGGCAGATCGATGCGGTTTAAAATTTCCTCGATCACCGATTCTGCGGCTCTTCCGTCGTCTGCGCCGATCTGCATGGTGAGACGGTGTGCGAGTACCGGAACAGCCACGGTCTTGAAGTCCTCCGGCACAACGTAGTTTCGTCCCTGCACCAGCGCGTGGCCCTGTACGGCACGTAAAAAATGCGAGTGTTCCACGCGGGCTCACACCGCTTGCAATTTTGCTGTTGACTCTCGTCTCCTGTACGATGCGGACGAGATACTGTACCAGTTCCGGATGCAGGTAGACTTCTTTACACGCCTCCTGCAGGGTACGGATTTCTTCTTTTTGGCAGACAGACGACAGCTCGGCGAGCGGCTCCTCGGTCAGGAAACGGGCGATCATCTGCGTCTCTTCCGCCGGGCTTAATGCTTCCATCGAAAGTTTCATTAAAAAACGGTCCATCTGCGCCTCCGGCAGCGGGAAGGTTCCGAGCGTCTCGAGCGGGTTCTGCGTGGCGATGACGAGGAACGGCTCCTCGAGCGGCCGTGTCACACCGTCCACGGTGATCTGGCGCTCAGCCATGCACTCGAGAAGGCTGCTCTGCGTCTTCGGCGTTGCACGGTTGATCTCATCGGCAAGCAGAATGTTGCAGAAGGCAGGGCCTTTCGAAAAGACGAACTCTCCGCTTTTGGCATCAAAATAATTGAGACCGGTGACATCGGACGGCAGTAAGTCCGGTGTGAACTGGATGCGGCCGAACTCTGCCTCGACGGATTTCGCAAGGGATTTCGCCATGACCGTTTTTCCTGTTCCCGGGACATCCTCGAGCAGGATATGACCTTTGGCAACAAGGCAGGTCAGGGACAAGCTCTATCGTGCGCTCGTTTCCGATCATGACCTTTGCGATATTTTCTTTTAATTGCTGCAATACATTATTTTCCATGTTTTGCTTCCTCCAATAGTAAGATTTAATAAAAAATCCACCCCTCGCTGCTTTGTTTTGTAAGAACAGCACGATAAATTTATTTTACAGCACATATTTTCGGAAGACAAGCAGAAAAAGGACGATTCTGTACATACTTTTCACAGCATCGCCCTTTACGGTTTCTTCTATAAATTAGCTTGTCTCTTACAGTGCTTTCCGGTACAGCGCCTCGATGTCCTGCTGACAGGACGCTCTCGGGTTGACGGCGATGTTTCCGCTCTTCATCGCATCTACCGCCATCGGCACGATTTTGCTCTCGATCTCCTCTGCTGTCACTTCTTTTCCCTTGCCGCCTGGCGGATCGCATCGGTCAGGCTGGCCGGGATTCCGATGGCTGCGGTCAGCTCGCGGATCGCGCCGACCAGCATCATCGGCTCAAATTCATCGGCGTATGCCGGGATTTCGCTGATGTAGTTGTAGATCTTCAAATATCTTCCATGGTCTGCCAGTGCATTGTACTCTGCGATGACCGGAAGCAGAACGGCATTTGCCACGCCGTGCGGCACATCGAAGAAGGCGCTCACAGGATGACTCATTGCATGGACATTTCCAAGTCTTGCGTAGGAAAATGCAATACCCGCGAACAGCGAACCGGTCAGCATCGCCTCTGCGGCTTCGAGATCGGTTCTGCGCGCCACGAAACGGCGGATATTTTTACCGATCAATTCCATCGCTTTTTCTGCCATGGCATCGGAAAACGGAGATGCAGCTGTAGAAATATAAGCCTCCTCCGCATGGATAAAAGCATCAATACCGCACGCTGCCGCAACGGATGCCGGAGCGGAAGTTAAAAGTTCCGGATCGAGAATCGCGTACTCTGGAAGAAGTTCATAGCTAAATACGGTCAGCTTGTAATCTCTGCTGTGGTCGGTGATCACGGAAAATGCGGTCACCTCGGAGCCGGTTCCCGCAGTCGTCGGAATGGCAATCAGCGGGACAATTTTTCCCGGCACTTTGTGTGCGCCTTCGTATTCCGTGATGCTTCCGCCGTATTTTGCCGTCACACCGACGGCCTTTGCTACATCCATCGGAGAACCGCCGCCGAGTGCTACGAGAAAGTCTGCGCCGGAAGCAAGATAGCTCTCGGTTGCTTTTTCTACTGTCGTCACAGACGGATTCGCCTCAATATCTGTGAAAATATCGGCTGCGATGCCTGCCACTTTCAGGCTGTCCGCTGCTTTGTCCACAACGCCCATTTTTTTCAGGGTAGGACCGGAAAGAATCATCGCATGGGTTCCGCCCATCTTCTTGGCACACTCCGGCAGTTTGGCAAGCGTTCCTGCTCCGACAATAATATTCTGTGGAATCGAAAATTCGAATGAATTCATCTTATTTTTCCCCTTTCTTTCAGAAAGCGTGCCGAAAATTTTTTCTTTCCGACACGTCTTTGTTTTATCCTATCTCAGCTTCAGCCAGCCATTTTGGCAAGGACACGGTCGATTGCTGCATCGATGACAACGTCGAGTTCCGCATCGTCTGCTCCGGCATCAGGGACGCTGCGTCCTCGTCGGAGATCAGCTCGATCAGGCTGCCGAACTTCTCTTTATATTTGAACTTGCAGACTGCAAAGAATACAACACCGAGGAGGCTCCAGCCGCCTACCATCAGCCACTCCTGCCATACCAGCGTTCCGCCGGAACCAGGAATGCAGTAAACAAGCACCATGCATCCGGACATCAGAACCGCCATCGTTCCAACAAATTTGTATGCCGGAACACGGTACGGACGCGGCATATCCGGTTCTTTCTTCCGCAGGATCAGGAAGGAAAGAGATACCATACAGTAGGCAAGACAGCATCCAAAGTTACCTGCATCACAGATCCACACCATCATGCCTCGTCCTGCAAACGGAGCCAGCATAGTCAGCGCGCCGATCAGGAACAGGGCGTTGATCGGAGTTTTGTGCTGCGGATGAAGCTTTGCGAACATCGGCGGAATCATGTAGGATTCAGCCATAGAGTACAGAGCACGGGAACCGCCGATCATAAAGGAGTTCCAGGATGTGATGATACCGCACATACCGCCGACGATGATGACTTTTGCCATAACCGCTGTACCGAACGCTTTCGCCATCGCATCTGCTGTGACAAGTCCGGTTCCTGCTTCCGAGCTCAGGATTTCGGACGGGTTCAGCACATAGCCGACAGCCAGGATAACACAGGAATAGAAAACAACAGCGAGTACAACGGAGAGAATCATCATTTTACCGATTTTCTTTAACGGAACGTTGATTTCCTCTGCTGCCTGCGGGATAACGTCAAAGCCGATGAAGAAGAACGGGGTAACAACAGCAACTTTGATGATGTTCTGGAACATCGTTCCGGTGCTCTCGCCGACGAACATCTGTCCCTGCAGATTGCTGGAATCTCCGTTGATCACGGATGCCACAATCAGAAGGATACCAGCGCCGCCGATGATACAGGTAAGGACCGTCTGCAGAACGGCTGCTGTTTTTGCGCCCAGCACATTGATCAGTGTGATGAGGAACGCTACAATAACGGCTACGGCTACCCAGGAAGCATAGATATCAAATCCTGCCACGCTGTACATATAGCCTTTCAGGAATCCCGGCCACAGATACGTGATGATGGTTGGGAAGGCGCACGCCTCGAAACACGTAACACTGACATATCCTAAAATAATCGCCCAGGTACAGATGAACGAACCGTTCGGGCCCATCGCCTTGTAGCTGAAGACGTGCTCGCCGCCGCACTGCGGCATCGCTGCAGTCAGTTCTGCGTAAGTCAGTCCGATGAAGAAGATCATGACACCGCCGATCACAAACGCAATTGAAGCTCCGACAACGCCGCCCTTCTGAATCCAGCTTCCTGAGGATACGACCCAGCCCCAGCCGATCATGGCTCCGAAAGCGATGACGAGAATATCCCATGCACCTAATACTTTGTCAAATTCTGATTTTTTCTGTTCCATGGCTTATTCCTCCCCGCTTCCGTATTTCTTCTGAATCAGTTCCTCGAGATATTCCGCTGTGCCCTCCACACCAAGGAATGCACTGTTGATCAGAATGTCTCGGTTGTGCCGGTCTCCGCGGTTGCTGCCGGTCAGCGCCAGATGACGCTTGTGATACCGTTTGTCCTTCTCGAGCAGCAGAATTTTTGCATCGCTCTCGGAAAGGCTGTGGCTCTTCATGATATTCTGAATGCGGATCTCATCCGGTGCATAGATAAAAGCCCGGAGGAGCTTGATATCTTTGCTGTCCTTTAAGATGTAATCCGCGGATCGTCCGATGATGACGCAGGCCTCTTTTTCTGCCAGTTTCCGGATGATCTGCTTCTGTACATGAATCGCACGCTCGGTCAGGTCCGCATATTTTGAGAAGGATCCACGGACATCGCCCTCGGCTCCTTTTCCGGCAATCGTACCGCCCTCTTCTACACGGTTCATGATGTCTTTCGGAATTCCGACTTCTTCAATAATCTGATCCACCAGATCGCGATCGTAGAACTTAATTCCGAGATCCTCCGCAATTTTCCTGCCGATGGCATTTCCTTTGGCTCCGTACTCGCAGCCGATTGTGATAACCAGATGTCCCATACCGTTTTCCTCTCACATTTAATTTCTCTGTTTTACCTGTTGTTTCCGATTCACAGAATGAAAAGAAAAACAGGACAGGGGCGAAGCATGGTTCTTTGCTTTTTGACGTCCTTGTCCTGTTCTTTTCACGCTATGAGATTTTCTTTGTTTCTATAAGAATTCTTTATTTTTCCAGAGCTTTTACGGTTTCTTCGATGATAGCAACTGCCTTGTCGCAGTCCTCCCCGGTTACGATAAGCGGAGGGATCAGACGAATGATGTGCGCCCCGATGGCTGTGATCAGCAGATGGCGGTCAAGGCAGCCAGTGTTTGACTTCTACGCCGCTGATGGTATCATCAAACTCTACGCCGACCAGCAGTCCCTGATGTCTGACTTCTTTGACATGCGGCAGTTTTGCTAATTTTTCTGCGAAGTAATCACCGTACTTTCTTTGCATTTCCGGCAAGGTCGCGGTCGATCAGTTCGTTGACTTCTGCCAGTGCTGCTGCACAGCTGACTGGATGGCCGCCGAAGGTAGTTCCGTGAGATCCCGGGTAAAGGCTTTTGCTACTTCAGCTGTTGCGCAGATTGCGCCAATCGGCATTCCGCCGCCAAGACCTTTTGCCATGGATACGATATCCGGTTTGATGCCGTAGTTCATGTAAGACATTACCGCACCGGTTCTGCACCAGCCGGTCTGTACTTCATCAATCAGAAGCAGCATGTCGTTCTCATCACAGAACTTCCGGAGTCCCTGCATGAACTCTTTCGTTGCCGGATGAACACCACCTTCGCCCTGTACCGGCTCAACCATGATGGCGATGGTGTTTTCGGTACATGCATCTTTGAAGGCCTGCAGATCATTGTACGGTGCGTAGGAGAATCCGTAGGTCATCGGTCCGAATCCAACCTGGCATCCGTTGCCCGGCTGACCGGTTGCAGACATGGCACCGAAGGTTCTTCCATGGAAGCCCATCTTTGCGGTTACGATGTGGTAACGGTTCGGGCCGTATTTCTCGATGCCGTACTTTCTTGCCATTTTGATCATGGCCTCGTTCGCCTCGGTACCGGAGTTCTGATAGAAGATCTTGTCCATGCCGATGGTCTCGCAGACTTTCTCAGCAAGCAGTGCCTGCGGGATGGTGTATGGATAGTTGAAGGTATGCATGATATCGTCGAGCTGCTCTTTTGCTGCTGCAACAACTTTCGGGTTTCTGTTTCCGGCGTTGTTTACGGCGATTCCTGCGTAAAAGTCAAGATACGGCGTTCCGTTTTCGTCGTACATGTACATCCCCTCTGCGGTTTCTGCAAGGAAATCGAAACGCTCGTAGGTCTCGATCATGTACTTGTTTACTTTGTCTTTGATGTCCTGAACCGTTAATCCTGTGTCTTTTAATCTCATAGTGTTATCCTCCCATAGCGTTGAAAAGATTTTTTAAATAAAAAACAAAAAAGCAAAGACTACTCGTTGGTAAGCGTCTTTGCTTTGTTTTTCGTTTATTATTTTGTACAACCATACAATAGCACCACTCCCTATATTTGTCAATTACTTTTTTAAAAAAGTTTTTTATTTTTGCTTTTTCTTTAACACCCGCTTTTCCTATTCTTTTTTGATGTTTTTTCGTCTTCCACCGTATTTTTTTCATATCCGTTGTTTTTTATTCTGATGTTCCAGTGGACTTCTGTCCATTATATTGAACAGTTCATTCAAAAAAAAGAAAGCCTGTTATTCTGCGGCTTTTAGTGATAGTCGAGAAAGAAACACATGCAGCTCGTCTTCTCCGTCCCTCTGTTGCGGTAGATGTGGGTCTGGTCTGTCTCGAAACGGAATGCCTGCTTCAAGTGGATCTCATGCTCTTTTCCATTGCACTCCACGGTCATCACGCCGTCTGTCACCACCAGGTACTCTCTTGTTTTTCTCTCCGTGGCCGCCGCTCACATACGTTCCGCCCGGTTCGATGTCGATGCGGTAGATTTCCACAAGCCGCGTGTCCTCATACGGAAAGAACGTCCACACAGTGTACTGCCCCTCCAGCTCTTTCGTCGGAACCAGATCCTCCGGTGTCACAAGATAACTATCCACCAGCGGCGTTGCAATCAGCTCCTGAAATTCAATCCGCAGGCCGCTCGTAATCTTCCCGAGCACGCCAAGCGACGGGTTCGCCGTTCCCTTTTCGATCTGCGAGAGCATACTCTTGCTGACCCCGGTCTGCTCTGAGACCTGGTCGAGACTCATCCCTTTCGACTGCCGGATCCGTTTCAGATTGACCGCCACATTTTCTGTCAGATAATCCATGTTCTTCCACCTGCCTTTCTTCGTATTTCGCTCATTGTAGCACACCTTCCTCCGATATTCCAGTGAATATTTTTAAACTTTCTGCCGCCTTTCCCCGCTTCGCCTTTCTTTTCTTCCTTTATCCGCCCGGGTTTCAGGCACTTTTCTCTGCCTTTCCCAGGAAAAGCGCCCTTCCGCCGGATTTGTATTTTTGTCAGACCTTTTCCATCCGCATCTGCCGCAGAATCTTCTTTTCCATCCGCGACACCTGCACCTGCGAAATCCCCAGTTTTCCGGCGATCTGCGCCTGCGTCATGTCCTGAAAATAGCGCATGTAGATGAGCTGCCGCTCCTTCGCGGGCAGTCGTCCCAACAGCTCTTCCAAGAAAATCCGGTTCAGCAGCTTTTCCTGCCCGTTCTCTTTTTCCGGAATGCGGTCCATCAGAGAAATATCGTGGTTTTCCCCCTGATAGATGGTCTTCTGCAGCGATTCCACCTCCGCGCCGGACTCCATCGCCTCCACGATTTCCTCCACGGTAACATCAAGCTCCCCCGCTATCTCCGCCAGCGTCGGATCGCGCCCGTTCTCCCGCTCCAGCCGCTCCCGCACCGCATACGCTTTCCACGCCAGTTCCCGGATCGGGCGGCTCACCTTCACCATCCCCTCCGACCGCAGAAACCGCCGGATCTCCCCCGCAATCATCGGGATAATGTATTATAGTGGAAATTTTGAAATTTCCTTTATCCAATAGGGTAATTATCTTGAATAAGATATATGAAATTTTACACGCAAGAAGATATATCCCCTTGCGATGTATTAACTATAGAAATGTAATTTACTGTAGTGTCAAAAGATCATTATACTCAATTTCAACATAATCATTCGATATTTTAATCTTTTTGATATATTCACGTACAGTCTTCTGTCTTTCATTGAAAGACATGAACTCCCAGCTGTCAGCAACACTTTTGAATGCTTTAGCTCTTGCTGTCATATCTTTAGCTCTGGTGTTCTTTAATGTGTACTGTTCTATCTGTGTATTCAGATTTTCCAGTTCTTTATTGATCTCACCAATTGTCTCCAGCAGGACACTATTATTGGTATCGGATGCATATAAATTATACAGGGATTTCAGTCTTACCTTCAAGAACTGATTTTCTCTGGTTCATAGCTTCAAATCCTTTTTGATTTTGCTGTTCTGATTTTTCCTTCCGATTACCTCATACTCCTTTGATAATTTCAGCATATCACTAACAACAACATCTTCAACTTCAGCTGCATCCAATTTTCCGTTCTGGCAATTTGGATTCTTAACCAAGTGCGGTTTACTATGGTCTAATGAGTAACAGTAAATCATCACTCTTCCACCGCTCCATTTTTGATAACGCATCTTTGCCCCACATAATCCACAATATATTAACCCAGTAAGTAAATACTGTGATTTATGAGAAGTTGCTCTCGTTCTTGTTTTTCGTAATTCCTGAACTTCATCAAACAGTTTTTTATCAACTATCGGCTCATGAAGACCATCAACGATTTCTTTATTATATTTGAGCTTTCCAATGTATGTCACTCTGGACAACATATCGGACACTTGCTTGTCTCCTTTTAAATCGAACATCTTTGCCAGTGCATACGTGGAATAGCCTTCCTTATATAATTCAAAAATCTTTCTGACTGTTTCTGCATCTTTATTTGGCACAAGAACGTCATCACCGTTATTATAGTCATAACCAAATGGTGGTTTCGTCCCTCTCCATTTTCCGGTTTTGATTCTCTCTGTAATTCCCATCTGTGTACGTTCACGAATGTTTTCACGTTCATACTGAGCAAATACAGATAAGATACCTACCATTGCTTTTCCATATGGTGTTGTTGTATCAAAGTTCTCATTTAAAGAAATAAATCCAACATCATTTGCTTCAAACACATCTTCAAGAAGATAAATCGTATCTTTCTGGCTTCTGGACAAACGATCAAGTTTAACAACTACAACTGATTCCACTTTGCCCTCTTGAATTTCTTTAATAAGACGTTTCATCTCCGGTCGATTCAAATTGCTTCCTGAATAGCCACCGTCAATATACAAATCATAATTATCAATCTCCTGATAATTACAATACTTTTCAAGCTTCTCCGTCTGAGCACCTACTGAATATCCTTCTTCAAACTGAAAATTTGTAGAAACTCTGATATACAATCCTGTTTTTTTATTATTTGAGGTATTCTTTCCAATTCTTATGTTTCTCACCTCGCTCTTTCCTCCTCTCACGTACACTATACCATCTTTTCAGAGAAATTTCAACTTATTTTATTTATTAAAGTAAGTTATATAAAATTTCTTCTTTCAGCTGCATCGACTTTAATATTATCAACTGCTCCCATCTCTTTATTCATCTGATATAAGATCTGACGAACTACCGGGGAATCCAATTTGAATCTTTCTAAATCTTTATCTTCGATCACATTACCATTTGCATCATATCTTCTTACAATTTTTAATGCCATCGCAATCCCTCCCTTTATAAATCATATTCAATCGTCTCTAAAAAATCACCAGAACCTCTCGTCCTGTATTGTCATTCTTTTGTGTTGTCTACATTTTATGACGTCGTTTTCTGTTGAATTGTCGAAAGCAGGAATATCATTTCTCGCTTTCGTTCATTCCCATTTGAATCCGTACCGCTTTCAGCACCCGATCCAGGCTCCACTTATTTACTCTTCCGCATTTCTCAATAATGCATTTTGTAGAAATGCTCATAACCTGTTCAGCCAATGCCAGGCTTCCTTTTCGAATCCCTGTCATATCGTATTTACTGATAAATACATGTGTTGGTAAATATCGCTTCTTATATATTCTTGATGTCAGCGGAACTACTGTAATGACTGAACTGTATGTATTGGCTTTATTATTGCTCACTACGATCACCGGTCTTACACCACCCTGAACAGATGTTGTAAGAAACATACCGAGATCTGCCCATAAAATATCTCCTCTGCGGATTGTCATTTGTCCTCTCTCCAATCTATTATTTTTATTTGTAAAGCATCCATAGCGCTATATTGGCTCCACAGGAATACGGCAGAGTTTCTTTCCCATAAGGAAAGCTCTGCCGCATAACCTCTATAGCCAATTTGATTATTAAACAGTGCTCGCTCGATTCTATTTATCCTCGATACCCCGAATCGTTACTCCTGCATATGCAGGAAGGGAATAATAACCTGCCCGAATGCATACTCCGGACCACAACCCAAAAACTCTCGTTTCCAGGCTCCAGCAGTTCATAGGTTTACCAGTTACAGACTTCTCAGGATCTGCAAGTGTATCGCATCTCATACATATCATCGCATCACCAGCCTGCCAGCTGGCTTCGGTCAGTGCTTTTTCGCAGCATTACGGACTGAACTAAAAATCTTTGTTTTGTCTTATAATCCTATAGCGGCATCTTCCTCGTGCTCTCTGCATGAAATGTCACGTCAGTTATTATTGGATATTCAGTTATCATGGTTCATTTTAGGAAGTCCTTTAACTTCCTCTAATTACTAAAGTCAAATGACTTTGGCAGATGCAAAAGATTTTGAAAAATTTTTAAAAAATTTATTCATATACATTTCACG
>ENA-OQIU01000201-OQIU01000201.1-human-gut-metagenome-genome-assembly--contig:-NODE-201-length-11806-cov-4.152924_pt1 | contig 11806 bp, 9 predicted proteins | sample MGYA00242590_ERZ504755 | MGnify/ENA primary metagenome ERZ504755 (study PRJEB26092, sample SAMD00036359) | human gut metagenome | host: Homo sapiens | study: EMG produced TPA metagenomics assembly of...
ACTCATCTCCTTCTTTTCCGTATTTTAATTCGCCATCTTTATAGAGCATCTGGGTAGTACCATACATATCTACATACATCACTTCAGAATCTTCATAGTCATATACCTTTGTATTCTGCAGTATATATTCACAGGTAGCTTCATAGCTTTTATGATTGCTTACAAGACTGTCTGTTTCTCCTGCTTTCATCATCTGTTCCAGTGCATTGTCTTTTGTCAGTTCAGGTAACGTATCCGATGCCTGAACACTCACACATCCTGCTCCCAGAGTTCCCATAATCAATGCCGTCACAATAATCATTCTTTTCTTCATTTTTTAGTCTCCTTTCTTTTGAATGTTTTTGTGGCTATATTATTTATATTTTTATATTATTTGAATTTAATTCCCTTGTCCATATTTTTGCGTGAATAGTCAAAATATGGCGTAAAAAGGCCTTCATATGATTTGATTTTGCCTTCTGCCAATGGTATACTTATTTTTAATAGGTAACCTGACCATTATCTATCTTTATGACAGGAGGGTTTTATGATAGCATTGCGTTATTTCTGCGGATTTTCTCTTCAGATTTTTCCTTATGCATTTTTCTGTTTGTATCCATTTCGGGATCGTTTCCGCCTAAGCACAAAAAAGACAATGCTCATGGCACTGTCCATTTTTATTGTAATGGTCATTCCGTTTTCTCTTATCGCACAGTTCAACATTGGCGGTGATTACAAAGAGCTAATCTGGAATGTTATTTTTTATATTGCCCTGCTACTGTTCGGAGTGTTGTATTGTTTTATCATCCAGGCAAAAATAGCAGAAAAACTATTTGTATTTTTTGTTGTAATGAGCTACGGATTCTTTGTTACAAGCACCGTTACCTTTTTGCACCGTACTTTCCGGTTTCCATCCGATTATTTTATGTATCCGCCCTTTGCACTGGCTCTCACACTTATCATAAATCTGGTTCTTGCGAAACCATTTCTCATACTGATGGAGCGAATCCGTACTATGATCAATGCAGATCTGGAATCACGGATCTGGAAGATTCTCTGCTCCCTCCCTGCTTTGTTTATTCTGATTGCCAGCATTGCACAGTTCTCAAGCATAATAAATCTTTCCAATAATATAGTTGTCCATGTTATGTTTGTACTGTTTGCAGTATTTGCTTTCATGGTGTATGCCGTATTCTTCAGTGTCATGGGATACATCCGCAGCAAACAGGAAGAACAGCGGATTTCCGAGCGCATACTGGAAAACTACCGGAATCAGGCAGAAAACAACGAACATATTCTGGAAATACACCATGAGATCCGACATCATATGAATGCCCTGTCCTCCTATCTTAAACAGGAGGACTATGCAGGTGCCAGACAGTATACACAGAAATTTACTGAAGAAGCCGAACAGCTTCCTTTTGTCACCTACACAGCCAATGCTCTGGTCAATTCCATCCTTTCGGAATTTGCAGAACGTGCCAGCCGTTATAAAGCCATCGTGGAGTACAGTATTATCATTGGTAGAAGACTCAACATGGAAGACATTGATTTGTGCCGGATGTTGACAAATATATTGGAAAATGCAGTAGAAGGGTGTCAGAATGTTTCTAAAGGACAGCGGATCATCCGGCTGAATCTCCATTCAAAGGGAAATTTTCTGTTTATTAAATGTGAAAACTCCTGCAATGAGGATAACTTGAGAATCACGAATGGAAACTATAAATCCAGTAAAAAGAACAGTGACAGACACGGTTACGGCCTTAAGATCATCAATGGAATCGCCGAAAAATACAATGGTATACTGAGCGTACGGGTACATGATGGCTTTTTTGCTGTAACAACAACGCTTTGTCTTGACGAAAATAACGAATAATAGGAGGCTTTCACTATGTACCATATTGTCATCTGTGATGATGAACCGATTTTTTTAACACAGATATCAGAAATGATCAGCGATATTTTAGCATCCATGGGAGAATCCTGCGAGATTCGAAAATATACTTCTATTGCAGAATTAAAAAATACATTGCAGAATACTCCCAAAAACTGTGACATTCTGATTCTTGATATTATGCTGGGTGAAAACAATGGGATCAGCTTTGCAGAATGTCTCCGTGACACTGAAAACCAAATTCCCGTTATCTTCATTTCCAGCAGTAAGGAATTTGTATTCGATGCATATTCTGCTGAACCTGTAGGTTATATCCTTAAGCCGGTCAGCCGTCAAAAACTTGCAGAAGCACTAACCCGTGCAATCCGACATCTGATCCCGAAATCCATTATAATCGACACTCCGTCCAGAACTGTATCCTTTCATATCAGGGATATTACCTATATTGAAATAATCAATAAAGAACTGCAGATTCACCTTCAGGACGGTACTGTCACGAAGATATATAAATCCCTTTCTGCAGTCCGTGAAATTCTGCCGAAAGATATCTTCGTGCAATGTCACAGATGCTACATTGTTTCTCTGTATGCTATCCGTTCAATCAGACGCTTTGAAATCACACTGAATAATCATGAAATAATCCCGGTCAGCAAATACAGCTACCGGGATGTCCAGGAACAATTACAGCAATACGCTGCAAAATGGTTTTAATTTTTCCAAACAGCAGAAAACGGCGGTCTTATCGACCGCCGTTTTCTCATTGATATTTTGCAACAAGCTCTCCGGCATTTGCTTTCACATCATCGGAAACAAGCCCCGGGAATTCCTCTTCCAGTTCATTCAGGATATTCAGAATATCTTCTTTTTCCTGATCGGTGCTGATAACAACCTCGCAATAGTTGATCTTCTCCATACCTGCCACCGAGGTTTCCAGCTGCATAATATAATCCACATGCGGATTCCCATATAATCGGATCAGATCCTCCTGCGACCTTGCTTTCATCTTAAAGTTCAATGCATATTTCAGGTTCCGTTTCATACTGTAATTTTTGTCAGTTCCGAGTATGCTGTCCACAAAAATAGATAGTGGATTTCTTCCCTCCATGGCAGCCGTTGTTGTTGTCATTCCGGACCACCTTGGATTAATTTCGATAATATACCATTCTCCTGCCCGATAAACCAGATCGACCTGCACCGTTCCTTCAAATTTCAAACTCTGTGCCATATTAAGCAGTTCTTCCTGTACCTTTTCAAAATGATAGGAAGGATCCGTCACCGGGCCAAATTTTACAGAACTTAACGGATCTGTAATGCCCTCTTTTGTTACAGAAAAGGCGATCGGCGGAAGAACACTGTAACGTCCCTCTACACCATGAATTTCCGTTCCGAACTGTTCTCCCTGGATCAGTTCTTCCACCATTATATCTGAATTGTTCCGATCGGAATTAAGAAAGCTCTCTACTTCCTCATAGGAGTTCATGACTTCCACTCCGATTGACCCTGCACCTAATGTATCCTTCACAATGACCGGAAAGTTCATTTCCTTAATCCGATAAAAAACATATTCCTTATATACATTTATACTGACACCCGGATTCTTCTTCTCCGCAAGAAACAGCTCATGGTGAATATAGATTCCCTTTGCCGCTTTGACAAAGCTGCGGAACATGATATTACTACGCCACTTATCAAATGCTGCCACTGACACCAGCGTATTATTGGCAATGGTTGCAATTCCTCTTTTCTGTAATTCCTCAGCAATGAGAGCGGTCTTGATCGGTACCCAGTCAAAGGGAACGGCTCCCGATGCAATTGCTACAGCAATATCCGGCTTCTGCTGTGCAATCAGCTCTGCCGTATCCTCCGCACTCATTCCACTCTCCAAAAGCACGTATTTCACCTTCTCAGGTTTTTTGCAGATTTCCCCATCTGCCACGTCAAAAATGTAAGAACCATTCAGGGGTCCTGCTACAACAAATTCGCAGTCCGGATAAAGCCGGTCCATTTCATCCCAGGTATCTGCCCGGAACGGCTGGTAGGTTGTTTTTGTTGATGAATTGGAATGTGCTGATGTTGACGCACTATAAAATACAATACGCATAATCTCTTCCTCCGCCTATTTTCTATTATTCAAACTGTGCCTGATATAATCTGGCATAGGCTCCGTTTTGTGCTAATAGCTCTTTGTGGCTGCCCTGCTCCACGATATGTCCGTTCTCCATAACCAGGATCACGTCTGCATTGCGAATTGTGGACAGACGGTGGGCAATGACAAAGCTTGTCCGTCCCTCCCGCAGCTTATCAAGTGCCTGATCAATCATGGCTTCGGTTCTGGTATCTACAGAACTTGTTGCCTCATCCAAAATGAGAATATTCGGTTTCACAAGAAATGCCCTGCAGATCGTCAACAACTGCTTTTCTCCGGCAGAAAGGCTTGACATTTCATTGGAAATTACAGTCTGATAACCATCAGGCAGTGTACTTACAAACTGATCCACGAAGGTCTCCCGGCATGCATTCCGGAATTCTTCTTCCGTGATTTCCCGTTTCAAACCATATTTCAGATTGTCTCCGATCGTTCCTTTATACACCCAGGTGTCCTGCAGAACCATTGCAATGTTCTCCCGCAGGCATGCTCTTGTAAGGTCGTGAATTTCTACTTTGTCATCAAAAATAATTTCTCCAATGTTTACTTCATAAAATCGTTCGATCAGATTTACAAGTGTTGTCTTGCCGGCACCAGTTCCTCCAACAATAGCGACCATCTGGCCCGGTTCTACAACAAGGTTCATATGTTCGATCAGCTTCCTCTCAGGTACATAAGAAAAGCTCACATCCCGGAAATCAATCTTTCCCTGCAACCGGTAGCTCTCTCTGGCTTCCGGTTTTTCTTCAGCCTGATCTTCACTGTCTAACAGCTCATAGATCCGGTCAAGAGACGCTATTCCGGACTGCAGTGAAGAATACGCCTGGGACAGCTTGGAAAAGGGTGTCTGAAACTGTCTGGTATACTGAATAAATGCCTGCACATCTCCGACCGTCATCTGTCCGGATATTACCCGTAAAGCACCTCCCAATGCCACAATCACATAATTCAGATTCGTAAAGAACCGGGACAATGGCTGAATCAAGTTCGATACGGCCATAGCTTTGAAGGAAGATTCATACAGCAGACGATTCTGCTTCCTGAAAGCTTCCACGAACTTCTCTTCCTGACCATAAAGCTTCACAATATTGTGTCCGTTCACACTCTCTTCCACATTACTGTTAATCATTCCGGTATAATACCACTGCTTCTGATATTCCTTACGCACAAACCTGGAAATCAGGGTCACAATCCAGCCCGAGACCGGAATAATGATCACAGTGATCAATGCCAGCCTCCAGTTAATTGCAGTCATCATGACAATCATCCCGACCAGCTGGAAAATACTGTAAATCGTATCTGCACCGGAAGAATTCAGAGTCGTGACCACATTATCAATATCATTTGTGGTCCGGCTCATGATATCTCCGTGACTGTTTGTATCAAAATAATTTAATGGCAGCGACCATAGCTTTGTCTCTACCTGACTGCGCAATTCTTTCGCCGTATCAGAGATGATCCGTGTGGAAAACCATGCGGATAGCCATTTCGATACGAACTGGATCAGAAAAATCACACTCGATATCCCTGCCCAGAAGGAAAAACGGTCCCAGTGAATGTTACTGCTTACCGGGTTTGACATATCCTGTACAATGGAATCCGTTGCATACCCCAGATACTGCGGTCCCAGCGCTGTAGCAACCGCTGAAATAATAATACTGAACAGCATAAGAGCGGTCAGCATCTTATTTTTAAAGAAGAAGAGCTTTAACAGCCGCTTGAAAGACCCCTTTTGTATGGTCTTTTTCTGCTTTGTACTCATGATGCCACCTCCTTATCTGTGGGCTGGGAAGCCACAATTTCCTGATAAGTCCGGCTGCTTTGCATGAGTTCTTCATGTGTTCCAACCGCTTCAATACGTCCCTGATTCATCACAAGGATCTGGTCAGCATCCTTAATGGTACTGATTCTCTGTGCAACAATAATCACAGCCGCATTCTGTGTAACCGGCTTCAGTGCTCTTCGCAGCTCCTGGTCTGTCCGGTAATCCAGTGCAGAGAACGAATCATCAAACAAATAGATGGAGGGTCTGCGGACAATTGCTCTTGCGATTGCAAGCCGCTGCCGCTGCCCGCCCGAAAAGTTTGTTCCCCCTTCGGAAACCTTCATCTTAAGACCACGTTCGTTTTTCTCCACGAACTCCTTTGCCTGCGCAATCGAAAGAGCCTCCCAGAGTTCTTCCTGTGTTGCATCCGGTTTTCCATCGCGCAGATTGTCCTCCAGTGTCCCCGAAAACAGGAAAGCCTTCTGCGGAACCATGCCGATTGCCTGATCAAGCTCATGCCTTAACAGCTTCCGGACATCCATGCCATCTACGAAGACCGTCCCCTCTGTCACATCTGCAAGACGTGGAATCATATCAAGCAAGGTAGTCTTACCACATCCGGTAGATCCGATAATCGCCGTCGTTTTACCCGGCTGTGCGCAGAAGGAAATGTCCTTCAATACAGGCTCCACCTGCTCATTATCCGGTGCATAGGAATACGTCACATGTTCAAAACATATTTCTCCCCGGAACTGCTCTGGCAAAAAAGCATCCTCTCTGTCCTGAATTTCACTTTCACTGTTTAAAATCTCTTCAATACGTGTAACCGATACCTCGGCTCTTGGTAGCATAATAAAAATCATGGAAGCCATCAGGGTTGCTGTCAGAATAAAGGATATGTAGGTTACGAAGCCGATCACCTGTCCAATCTGTACCTGACCGTTTCCCGCCATACGGCCGCCAAGCCAGATCAGCGAAATATTGGCAAAGCTCATTGTCAGGGTAAAGATTGGCTGCATCAGCCCTGTAATCTTACCGATGCTGGTATTAATCCTTGAAAGATCTCCGTTAATCCGTTCAAAGCGTTCCTTCTCGCCTTGTTCCTTCGTAAAGGCCTTTACCACACGGACACCGGAAATCTGATCCCTGAGTACGGTATTCATCTCATCTATTTTCGTCTGCTGTTCTCTATAATAAGAAAGGATCAGCTTTAAAAATACCACAGAAACCCCAAGCAACAGGGGTATCGTCACAAGCAATACCACCGAAAGCTTCACGCTTTGGGACAAGGCAAGCACAAGACCTCCGATAAACATCATCGGTGCTGCAATAATCGCGGTAAATAAGAACGTAATAAACTGGGTTACCTGCTGTACATCGTTTGTTGCCCTGGTAATCAGCGTAGGAGCTCCCATGCTTCCGATCATCCTGCGTGAAAAATGCATCAGCTTCTCATAAACCTGCTCCCTCAAATCCCGTCCGGTCATCAGTGCCACCTTTGCTCCGAAAATACCAGCCAAGGTTGATAGCAGAAACTGGATAAAGGCTATTCCCAGCATGAGAATTCCCTGATGCATGATATATGCAGCATCCGCATTCGCCACACCATAATCGATCACTCTGGAATTGATTGTTGGCAGATACATGGTTAAAAAGGACTGACCAAGCTGCAGTAAAATGACCAGTATCAAAAGTCCCCTGTATGGGCTTAATACTCTTCGCAAAAATCCGGTCATGCCTGTCCCTCCATAAAATCATCAATAACGGAAGCATATGCATCCATCATCTTACGCCCCGGCATACCCGGAAATGCATTTACCTCTGCCAGCACATACTCTCCATCACCAATCATAAGATCCAGTCCGATAATCGGAAGATCAAATATGGACGCCACCTTTTCACAGAATACCTTTTCTTCTTCGGTAAGAGTCTTCTCCTGTGTAGTTCCACCCACATGTACATTCGAACGGAATTCATCAGGATTCGATGCATGGCGCTCCATCGAAAAATAATATCTGCCATGGAGAACAACAACACGGATGTCTCTTCCTTTGGAAGTAGCAATATATTCCTGTGCCACATAAGCCTGTCCATAGGAAAGAGTTGCAAAGTAATCCTTAAGCTCCTGGCCGTTATGGATCAGTTCTACACCAATCCCGCCAAATCCACTGTCCGGCTTCACAACAAATGGATAACCAAAACGACCAGACAGTGTTTCGGGATCAGAATCTTTGAAAAACACCATCGTATCAGGCACCCGTATTCCATTCTGTGCAAGTCTCTGATAAGTTGCAATCTTACTTCTTGCGACCTGAAGCTCACGCAGATTTAAAATAGATGGAATTCCCGCATCCTGAAGCATATTCTCCAGAATAAATCCATCCGTGGATCCAAGCAGTGGCCAGAAATAATCCGGCTTTTCCATTTTTTTCGCCCAGACAGGTGATCGCAAGCTCCCCGTTCCTGCAAATTTCAATCGTGGAATATTCGCAGAAAAGTACTTCCTTATCTTTACCTATCAGTGCCTGCATCTGCCTTCTTCCATTTGTCTTAACATCTTCCACAGTACTATCCTGGCTTGCTACTAAAGCTAAAATTTTCATAGGCTCCCCCTTTTATTTTCACAAAGTCCTTCCATTTATTTTACAAGCTCCACTCCGTATTCTGTCTGACTGAAAAAGAATTTCCGCTGCAGTTCATTCCGGATGATGTGCACAGGCTTCAGCTGTGCCGGCGCAATTCCCTTCATTATCATCAGATCACGGTATAAGCTATATGTCTCCGGCTCTAAGATATTTAACTTAGTTGGCGCACAGATTCCTTTTGCCACCTTATCTCCCATGGACGGATTGGCCTTATGGATAAAGGACGTATGGATGAAGCTTATCGGCAACTGAGCGGACAGCTTGGCTTGAGTAAGCAGGCAGAGAAAAGAGAGAAATCGGTACAGAGATTCACCATCGGGGAATGGTGGAAGTATGCGGCTGTGTTGGTTACTGTTTGTCTTTTTGCAACAAACTTGTTCTATATCACGAAAGAGGAACCGGAAGCATACAATACGGTAGTGGTTCCGAAAGGCCAACGGGTTTCTTTATTGCTGAGTGATGGGACAACAGTTTGGCTGAACGCTGAGAGCCGTTTTTCTTATCCGGCTAAGTTTTCGGAAAAATATAGAACGGTCACATTGGAAGGAGAGGGCTATTTTGAGGTGGCGCATAATCCAAAATGTCCGTTTACGGTGAAATTGCCGATGTTGAATATCAGGGTGTTGGGTACAAAATTTAATGCAAAAGCCTACTTGGATGAACCGAGTTGGATTACTTTGAAAGAAGGTTCGGTAGAAGTGTCAACCTTAGATGACAGAAGTAAGGAAAGGATGTCGCCCAATGACCAGGTATATTACACCGTTAGTGACGGCTTGGTGTTAATAAGGAGTTCGGCGCAGGCAAATGTGGATAGTTGGACTACTGGTGACCTGAGATTCGACAATAAGACTTTGAAAGAAATGGCAAAGGTTATAGAACGTCGGTATGATGTGAAAATCAGGATTATGGATAGTTCGCTGGTTGAAGAATATTTCACTTGCCATTTTAGGAAAGACTTGACCATAGCCCAGGCGATGGAATTGTTGAAAGAAACCAGACGGGTGGATTATAGAATTGAAAAGAAAACGGTATACCTATATAAAAAATAACAGTATGTGAAACTTTGAAAAACAACGGATGCCTATGAAGTAAAACCCTTGCAAAAAAATGAAGGGTCGAAGACGCACCACCATCTTTCGACCCGGATTAATGAGTAACCTTATAATTTATTACAAACTAATCAATTACAAATGTATGGATAATATTATGAAATGCACACCATTGGGTGAGCAAAAATCACTATGGCTACGAAAAACATTGTTAATTATGAAATTCTTTGTTCTTTTTCTATTATTGGGAACTATCCCGTGTTGGGCAGGTGTCGCTTATTCACAGAATGTGAAGATGTCTTTGGATATGGAAAATACTACGGTGCATGATGTGATTAATGCTATTGAGAAAAAAGGGGAATTCTATTTTACCTATAATCTGAATCAAATCAATGTCAATAGAAAAGTATCCATTAAAGTAGAAAATAAAACGATAAACCAGATTTTAGATCAGTTGTTTTCGAAATCAGGTATCGATTATAAAATAGAAAATCGTCATATTGTATTATATAAGCAGGCGGCTTCCGAAGTAGAAGCTGTGAAACAACAGAAATCTATAAATGGTATTGTAGCCGATGAGCAGGGTGAACCTATCATTGGTGCCAGTGTATTGGAAAAAGGTACTACAAACGGTACGATTACTGATTTGGATGGTCGTTTTACTTTATCTATCGGCAAGGGAACTGAATTGATTGTTTCTTATGTAGGTTATACCACAAAGACTGTGAAAATAGGTAATCAGTCTACTATAAAAATCGTATTAATAGAAGATACCAAGACTTTGGATGAGGTGGTTGTAATTGGTTATGGTACACAGAAAAAGTCTGATGTTTCAGGTTCGGTAACATCAGTATCGGGTGATAAATTGTCTAAGATTCCTACTGCAAATGCAGAGATGGCATTGCAAGGTATGGCTCCGGGTTTGTCGGTAAACTTTGGCAGTGGTGCTGCCGGTTCTTCTGCCACTTTGCAGGTACGCGGTGTGACTTCTTGGAAAGATGATGATGGCGAGAACAGTGAAAGTAACGGTCCACTAGTGATTATCGATGGTGTCCCGGGTAATATGTCTTATCTTAATCCTGAAGATATTAAATCGATTTCCGTATTGAAAGATGCTGCTACTGCCGCTATCTATGGCTCACGTTCGGCAGCTGGTGTTATTTTGATTGAAACACATCGTGGTACGATGAATTCAGCTCCGAAGATTACTTTTTCCGGTTATTGGGGATTGAGTGCCGTGCCGAAGCGTCTGGAAGTTTGTAATTCAGCTGAGTTTATTAAAGTACGTAAGATGGCATTAATAAATGCAGGTACGGACGAGAGCCGCTGGCCTAAATATATCAGCGAGTACGAGAGAGACCCGAGCCAGTTTGCTGATACTGATTGGCAGAAAGAGTATTACCAACGTGGTTTTACACAAAAATATAACATCGGTTACACGGCAGGTAGTGCTAATTCCAATGTGTCTCTTTCTGCTTTCTATAGTAAGACGGACGGTGTGACTATTGCTACCGGAGATGAAAAGTTCGGTTTCCGTTTAAACTCTGATGTTACCCGTGGTAAGTTTAAAATGGGTGAATCTGTAAGCTATAGCCGTTGGTCGGCCGATTTGGAATCCAATTCGGGTTTCTCTTCCATTTATCAGGTGACGAATATGGAGCCGTTAGCGTTCCTTTATGATGAGAACAACGATGGTGGTTATGGTGGTGCCATCTCTGGTATGGGTATGTCTGATGCCGGTAATCAGGTTGCTTTTAATAAATTGATTGATAATACAAGCTCTACCGATTATATCGCAGCTTCCGGTTATTTGCAGTACGAGCCGATTAAAGGGCTTATCGTGAAATTCAATGCTAGCCGCAATATGTACTTTGGCAAATCTCGTCTTTTCAAACCTACCTACGAGATTGGAGCGGCCAAACGGAATACGATGGCTAGTTTGTCTGAATCACGTTCGCAGACTACCAACGATTTGTTGGAATTGACAGCTAATTATGACAAGACCATTGCTGAAAAACACAATCTTTCTCTTTTATTGGGACTTTCTCAGGAAGAAAATAAGTATGAAGATCTTAGTGCTTCCGGTTCTGATTTTGAGAATAATAGTATGAGCTTGATGGGACATGCTAAAAGTAACTATTCTGTAGGTGGTACTAAGACTCGTAGTGCTCTCCGCTCTCTCTTTGGCCGTGTGAACTACAACTATATGATGCGCTATATGATTATGGCTTCTTTCCGTTATGATGGCTCTTCACGCTTTGCGAAAGGCAACAAGTGGGGTTTCTTCCCTTCTGTATCAGTTGGGTTGGAACATTGCTAATGAACCTA
>ENA-OQIU01000204-OQIU01000204.1-human-gut-metagenome-genome-assembly--contig:-NODE-204-length-11765-cov-2.710861_pt1 | contig 11765 bp, 18 predicted proteins | sample MGYA00242590_ERZ504755 | MGnify/ENA primary metagenome ERZ504755 (study PRJEB26092, sample SAMD00036359) | human gut metagenome | host: Homo sapiens | study: EMG produced TPA metagenomics assembly of...
GATTACGAATCTTCTGATTTCACTGCTCCGCGGCACGCCGGTCATCGTACAGCTGTACGTTGCGTTCTTTGGTATTCCCATGATGTTCAAGGCAATCAACCAGCAGTTCGGAACGAATCTGGCGGTTGCCAATATTTCCGGTTTCGTCTATGCGATGATCGCTCTGGGACTGAACCAGTCGGGCTTTATGGCTGAGATTATCCGTTCAGCCCTGCAGTCTGTTGACCCGGGCAGATCGAAGCAGCACATGCACTCGGCATGACGTATCCGCAGACACTGCGCCGCATCATTCTGCCGGAGGCCTTTGAGGTTGCGCTTCCGACCCTTGGAAACTCTTTTATCAGTATCATCAAAGGAACGTCTCTTGCCTTTACCTGCGCCGTTGTCGAGATTACCGCACAGGGCCAGATTATTGGAGGAAGAACGTATCGCTACTTTGAAGTTTACGTTTCACTGGCCATCATTTACTGGCTGGTAACGCTGGTGATCGAGCAGATCATCCGCGTAATTGAAAATAAAATCCGGATTCCGGACCAGGTAGAGCTGGCGTCCGCAAACGGGGAGGGTAAGAAAAATGATAAAAATTGATCATTTATCAAAAAAATATAACGACAACGTGGTGCTCGACGACATCAGCCTCGAGATCAAACAGGGCGATGTTGTGGGAATCATCGGTCCTTCCGGAACCGGAAAATCAACGCTTCTGCGCTGCGTCAACCGCCTTGAGACACCGGAGAAGGGAACGGTGACGATCGGGGACAAGGTGATCGGCCTTTCCGAGCGGAAACCGAAAGAGCTTCTGTATTTAAGACAGAACACAGGAATGGTGTTCCAGCGGTTCAATCTGTTTGAGAAGAAAACCGCACTGGAAAATGTGATGGAAGGCCTGATTGTTGTCAAGAAGATGAAAAAAGACGAGGCCAGAGCCATTGCATTAGAAGAACTGAAACTGGTCGGCCTGGAGAAATGGGCAAACCATTATCCGAAACATATGTCCGGCGGACAGCAGCAGAGGGTGGCGCTCGCAAGAGCCCTCGCCATGAAACCGCAGATTCTGCTGCTCGACGAGCCGACCTCAGCCCTTGACCCGGAGCTGGTTGGAGAGGTTCTGGATGTTATTAAAAAAGTTGCGGCACAGGGATATACAATGCTTCTGGTTTCTCATGAGATGAACTTTATCCGCCATGTGTCGAACCGTGTGATCTTCCTTGATAAAGGACACGTAGTAGAAGACGGAACACCGAAAGAAGTATTCGAGCATCCGCAGAATCAGAGAACACGGGAGTTCTTCAGCAAGATGCATATTATGGCGCAGCCTGAGTATGTTATTTAAATTGCGGACACAGCCAAAGAGTAGGAGAAAAGATTATGATAGATGAGAAAAGAATTGCTGATTTTTTTGCGGAGCTGGTATCTATCAATTCGCCGTCCTTAGAGGAGCGCGAGATGGCGGACACCTTAAAAATAAAATTCGCCGAAATCGGGGTTACGCTTACAGAAGATCATACGCAGGAGCAGACCGGCTCCAATGCGGGCAATCTGTTCGCGCGCATTCCGGGCAGCCTTGCAGGAGCCCCGGTTCTCTTTGCGGCCCACATGGACACTGTTGAGCCTGCAAAAGGCAAAAAAGCCGTCTCCCATGAGGATGGAACCGTAACGAGCGACGGCACGACAGTTCTTGGCGCCGACGACCTCGCCGGTGTGACAGTCATCTATGAAGCTGTCCGCTACCTCATCGAGACCAAAACACCGCACCGCCCGATCGAAATTCTGATCTCGACTGGTGAGGAGCTGTACTGCAAAGGCGCAAATGCCTTCGACTACAGCCAGGTGCAGGCAAAAGAAGCATACGTTCTGGATTTAAGCGGCGCGATCGGTGCAGCCGCCTACGCGGCACCGACACTCGTTTCCTTCGCGGCGAAAATCCAGGGAAAAGCCGCCCACGCCGGTTTCCACCCGGAGGACGGCATCAACAGCATCCAGGCGGCCGCCCGCGCAATCGCACAGCTTCCGCAGGGCCACGTGGATGAAAGCACCACTGCCAACATCGGAAAAATCGGCGGCGGCTCCGGTACCAACATCGTTTCGGAAAGCTGCGTGATCGAAGGCGAAATTCGAAGCCTGAACCACGAGACGGCCATGGAGCTTCTGGAAACATATCACAGAACCTTCCAGCAGGAAGCAGAGAAGATTGGTGCGAAGCTGGTCTGGGAAGAAAAGCTGAATATCCATGCGTATGAGACGCCGCTGACAAGCGATGCCGCAAGGCATTACGAGAGCGCCGTTGCAGAAGAAGGCCTGACCGCTGCATTCGAAAAAACTTTCGGCGGCAGCGACAACAACGTCTTTGCACAGCACGGCATCGAAGGGCTTGTCATCGCAACCTCGATGAATCAGGTACACAGCTGCGCCGAGTACACAAAAATCCCGGAGATAGCCCAGGTGGCGCGGATTGTGGCCAATCTTGCCGCACCGCAGGAAGCCTGAACAGGTCCCGGACGAAAAAAACAGAATACGTAAAAAATCCCCCAAAGCCCGCCGGCAGATGTGAAAACAAAAACCGGCGGGCTTTTCCTGTTTCCGGCACGGCTTGCCACGCAGAGAAAAATAGTCTATAATAGGGAAAAGCTTCCGGTACATGCCGGAATTTAACACCAGTAGACAAGAAGTCCCCCGCTTCTAAAGCGGTGGGATGAATTGTTAAAAGAAACATAACGGCAGTGGCGGGCGGAGAGAAATCGGTATCCTCCACTGACATGAGGCAAGTCACAGTCGAACTATTTTCGACATGTCAGACTCCGTGAAAATACCGACTGTGAGGTTCACACAACAGAAAAGGTATAAAACATGAGATATCAGATCAGAAATGCAAAAGTACAGTTTGGCGCGGATACGATTTTAAACAGTGTGAATTTCGAAATTCACGATACAGAAAAAATTGCAATTGTCGGTAGAAACGGCTGTGGAAAAACGACGCTGCTGCGGCTGATTGCCGGGGATATTGAGATGAGTAATCTGGACAGCGACGAGACCTGCGGGATTACAATGAGCGGAAAACAGAACATCGGTTTTCTGCGCCAGATTAATTTTACCGATGGAGATGTGCCGGTAAAAGAGGAGCTGGAGAAGGCTTTCTCAGAAGTCTTTGCGTGCGAGGCACGAAAAAAGGAAATCGAAAAGCTGCTCGCCGAGACGGAAGATCACAAAAAGCTGCTGGCGGAGTACGATTTTCTGGAGCGGAGAATCGAGAGTCTGCACGGGTACAGCTGGAAAAAAGATATGGAAACGATGTTCCAGAAATTTGGTTTTGCGCTCGAAGATCTGGAAAAACCGATCGGTGAATTTTCGGGCGGACAGCAGACAAAAATTGCCCTAATTCAGCTCCTCTTACAGCGCCCGGACATCCTGCTTCTGGACGAGCCGACCAACCACCTCGACATCGCTGCAGTGGAGTGGTTGGAAAATTATCTGAAAAGCTACGAAAATGCCGTTATCATTGTATCACATGACCGCATGTTTCTGGACCGCGTGATTGATGTGACGTATGAAATCGAATACGGTGACATCAAACGGTATCCGGGAAATTATTCGGCATTTGTGAAACAAAAAGAAGAAGCACAGATCAAACAGGAAAAAGACTATGAAGCGCAGCAGAAGGAAATCGAGCGTACTGACGGCGTGGATTGAAAAATGGAAAAACACACCGACAAAAGTTGCAGCCACCCGTTCGAAACGAATGGCGATCGAGCACATGGTAAAAATTGAGAAACCGCGGCGGTTTGACACGAGGACATTCCACGCCTTATTCCATCCGGTACGCGAAAGCTATACGGATGTGCTCACGATGAAGAAACTGAAAATCGGATACGATACCGTCCTGAGCGAGGTTTCGGCCGTCATCAAAAAAGCAGAACGGATTGTGATCATCGGAGAAAACGGAAAAGGAAAATCGACGCTTCTGAAAACCGTTGTGGGCGAAATCAATCCACTGGGCGGAAGTTATCAATTTGGAAACCGCGTGGATTTTGCCTACTTCGATCAGCACAAAGCAGTCAACCAGAAATTCGACCCGGAGCAGACGGTGCTCGACTATTTCTGGAGTCTTTATCCGAACCTGCTTCGCAACGATGTCCGAAGCGCACTGGGAGCCTTTCTGTTTTCCGGTGAGGATGTCGAAAAGAAAATGGGGCAGCTCTCCGGCGGTGAAAAAGTGCGGCTGGAGCTCTGCCGGATTTTCTATACGAAACCGAATTTCCTGATCCTGGACGAGCCGACGAATCACATGGATCTGGCGGGAAAAGAAGCGCTGGAAAAAATGCTGACCAGCTACGAGGGAACCGTTTTGTTCGTATCGCACGACCGTTATTTCATCAACCAGGTGGCAACCGGTATTCTGGAGTTCGGCGAGAGCGACGTACAATTTTTACGAAATGAATTATGCACAGTATCTCGAAGAAATCAAACGGCAGACGCCGGGCAGAGAAACGGGAAATGCGGGAGGAGCTGTACGAAAACCGGCCGACGTTCCGACGCTGGATGATGTGTTTGACAAAAAGAAATATTATAACCCGGGAAAAATTCTGTCCCGCTTAAAACGGCAGCTCGAAAAATACGAGGAGCAGCTTGCGGAGAGTGAGAGCAGAATGTCAGAACTTCAACTGGAAATGATGGACCCGGAACTTTCCGCAGATTACGAACGGCTGATGGAGCTTCAGACGAAAATAGACGAAGAAAATCAGACACAGGAATCCCTGCTGGAACGCATGATGGAAACGGAACTGGAACTCGAAGAGATGGAAACACAGGACGAATAGAGAGGTGAGTACCATAGAAAAGATAGATCAGTCTAAAAATGGACTATCATGAAAATGAAGTTTTTCTCGTTTTAGGATATTCGGTTTGTTATATTTTGTAAAGTATTCTGCACCCATGACTGGTATGCATTCGTAAGCGGGGCTGAAATCTTTCGGATAAAAAAGTCAAATTTTGTTGACAACCCCGAAGACATTTGATAGTATTTATCAAGTAATGTAATATTCCATGAGGGAGTAGTTAGCACGAATGTGTGATTTGTCAACATTCTGATTATAAGAAAAGAGTATAATCTGGCAAATCTTAAATAATGAGACTCATGTATATCGATGAATCACCGGTGTATCGCATATCGGATGTTCCTTGATATACATGAGTCTTTTTTTGCGGATAATGAGTAAAACCTGCTTCTGTTAACGATACTATTTTGGAATATATGCTTGGAAAACAAAGGAGGAAAACATGGAAAATTTCATCAACAACGCCCCGTTTGCTCTTGTGCTTGTCTGTCTCGTCATCGGTTTTGTACTGCTGATCAAAGGTGCGGACTTTTTCGTAGAAGGAAGCTCAAGCGCGGCAAAGAGACTGCACGTTCCGTCGATCATCATCGGACTGACCATTGTTGCCATGGGAACATCACTTCCGGAGACCGCGGTCAGTGTATCGGCTTCGCTTACCGGCAACAACGAGCTTGCCGTCAGCAATGTCATCGGTTCCAATATCTTTAACCTGATGGTTGTCATCGGTGTCTGTGCCGTACTGACTACCGTAGAAGTTGCAAAGGAAACCATCAAAAGAGACATCCCGCTGTCCCTGATCTGCGCCGGACTTTTAATGGTTTTAGGAATCAGCGGACTCGGCGATAAATCCGGTATGATGCTCGGTCACCTGGACGGCGTGATCTTAATTGGATTCTTTGCAGGTTACATTGTCTACATGGTTCAGATTGCCTTAAAGGCAAACCGCGAAGGAAAAAAAGTCGAAATTGAAGGTGGTTCCGACGAGGACATCAAGCTGCTTTCTGTTCCGAAGAGTATCGTGTTCATCGTCGGCGGAGCAGTCGCCATTGCAGTCGGCGGAGATGTGACCGTAGATGCCGCAGCGAGAATCGCGGGCGATCTCGGAATGAGCCAGACTCTGATCGGACTGACCATTGTTTCCATCGGAACTTCCCTTCCGGAACTCGTAACTTCTATCGTTGCTGCGAGAAAGAATGAAGTTGATATGGCACTTGGCAACGCGATCGGTTCTAATATCTTCAACATTCTTATGGTACTTGGCATTGCATCCGCAATCAGCCCGATGGCCATCATTACGGAAAATATAATTGATTTGTGTGTATTGATCGTATTCACGGTATGTGTATGGATTTTTGCAGGAACCAAAAAGAAAAATCGGAAGAGTCGAAGGTTTCTGTATGGTTGCATTTTATGCCGCATATGCCATTTATATCATTATAAGATAAGGGGAATGGAAAATGGTGTTATTTCTAAAGGTGTTTCTTACCGAGTTCATCGCAGAGATGGGCGATAAGACGCAGCTCATGCTGATTGCGCTTACTTCGAAGTACAAGCTGAAAGACATTATCCTGGGAACCGCAGCCGCGATTCTGGTACTGAATGGAATGGCGGTTCTCGCAGGCGGCCTCGTCAGCGAATTCATTCCGGACTGGTTGATTAAGACGATTGCAGCACTCGCATTTCTTTACTTCGCAGCATCCACCATTTCTGGTGATGATGACGAGGAAGAGGAAGAAGGCGGCAAATCCAAAATTCGGTTCGCACCGCTCGCCGTTTTCTGTACGTTCTTCGTAGCAGAGCTCGGAGACAAAACACAGCTTACCGCAATCACCTTTGGTGCAAATGAAGGTATGGGATCCGCATTCGTTGTATGGATCGGATGTTCTCTCGGACTGTTCGCAGCGGATATTCTCGGAATGCTGGTCGGCTACCTCTTAAAGAGCAAGACACCGGATGGGCTGCTGAATACACTGGCGTTTGTCATCTTTTCAATTTTCGGTGTATACACACTTTACCAGGGACTGAAACTGATCAGCGCAAGCGTCTGTCCACTGCCGGTATGGCCGGTACTGATCGCAGCAACGGCTGTTTTTGTTGTTGTATGTGTCTGTCTTTTTGTGAAAAGAGAGAAGAAAAAAGCAAAATAAAAACTGCGCACCGCATACTCATGATTTTGATGAGAAATGCGGCGCGTATTTTTTATGCGGCAAAATGAAAGTTTACCATTGAAGCATTTATAGGGTATAATATTTTGTAACTATTCAGAGCCCCATCTCGCCATATGAAATTCCAGAAAATAGCTCATTCATGTAAACATGATTCGCGATTTTTCTTCCATTTCGCATGGCTCTGAATCGTTACAAAAAAAGAAAATAATGCGGAATTTATAGAATAAATTGACAATGGAAAGAAGTCAATCTAAAATGAAATTACAACCAGAGTGTATCTCGCAAATTGCGGAAATAATTTTTCAGACACGCTCTAATGTTCAGGCGAAAACGATGTACCAGGAAAGAAGGTGGAGAAATGAAGAAGGCAGTAATTTCCGTACTTGTCGGTACAGCAGTACTGGCTTTCGTTGCGTGTGGAAAAAATGCTGCAACGGAAAACAGTTCCGATTCGGGTGTTTCAACGGTATCGGCATCCTCGCAGGTGGAAAATGGACAGAAAGCAACCCGTGTGAACCAGGGAACAAATTTGTCTCCGGGGTCACCGAAGAATATCCCGTCCGGTGGGGGGAACAGCTCGGGCAGGACACATCATTCGGAGACGCATCATTCGGAGACACATCATTCAGACGCGCATCATGATTGAGAATGTCGGGGTTTGCTGAACATCCGTGAACAGAAACAGACGAAGGGGTATCCAAACGGATACCTCTTTTTTTACTTTGTTCGGGAAAACAATACAATGCTATACTGAACATGAATTTGACGCGAAAAGCGCGGCAGGTTCAGAAAAACAGCCGGGATTTGTCAGTATACGCGGACATGTGCTGCAGGGAACTCGGGCAGAATGGAGAAAAGAAAATGACAAGAGAAGAATTTGAACAGCTTGCCGGAGCAGGTGTCATTTTTATTGGATGGCGCAACCGGATCAAATCTGACAAAAGCGGGAATGCCAAAAGGAGTCAGTACAGAACTTTGGGTTCTGGAGCATCCTGATATTCTGGCAAATTTACAGAAGGCTTACGTGGAGGCGGGAAGCCAGATTGTCTATGCGCCGACCTTTGGTGCAAACAGATTGAAATTAGCGGATTATGGAAGAGAAAACGAGGTGGAGGAGCTGAATGCACGCCTGGTGGACATTTCGAAAAAAGCGCTTGCCGGAACAGGTGCGCTGATTGCGGGAGATTTTTCCACACCGGGAAGAATGCTGCAGCCAAAAGGCGATCTCTCTTATGAAGAGCTGCTGGAATCCTACACAGAGCAGGTAACAGCGGTAGCAAATGCAGGCGTTGATCTTCTGGTAGCGGAGACGATGCTGAGCGTAGACGAAACGTGTGTCTTTATGGATGCTGCACTTTCTGTCTGCGATCTGCCGATTATGTGTTCTCTGACGCTGGAAGCAGACGGTTCTGCCCTGTTCGGCGGAAACGCTGTGGAAGCAGTTGAGACACTGCAGGAAATGGGAGCATCCGCCGTAGGACTGAACTGCTCGGTCGGACCGGATCAGCTTGAGGCAGTCGTAAATTCCATGAAAAAAGTGGCAAGAGTACCGGTTATCGTAAAACCGAATGCCGGCCTGCCGAAAATCACGCCGACCGGTGAGGCAATCTACAGCATGGATGCGCCGACGTTTGCAAAATATATGAACATTCTGGTAGACGCGGGTGCAGGCATTGTCGGCGGCTGCTGCGGAACAACACCGGAGTATATTCGTCTGGTGAAAGAAATGCTGGATGCGAGAAAGTAAATCAAAGATTACAATTCGCAGGAGACTGTGAGATGTAATGAATTCCCCTGTTGCGGACAAAATCTGTACGGGGGAATTTTTTTACGTTACCGGAAACTTCGTTGAATTTTCCGATAAAGTAAAAAGCCCTCCGGGCAGGATTCTTTCTTACAGAGAGCAAGACAAAACAGGTTTCAACGATCTGGTTTGATGGACAGTCTGGGTGGAGAAAAAAAGATAGGAAGTCTGGAAAAAAGACATGGAATTGTGGAGAAAAGTCTGGTAGAATACGTGTCGTGTGGAAAACTTTCCGTAAGAAAGGATGATGAAGGATGTATCAGAATTATATTTTTGATTTATATGGAACTCTGGTAGATATACATACGAATGAAAAGAAAGCGTATCTCTGGAAAAAAATGAGCCTGTTCTTCGGCATGAAAGGGGCCGCCTATGAGCCGAAAGAACTCCGGATGGCGTATGAGACAAAAATCAAAGAGCAGGAAGCTGCGCTTAAAATGGAATGCCGCGGCAGCCATGTACCGGAAATCGACATTGCGGATGTGTTCCGGCAGCTGTTTGAGGATCAGGCTGTTTCGGTAACGGAAAAAGAAATTGCAGATCTGGCGAAAATGTTCCGTGCGATTTCGATAGAAGAACTGAAACTGTTCCCCGGCGTGCCGGAAATGCTGCAGCGTTTAAAAGACGCAGGAAAGAAGGTTTTTCTGCTGTCCAACGCACAGGCGCTTTTCACCGCGCCGGAAATTTCCCTGCTCGGCCTTACGAAATACTTTGATGGAATCCTGCTCTCATCGGATGCCGGTGTGAAAAAACCGGATCCGGCGTTTTATGAGATGCTGCTGAAGCAGTATCACCTCGATCCGGCAGAATGCCTGATGACAGGAAATGACGATATCGCTGACTGCCACGGTGCAGCCTCTGCCGGAATTGCAAGCCGTTACGTGGCAACGCGCCAGTCACCGAAAATAAACGACCCGCTGCCGGAAAACTGTGAGAAGATCGCGGCGATTGCGGAGTTATTTTAACTGAAGAGCATTCAGCAGCACTCCTGAAAAAATAATGCGAAAAAAGGGGCTGTCGCACTACGTTCATTTTCTTAGTGCAACAGCCCCTTTTGCTTATGTCAGGAAAGGAATCCTTCAGTTTTTCCGCATTCCTTTATCCCACCGGAATTTCCGATAGCAGGCATAAATCAGAACACTGCATACCAGCCATCCCGCCGGATAACCAAGTGCAATCGGAATGATGGAATCAAATATATGAGACATCACAAACAGGTAAATCTGGCGGAACACGACGAAGCTTCCGAGCATTACGATCATTGGTGTTCTGGTGTCTCCTGCGCCACGCAGGACGTTGGAATAAACCTGGTTGACGCAGCAGAGAATGTAGAACGGGGAGAGCAGATACAGGAACAGGGTTCCGTAACGAATCACAGCTGCCTCCTGGTTAAACAAATAGACCATTTGCGGAGCGAAAATCAGCAGAGGAATCATCATCACAATGGTTACAAGCTCAGCAAGCAGGAATGCGGTTGTAGCACCCTTTTTTGCACGGTCAATGTAGCTGGCACCGACGTTCTGTCCGGTGAAGGTGGTCGAAGCAAGACCAACACTCATCATCGGCAGCATCATAAACTGGTCGATTTTCATGCAGGCACTCCAGCCCGCCATAACATCCGAGCCGAATACATTGATATAGGACTGCACGAAAACGTTGGAAACGGAAGTCACCATCTGCTGGATCGCTGCCGGCAGTCCGACGCAGACGATGCGGTACAGCAAAGACCAGTCCATGCAGAGCTTTTTCCAACAGATGCGGTACGGGCCGTCTGTTGTGGTCAGCACATACAGCGTCAGAACCGCCGAAAGGCACTGTGCAATAACGGTTGCAAGCGCCACACCCTCGATTCCCATGCCGAAGGAAACGACAAACAAAAGATCGAGCACGGTATTGACAACAGCGGAAAAAATCAGGAAATACAGCGGATGGCGGGAATCGCCGACAGCGCGGAGAACGCCGGAGCCCATGTTGTAGAACATCAGACCGGCAACACCGCCAAAGTAAATTTTTAAGATACGTTGCCGACTCACGGATGACGTCGTTCGGCGTACTCATCATGCGGAGCATGTACGGTGTAATGAAGATGCCGAGAATAGTAAAGACAATAGAGAGAAAAAATGTCATCACCAGTGTCGTGCTGACGGTGCGGCTGACCTTTTCATCCGCCTTTGCGCCATAATACTGAGAGATAATGACACCGGCACCGGTGGAAAGTCCCATGAAAAAGACCGATCAGAGAATTGATGATCGGACCGACAGAGCCGACGGCGGCGAGTGCTTCCTTGCCGACAAAGTTGCCGACAACGATGCTGTCAACGGTGTTGTAAAGCTGCTGGAAGAGATTTCCGGCCATCAGCGGAAGCGAGAAGAGAAGAAGCTGTTTCCAGATAGAGCCCTGGGTCATATCGCGGGCTTTGCTCTTTTGTACTGTTTTCGTCATAGTAGTCCCCTTTTTTACGTTGATTTTACCTTCTTTTTTATTGTAGCACTTTGAAGTTGTGATGGAAATATCCATTTTTGACGTGATTTTCGGACTTTGTTGATATAAACAGCCGAAAACGGAAGTGAAAAGAATTGTTTCCGAATAAATTGTCTGGTATAATAAGAAACAGATGCGTAAATGCAAAAACGACAGTTGTTTCGAAGCCTGATGAAACGGAAGGATCGTGAAGATTTTGCAGCAGTTTTTGAAAACTGCGCATCACAGAATAGGATTGGGCAGAAAGAGGGTAGCTGAAATATGGGAGATTATTTTGTATGTAGTAAAACAGATCCGGTAGTGGAGACAAAGGCGGGAAAGGTACGCGGCTTCCGCCTGAATACGACGTATGCGTTTCATGGAATCCATTACGCTGAGGCGGACCGTTTCCAGATGCCACAGCCGGTGAAACCATGGAAAGGAATCAAAAATGCGCTGGCGTACGGCTATGTATGTCCGCTTTTAAAGCAGGACGAGCC
>ENA-OQIU01000206-OQIU01000206.1-human-gut-metagenome-genome-assembly--contig:-NODE-206-length-11744-cov-5.630972_pt1 | contig 11744 bp, 13 predicted proteins | sample MGYA00242590_ERZ504755 | MGnify/ENA primary metagenome ERZ504755 (study PRJEB26092, sample SAMD00036359) | human gut metagenome | host: Homo sapiens | study: EMG produced TPA metagenomics assembly of...
TAGTCATGCAGGCGATTGTCCAGAACCCACTGGCAGATCCGTATGTACTTGGTATTTCATCCGGTGCATCCCTTGGTGCAACACTGGCGATCATGCTTGGAGTTGGTGGATTTCTCGGTGGAAACTCCCATGCTGCCTAATTCCATTATTCTTTCATAAAGATCCATACACTACTCCTTTCTGCCAACTATCATGATATAGCCTATTTTTCTGCCTTTGTATTCTTTCTGCAAAAGCTTATGATCCTCGCAGCAGAATGAATCATTCCAGATTGCGTCCAGATAATATTCTCTCCAGAGAGCAGTCTGGTCCTCCTGACAGAGAATCGTAAACCCTGTTTCTTTCACAATTTCCAAAAGATTGCCCGGATCCAGATCTGACAGTAAAAGAAATCCACCTTTTTTCAGTACACGCCAGCATTCAGAAACTGCCTTTTTCTGATCTCTGCTGACAAAAAATGCACACTGGCTGATACAAAGATCCATACTGTCTGCTGCATACTGAAGGTCCAGAAAATCTCCCCTCTGCACCTCACTGCTTCGCGGAGCAAGATCCACTCCCTGCACGTTCAGACCAAATGCTTTCATGATCCGCACTGTCTCTCCCTCTCCTGCTCCCAGATCCAGCGCTTTCATTCCTTTTTTCAGTTCTATTCTTTTCAGAAGATGAATTGTCTGCTCTTCCCCTCCGGGATGTCTGTTCATCTATTTATCCTCCAGTGCACGTTCCACTGCCAGAACCTTTCCAAGAGCCAGTTCCTCCGGAACATAGACAAAGCCACATTTTGGACAGACCGGCATCTCAACAGGAAAACCGTTCTCCAGATACATAAATTTTGCTTTTCCTTTTACAAGAGGAACCTTGCATTTCATGCAGGTCAGCTTTCCCTCAGGATCAATGGTATAATATGTTCTCTCTACTGCCATTACTGTCCCACCCTTTTCATAATATTCATTCGATGACTGTATGCTCTGCGTACCAGATACCCTTCTTCTGTTTCCACAAATCGCACCCAGAATGTTACATTTCCAAGTCTGCTCCTTGTCACCAGTTCTTTTGTCTGTTCATCAAAGATCGCTTCCTGGTTTTCTCTGTAATCTGATAATACACGCTCCACATCACTTTTCAGGATCATACGTTCATCCATCATACTGATGGCATCCTCTGTATATGCAACGGTATAATCTTTTTTCTCCATCATCAGTTCCTCATTCCATATATTTTTTAAAAGCTTCTCTTTTAGCATAAGCCGGTTGTAGCGTTTCTCACTGATATCCGGCATATTGACGGCATTTGTGCCATACAGAAGTTCCAGGATATGTCTGGATTCCCTGCCTTCCCTGACAAATCGGTCCCTGCATGCCATGCAGTATGTTATATATGGGGCATCGGATCGTTCCAGACACTTTTCTGTCATTTTATCTGCCATTTCTTTATTAGCGTAGGAAGTCAGTCCGCCGTATCCGCAGCAGGGAGACAGATCTCTGGAATATTCTGTATTTACAACAGTACACCCCATATCTGCAAGAAGCTCTCTTATTGTATCCTGTGTCTGTGTATCTCTCCTGGCACCGCAGGCATCATGTATTGCAACAGGTATCTCCAGTCCTTTTGCCTGTCCGGGAAGTCCGATCTCCTTTAAGATTTCCCAGATTCCTGTGACTCTGGCACCAAGACTCTCTTTTAACTGTTTCATACAGCTTGGACAGCCTGCTATGATCATGGGATTTCCCAGCTTTGCAAGCTCCTGCTTCAGCTGTTCATTTACCTTTTCTGTCATTTCATAGCGTCCTGCCCATTCACTGATGGCACCACAACATCCCAGCATCAGAGCAACACCTCCCTCTGTCCTCCTGCACAGATCCTCATATGCCTCTGTGACAACATCCGGCGCTATGGCTCCTGCCTGACATCCTGGGAAAAATACATATCTGCAGACTTCATATCCCGGCTGAGGTCTGCATAAAAAAGCCTCTGAATTGGAAAATAGCATATCCATCAATGCAAATTCATGAGGTGCCAGAGGCATCTTGTCTGTAGATACCATATTTTCTCTTGCAGATTTACAGACCTGGCTCATATCAAACCCATTTGGACAGGTTACAGTACACTGTCCGCAGAGTGAACAGGAATTCATCGGTTTATTCATCTGGTGATCTCCCATAATGATCTGGGTATTATTATAAATCTCACGTGCAAGAAGACCAGGGTGCTTTTTATATTCACTTAAATAGGCACAGCTTTTCATACACTCATCACAGTGGCACTGAATACATCGCTTTGCTTCCTCAATAGCTTCTTCCTTTAAATATCCATCTATGCTGCAGGGAATCTTTTTGGATCCTTTTATCCCTTCCATATTTGTATAGAGCCTGGTAGTAACTGCTCCTTCACTGCCTCTGTTGCTGTGGGGCGAAAGATTCTGTACAAGAAGGTCTACAGTCAGGGCAGCTCTCTTTGCAGCAAAAGCCGCATCCATCACAGACCGGACCGGACCACTGACAATTCCCGCCTGTTCTCTCAGCATGATCTCTACATCTGCTGTTTCCTCAGGAGCCAGCTCTTTTGCCACCTCCTCTGAAGCACAGACCACATCTGCCTCCTTCATTTTCTCTCTGATAAACGGAAGGTCAAGACTGCATCCGAATTCAAAGGAAAGGTCCATGGAACTGAGACGTTTTACCTCATTTTTGCGATCTGATTCCGAAAGCTTTGGAGCTGCTGCTGCAATATAGGCTTCATAATCTTTCTCCTGACAGTAAATGGTTGCAGGATACATCTTCTTTTCCAGTTCCCCTGCAAGAAACAGCGGGAATAATCCTGAGCCAAAGATCACAGCCTTTTTTTCTTTCTGATACGAAATACACTGCTCCGTTTTCCAGGTTCCCCATATCGGACAATGGCACGCTCTACTTCACGTATAGATATGCCATCACCCAGCTCACAGAGTCTGCATTTCTCCTCACAGGGTGCAGTACATCCGTTACAGAGGATCATGGGAAATGGTGTAATCTTCTCATAGATCCCCAGAGCTTTCTTAAAATTTCCTTTTGCAGCATAAAACAGCATTTCTTTTGTATCTGCTTTGAAAGGACAGGCTGCAACACAGTACGCCGGCTGTTCATGAACACAGAGGCCGATCATATGATCCATCTCTTCCTTTGACATTCGATTTACGTGATAAACATGAGTGGAACCTCTCTCCTGTATATATGTCATAACCCGATACTCCTTTCATTTCCAAAGGGGAGACAGTCTCCCGTCTCCCCTTATTATATTACATGATAAAATTATACTGAGAATTATTTCTCAAGTTCCTTTAATGCTGCAAGAACCTTTTCCGGACGGGCAGGAACACGTGTGATACGTGCGCCTGTAGCATTGTAGATTGCATTCAGGATTGCAGGATGAGGAGCATCCAGCGGAGCCTCACCACAGCCGGCAGCACCGTAAGGACCGCTTGGACGATATGTTTCATTGAAATGAAGTTCAATATCATCCGGCGCATCATTTGGATACGGAATGCCACAGTTCTTCAGAGAAGTATCATGGTTCAGATCCTCGAAATCTTCTGTAAGAGCAAGACCAATACCCTGTACAAGACCACCGTAGAAGTTGCCTTCTACAAGAAGTCTGTTCATGATCGTACCTACGTCAGCCACACAGGTGAATTTTTCAACTTTAACTTTACCTGTTTCTGTATTAACAGCAACTTCCGGAAGGAAGATCGTGTACATGTAGGTTGCAAACGGATCACCCTGTGCTGTATCCTGATCGATCGGATGATCTGCACAGAAGGTTGTCACCCAGTTACCTTCATATTTTGTTGCAAGACCTTCAGCTACCATCTCATCATAAGTACGGAAGGTTCCGTCTCTTTTTTCATGGCTGCCACAAGGTTTTCTGCTGCCAGACGACATGCATTACCTGACATAACCTGTGAACGTGATCCACCTGCAGGACCTGCATTCGGACATGTCTTGGTATCATTCATAACAAGTTTGATCTGTTCCGGTCTGATTCCTGCCTGACGAAGTGTTTCATGGGATGATACAAGAACACCCATATCAGCGCCCTGTCCATGATCTTCCCATGCAGCATACATGGTAACTGTTCCATCCGGATTCAGCTCTGCAAATGCGTTTGATGTATCAACACCGTCAAGGCCACAGCCGATATACACCGAGAGATACACCGATGCCATATTTGATCTTGCCATCAGAAGCTGCATTCTTTTCAGCCACACGTTTCTTCGCTGCTTCATACAGTGGACGTGCTGTCTTGAACAGATCTTCTTCACAGTATACTTCAGGCGGATAACCTGTAGGGATCGTACTACCTTCGGATTCTTTGTAACAGTTCATTTCACGGATATCGAACGGGTCGATTCCCATCTTTGCTGCCAGAACATCTATCGCGATCTCAGATCCCATGTAAGACTGCGGAGAACCGTAAGCACGGAATGCGGAACCCCATGCGTGGTTTGTAAATACTGTTGTAGATTTATTGCGGATAGAATTGATTCCATAACCTGCACCTGTAAACTGGGAAAGTCTCATTGTAAGCAGGTCACCGAATTCTGAGTATGGACCATGATCCACATAGTTATTGCCCCAGAGTGCAAGAAGCTTACCGTTTTCATCTGCTGCAAGCTTGATATTCATAAATGCAGGAGATCTCTTTCCTGTATATGTAATATTCTGGAACTGATTAAATACCAGAGATACTGGACGTTCAAGAATCTTAACAGCAGCACCGATCAAAGCCTCATTTGTAGGAGAGAACTTGTAACCAAAGGTTCCTCCTGCATGGTTTTGAACAATTCGTAAGTTCTCCATTGGCACACCGATACCATCAGCGATCATAGGCATATGCAGATGGATACCAATGGATTTGGAATGAACAGTTATCATACCGTCTTCGTCAATGTAACCATAACCGCAGTCCGGCTCAAGATGAAGATGAGGCTGACGTGAACAGTAAGATTCTATCTCAACCTGCTGTGAATCCGGAATGCTATCCCAGTCAAAATCAGGGCCCTTGATACAGTTTGTCTCAAAGAAGGCGTTCGGAGTACCGGGATGGATCTCCGCTGCATCCGGTGCGATGGCATCCATTGCATTCATATATGCAGGAAGCTCTTCAATCTCAACTTTAACTGCTTCTGCTGCTGCACGTGCATGCTCTTCTGTATCAGCAGCTACGATGGCAATCGCATCACCAAACTGGAAGATTTTTTCATCGCAGAGTACAGGACGTTCAAAACCGTCTGTCTTGTTGTGTTTTGGAAGCATTACAAGACCATTGATCTTATTAGTTCCGCCTGCTGCCTTAATATCTTTTGCTGTGATAACTCGAACAACACCAGGCATGCTCTCTGCTTCTGCTGTGTCAATGCTGAGGATATTTGCATGAGAAACCTTTGCCTGTGTAAGAGCAAGACGAAGTGTTCCTGAAGGCATCTTTAACGCATCATCCGCACCAAAGTCCCAGGTACCTGTTACCTTCTGTGCTGCTGACGGACGGATATAGTTTGTTCCAACAATAGAATCCCCTGTCTGTTTGAACACAAGATCTTCCTTTGTCATCTCACCGCGCATAACTGCTGCTGCTGCCATAGTAGCATCGATCAGCGGCTTGTAACCTGTACAACGGCAGAGATTACGCTGTTTGTTAAACCAGTCTCTTACCTCTTCACGGGTAGGGCTTGGATTATTATCCAGAAGCACTTTTGCCGAAATAATAAAGCCCGGTGAACAGAAACCGCACTGTGCACATCCATATGCCATCCACGCAACCTGGATCGGGTGCATATCAGAAAGTGTTCCCACACCCTCAATGGTTGTGATCTCTGCATGATCGGGAACACGGCTCATCTTGTAGATACAGGATCTTGTAACTTTTCCGTTCATAATAACATTACAGGCTCCACAGTGACCTTCACCGCAGCCGATCTTACATCCTGTAAGAAGAAGGTGATTACGGAGTACCTGCGCCAGTGTCTCATCCTTATCAAGAATAAGTATTCTCTCAACACCATTAATCTTCAATGTCTTTTTAATCATGTTCCATACCTCCTTTAAAAACACGCATTCCGTAACTGTTAGCGCCTTCACAATGACCGCTGAATAGTTACGTTATTTTAATATTACCGATCTTCAGGCTTATGCACTCCACACGGATCATGATCAGCCCCTTTGCCTGTCAGATCTTTCAGTCTCTCTATTCCTCTGGCAGAATAGAAAACAATGGAAGAGCTACTCCCGTCCAGATTCTCACCGCTGAGCTTTAAAACATTTGCATTCTCATAATAATCGATGGGAAGCGTCCGGCTGTATACAACCCCTGTACGCTCATCTTTTACCTGTACAGTAACTTCTTTTGCGGTAATCTCAAAAATCTTATCCATAAAAAAGTTCTCCTGTCCACGTTATTTTATATATCCATACTACCATGATTTTGCACAATTATACAAATTACAAATAATTAATAGTTGGCTACTTTATATATTCCAGACAATTTTATTTTGTTTTATTTAAAATTTTAACTATTTTTATTCTTTTATATGTTATAATAATATCAAATTTGTATAATATCATTGAAAGAAGGAGGTATCTGAATGCAGACAGGCGCCCTCATCGTGGCTGCGGGGAAATCATCACGAATGGGAGACTTTAAACCCATGCTTCAGCTTGGCTCCATTTCCATCGCACAGCGCGTGATCAATAATTTCCGGCAGGCCGGAATCTCCAAAGTAGTAGTGGTAACCGGATATCATGCAGATGTTCTGGAATGCCACCTGGCTTCCAATAATGTAGTCTTTCTTCGAAATGAGAACTATGCAAACACTCATATGTTTGATTCTGTCAGGATCGGACTTGAGTATCTGAAAGACAAAGTGGATACGGTACTCTTTACACCTGTTGATGTTCCGCTGTTCACAGCCCATACAGTCACGCAAATGCTCTCTCTGGGGTGTCCCCTTGTAACTCCGGTCTGTAATGGCAATCCCGGTCATCCCATTCTGATTCGTTCCACACTGATTGATTCCATTCTAAGTGATGACGGAAAATCAGGACTTAAAGGTGCTGTGGATAATTGCGGGGAACCCATGTATTATCTTAATGTAGAGGATCCCGGTATTATTCATGATGCTGATACACCAGAGGATTACGATGAACTCCTCCGCATACACAACCAGAGCCTGATCCGTTCTGAAATCCATATTCAGCTAGCCCGGGAAAAAGTTTTTTTTGATGAAAAGCTCTATTCGCTGCTTACACTGATCCATGAAACAGGATCTGTCCGTGATGCCTGTGAGCGCATGCACATTTCCTATTCTACCAGCTGGAACCTGATCCATACCCTGGAATCACAGCTTCATGAACCTCTGATCATCAGAAGCCAGGGCGGTACAAGGGGAAGCCATAGTGAACTGACACCATACGGTGAAGAATTTCTGAAACGATATGCCCGTTTTTCAGAAGAAACACGTTCCTGTTCAAAAAAAATATTTGAAGAATGTTTCGGAGGATTTTTAAATGCGTAGCCTTTATCTGGTCCGGCATGGAAAACCACAGTATCCGGATGAACATTCTTACTGTGTGGGACAGACAGATTTCTCTCTATCCATGCTTGGACACTTGCAGGCAGTCCTTCTTAATGAAGAATTGTCCGATAAAATATCAAGGATATACTGCAGTCCTTTGTTAAGAGCTGTTGAGACAGCAGGCCATATGGCACCTGAGCTTCCACATATAATTGTTTCTGATCTGTCAGAACGAAATCTGGGAGAATGGGATGGCCTTTCTTTTGATAAAATACGCCAGAGATGGCCGGACATTTATAAAGCCCGTGAAAATAACCCTGATCATCCGATCCCGGGAGCAGAAACTCCTGCTGCATCTGGTTTTCGCTTTTCGCAGGCAGTTCATAAGATTCTTTGCGCTTCTGAAGGTGATATTGCAGTGGTAGCTCATACAGATGTAATCTCTTCTTATATATATGCATTACATTCCGGTATGTACAGCAGACAGCGATTTCGTCTTCCCTGCGGCTCTTACTATCATCTGGAAGTGAATGAAAAAAATAATATTTCTTTCTCTGACCCCAGTTATATACTGCCTCATCCTGAATTAAATGACGGGCTATGTCTCAGGCTTCGCAATGCGGTTTCTCTGCCCCGTCATGTACAAGCTCACAGTGATGCTGTTACTGGACTTGCCTGTTGTTTATGCAATATGCTGGAATCCAATGGTTATATCTTTGATCAGAAGCTTGTTCGCTCCGGTGCACTTCTGCATGATATTGCCAGACTTCAGAGGAATCACACGAAAACAGGCGGTGAACTTTTCTTACAATTAGGTTATCCTGAGATCAGCCAGATTATTTCACAGCACCATGGTTTGCTGGAAACCAGGCTGAATGAAGCAGCCATTGTATTTCTGGCTGATAAACTGATTCAGGAAACACAGCGTGTAACCATAGAAAAAAGATTTGCCGACAGCATGAGTAAATGCAAAAGTCCAGAAGCTTGCAAAGCTCATGAGCAGCAGTTAGAACAAGCCCGTAAACTGCAGGACATGATACAGTCACTCTGCCATATCACGCTTTAGTCCAGACAGACATACACAACCGAAGCAGAAAAATCACTTAATTTAGTTAGGAGGTATTTTATTATATGAGAACATTATTTCAGACAATAAAACAACAATTCCTGGAGGGAAACGATCTTGTACTTGTTTCCGTCACAGCATCCTCAGGTTCTACGCCAAGAGGTGCCGGTTCCCGCATGCTGGTCGGAAAAAACGGCAGAATTTCCGGAACCATCGGAGGTGGAGCTGTAGAATATCGTGCTGAATGTATGGCATTGGATATTCTTGAAAAAAAGGAATCCTGCCAGCATGAATTCCGGCTGAATCATAAAGATGTTGAAAATATTGGCATGATCTGTGGTGGTGATGTTACGGCCTTTTTCCAGTATCTTAATCATAACGATCCGATTATTATGGAAATCACAGAAACTGCGGAAAAATTCTATGAAAAGCGAAAAGATTTCTGGCTGATCTGCGATCTTCTCACCACCTCCGGTGTGAGCCTCTACAGTCCTGCATGCGGTCTCATCGGAACTGCCAATGTTCCTTCTTCTGTGTTATCTTCTTTATCTGCAAAGCCACACCGATATCACAGTGAAGATTATGATCTGTTTTCTGAACAGATTGGAACCTCAGGAACTGTCTATGTATTCGGCGGCGGACATGTCTCACAAAAGCTTGTCCCAATCCTTGCAAGCGTTGATTTTCGCTGTGTTGTCCTGGATGACCGGCCGGAATTTACAGATCCTGCTCTTTTCCCGGGAGCAGTTGAAACAATACTTTGTGATTTCAACCATCTAAAGCAGTATGTTTCTATCACAGCTGCTGATTATTGCTGCGTCATGACACGCGGACATTCCTATGATACCATTGTACAGGCACAGCTTCTCGCTACACCTGCATGCTATATAGGCGTCATTGGAAGCCGCACAAAAAAAGCTGCTGTATTTCGCCGTCTGATTGAAGAATACAACATTAATGAACAAGATTTAAACCGTATCATCTCACCTATAGGACTGGAGATCAAAGCAGAAACACCGGCTGAAATCGCCATTTCCATCACAGGACAGATGATCCAGGTTCGTGCTGACAGAAAGGCTACATCAAAATGATGGCAAAATCAGTATATAAAGCTGTAATATTTGGTGCCGGACAAATTGGACAAATGACAGCAAGACTTCTCAACAGTCCCTGCCAGCTCCTGTGCTTTGCTGATAATGACCCCCATAAACACGGATCCTATATTGGGAATATTCCAGTCTGTTCTCCGGATGCTGCAGTAGCACTTCTCCCGGATCTGGTCATCCTGGGAGTTCTGGATGAAGAACGGCGTAATTCTATGATAAAACAGATGGAAAACCTGGGTTATCACGGACCTTTTCGTGATCCCTCCGTCCTTCGCATGTTTGACGCACGGGTTGCTGTTATGCGTCTTTTTATCTGAGCAGATCTATCAATTGGATATTCCGGGAAATGTTGCAGAACTGGGTGTTTTCCGAGGTGAATTTTCTTCCCTGATCAGTGCAGCCTTTCCAGACCGAAAAATCCATCTTTTTGATACTTTTGAGGGCTTTTCAGAAAAGGATATCACAATAGAAGCCTCCGGTAATCTGTCCCGCGCCAAAACAGGTGATTTTTCTTCTACTGATATTGACTCTGTTATTCATGTTATGCCAGATCCTACACGTACTGTGATCCACAAAGGATGGTTTCCAGATACCTTTTCCGATGTTAGAGATGAAACTTTTTGTTTTGTATCTCTGGACGCGGATCTCTATGCTCCAACTGCTGCTGCACTTCCTCTGTTCTATGAACGCCTGGCCACCGGAGGAGTTCTCTTGGTTCACGATGTGTACAGTACACAGTTTTCCGGATGCCGAAAAGCGGTTGGGGAATTCTGTCTGAAAAACCATCTGTTTGCAGATCCTGTATGCGATCTGCATGGAAGCGCAATAATCCGAAAATTATAAAAAGAAACGCCGGAACCGGTATTTACCGGAACCAGCGTTTCTTTTTCGTTTATTTATTGTATAGCTCTTTTTCACGTCCATGCCTAACCTTTATAAAGTTCCTTTCAGAACATTTTCCAACTGTTCATCGGACAGATCAACATGATAAAAAAGATCGAAAAATTTATGTATTTCTTCATTGATATCACATTTAATATATTCCGGATAAATCAATGCTGAGAACCATCGCATACCGATCAGACGATTTGGTCCTGCCGGACGATCCACCCAGCTAAACGGTGCATTCGGAGTTCCATAAACCTTTTGGTCCTGTACTGCTTTTAATGAAGCATAATCAGGATTGCTCAGGATATCTTCTGCTGCAGAACTTCCGCTTTTATCTGCCTTTGGTTCACCATTTACAACAATCACATCCGGATCCCATGCAAGAAGCTGTTCTGCTGAAATCTGAACACGAGATCCATCTCCCAATTCCAGATCTGCAACATTGACTGCATTGATGGCATCAAGAATCTGTGCATGCTGGGATCCCCTGGGTGCAGTTTCCAGTGAATCCTCTCCATTACCGAAGTATACACTGACTTTCTTTTCTTCTGGAATATCTGAAAGTGCATTAATATCAGTAAATACCTGCTCCGCATACTGGGCAAGCTCTTCTGCATGATCTTCTACACCAAGAAGTTCGCCCATAAAACGAAAGCTTCCGCAGAATTATTAAGCTCGTTGTCTACTGCAACAACCGGAATTCCAAGGCTTTCTGATAACGCATCGCAATCAGAAACCATTGCATCATTAATCTTTCCACTATTAATAGCAATTGTAGGATTGGCAGCAATTACTGCTTCATAATTGACAGCATCACCCATTCCAAAATTAGGAAGATCCTGATATTTGTCCAGAATAATAGATTTCTCAACATCATTCAGTTCATAATTCCACCCAAGAAGCTTATCCGGTGCAACCATATACAGAAAAATTGCAGCTACAGGACCCGCTGAAAAAACAGATTCAATATTTTCTGCTGTTGGGACAGTTACTTTTCTTCCTGCCATGTCTGTGATCTCACGGGTTTCAGCAGTTTCCTGCGTGGCATCCTGCTCCGCACTCTGCGTCGGCTCTTCAGTAGCAGCTTTCGCTCAGAATATCCTAGTTAAAAAGCTGACTGACATCACCAGACATA
>ENA-OQIU01000209-OQIU01000209.1-human-gut-metagenome-genome-assembly--contig:-NODE-209-length-11683-cov-2.303479_pt1 | contig 11683 bp, 7 predicted proteins | sample MGYA00242590_ERZ504755 | MGnify/ENA primary metagenome ERZ504755 (study PRJEB26092, sample SAMD00036359) | human gut metagenome | host: Homo sapiens | study: EMG produced TPA metagenomics assembly of...
CCCACATTCAATAATCTAATAGCTTGTCCCCCTCTTTTCAGCATCATATTGGATAGCCTGAGCCCTTCTTTCTTATCTGCAAACTGATCGTAGTACATTAACGGCAATAACAATATCACAGGTACCGACATATTTATTTTCTATATGCCCCTGACGAATCACTGAGTATTCGTATTGATTTAACGTATTTCTCTCCCTGCCAGCTCGTTCCAGCATTGCTGCGGAGGTATCAAACAAGATGTATTCTTGATCCGTTGTCCTATCCGCCAATTGATTGGCTATCTTCCCTGTGCGGGCTTGCAATATCCCAATCCTATTCTTTCTTCCACCCTCTCTAATATTTCTTATAATCTTTTCCAAAAATGATTTTACAGCCGGACTTTCCAACGATATATACTCCGGATTAAGTTCAGGATATTCCAAAAGTTCTTTTACATCCTTTTCGCCTCTAAAAATACTCATATATACCGGGAAAGTATTATCTAAGATTTCCTTTAATTCTATATTCTCTTCCTCTATTATTCTGGTAACTTTTTCTACTCGTTTATTCCATAAACTGTATAGTGGTTTCATTTCCTTATCCACTACATTCTTTTGTGTCCCTATCGTTTCTATAAAACACTTAAGGAAATTATATACCGCTGCTCCTCTGGTTTTAGCTGCATCACTTTTTAATGTTGTAATATTTTTTATGTCACACACTGTCTTTACCGTTTCAGGTATGAATGGTTTAATGGCCGCCGCCAAATGTTTTCGCCCATTCTTTTTAGTTACTAACACAATAGCTCTTTCTACGCTGTCACATTTTGCAATATTATTCTCAATTTCTTCCAGTTCAATCCTATAACCATTCAGTTTAATCTGATAATCTATCCTGCCTAAAAATTCTAAACATCCTATATTATCTTTTTTTACTAAATCTCCTGTTCTATACCATCTATCGTTTTCATAAAAAACGAACTTCTCTTTCGTCATTCTTTCCTCATTAACATATCCTTTTGCTACCCCGACTCCACCAATCCATAGTTCTCCTGGGATTCCAGGAGGGCATTCTTTATTTTCCCTATCCATTACCACTACTTTTTGATTAGATAATGCATATCCATATGGTATAGAATTCCATTCATCTTTTATTTCTTCGACATTATAATACACCGACCATATTGCTGCTTCTGTGGCTCCGCCCAAAGAAATGAAGAGACACTTTTTAGTTATATTTTTGGTTCTTCCAAATAACTCTTTATGTATCCAGTCACCAGATAATAAAATTTTCTCCAATGGAAGTTCTTCACTTTCCGCTTCAGCTACAGTTAACAACATTTCATAGATAGCCGGAACCGAGTTCCAAACAGTAACTTTTTCCCTTTTAATATATTCAAGCCATCTATCTGCGGCTTTTCTGTCTTTTTGTTTGGGAATAACGATTGTCCCACCTGCCGCTAACATTCCAAAAATATCATATACTGATAAATCAAAGCTTAATTCCGATATAGCAAAACATACGTCTTTCTTCCCTATGTAAAATCTCTGATTTATGTCGTTGATTGTATTGACAGCTGATTCATGTGTTATTTCCACGCCTTTAGGTTCCCCTGTAGTTCCAGATGTAAAAATAACATATGCACTGCTTTTAATATTTCCTTGGACTATTTTATCTATCTTGTTCAATGTTAACGCTTCATCCGCATATATATTTTTTAACTTCTTCAATCTCCGTAGAATGCATTGAAGACAATTCCACTAAAATTCTTGCATTGACCTTTTTACAGTATTTTCTTTTTTCTTCTAAGGCCAGTCTATATCTATGGGTATATAGGTACACCTACCGATAATATCGCTAATGTTGATATAATTTGCCATATTCCTTTCGGCATAGATACAGCTATATATTCATTCTCTCTAATCCCATTTACTTTTAACATTTGAGCCATTTTCAAAACGCAATCTGCTAAGTCTTGATAGGATATCTCTTTTCTTGTATTTTCATACCAAATTACCGCAATGTGTTCGGGGATTTTTTCCGCCATACTAAAAAATATTTCATGGAGTCCTTTCTGTTTAGACACATTGCACATATTTGTAGCTAATGTTTCGGTTTTTAAACTCATAGCAAACACTCCCTTATTTATAAAATCTTATCTCTTTCCCAGTCTAATACCGTAATTGCATTTAAAATATTCCTTACATATGTATCCATTATTTTCTCCATATCTTCCCTTGCAAACAACTCTATTACATAGTCAAAAGATAATTTCAGACTCCCCAGATCATCTCTGACATGATGATCTAACATCACCTGCGGAGTCTTGCTTAATGCATATACCTCATGGAACACCACTTGTTCTATATCATCTTTTCCACCTAACATACATGTGTATACAATAGGAAAAATAGCTTTACCTACCCCACCTTTTCCCAGTGCTTTCAACAATTTTGTCCCATCATATTCTCTATACTGTACCAGTTTCCAAAATTGAGCTTGTACATTTTTCGCCGCTTCTAAAATGCTAATATCTTCTGTTTTATAATATGTTGCCAAACCAATGTTCGTAAATTCTCCAATCACATCGTTAATTTCCTTGTCCAAAGGTAGTCTATTAAAAAGAGTTATATCTAGGGTTATCTCCTCTAATGCAAATGTATCACATATGGTTTTCATAAATAACATACATATAGCAGCAGCTGGCGTTAACCCATATTTCTTTATACGTTCATATAACTTTTGGGTTTCTTCTATCGCAAACGTATACTCCACTCGTTCAAACTTAGGCTCTACCACAGCTTCTATGGGTATCCTAGTTTTAAACGAAGGGATCTTCATATGACTGATTTTTTCCTTCCAATAACTTTCTGCTTGTTTTTCTTGTTTATAATCATAATTCACAGCTTGTTCCAAATAATCTTTGAATGTAAATTCAGGAAATTTCAAACGTTCCCCAGAATATAGCTTAAATAACTCACTAATCAATTTTTTCGCACTCCACGCATACAATATCAAACAATCAAAGCTTATGTGCAATACATCATTCCCTTTTTTCTGCTTTCCCAACTTCAAAATGGAACATCGGCCATGTCTGCGGTGTGTATGTATAATTTTCCCACACACTTCTTACAGCCTTCCGCGATTCGATTCCTATATATGTATACATCGAAATTTTATATGGGGACACCCTCTCTAAAATTAGATTTTTTCCCTCTTTCAAAACTATCATCCGCAATGCGTCATGATTTTCAATAAGAATGTTAAGGCTTTCTTCCAATCGTTCTATATTTATATTAGATGCCTCATATTCAATATAATAATGTGCATTCGTATTCCCCAATTCACAATTCTTTTCTTCTCCAATCAGATATGCTGATTGGAGTGGTGATATCGGAAAGCTATTACTTTCACATTTTCGGAAAAATTCTACAATTTCAGCCTTCTTTACCCGTAATTCGTTTAAAATTTCTTCTGATATTTTTTCCTTCTTACATTTATATTTTAGCCTTCCCTGTTCTTCCCAAAGATAAATCCCTTTTTGGGATAATTCATTGATTAATTTTAAAACATCAGTATCAAACATTTTGCCCACCACATTCATCTATACAGTTTTTCTTTAACTCTTCAAAAGAAACCGGTACTATTATCTGGTTGGATACCACTTTGGGGTATCCAAAGTCTTTTGTTATCTGGTTCCATTGCCTTGCACATAAAAGTCTTTTTTGATTTACTATTACATCAACTCTCTTTCCTGAATCTGATTGTATACTTTCATCAAATCATGCTGTATGGTCTGAGGCCATACAGCAGTCAGAATCTTTTCAAAGCTCTTATTCTGATTAGCATTAGAAAGTATATAACCAGTATTTTGATACACATTTTCAGGAAACTCCATATTTAATGTTCCATTAAGTGCGGTGTTAATTGGAATAAACATTCTGGGATGCCAAATTAAAGGGCCAAATGTATCTTCCAAAGTAAGATGTTCCGTCTGTCTAATAGAAAAAAGTGATTCTATGTAATATATGCATATAATTATTAGGATCGTCTGGAACCACCTCATTATTTATTTGCATACAGATTGGTATGTCGCCCAACCTGCCACAAAGTAATTGAAATTTTCCATCTGTTTTTTCCTGTTTTTCCATTTCCCATTTCTGTATGCTTGGCATTGCTAATTGTAATATCTTGATTAACGGATAGGAGAGTTGTCCAGAAAACATCACATCAATATGCAAAAGCTCATCATTATCATTCAGATAATTAGCGCATTTAATAAATTGCTTTACATCTTCCAGATATGGATATAAATTTCCAATGTGATATACCAAATTCTTTTTTCTGCAATTCTATAGCATTGTTCCATATCTTTGGATGAGATGGATGCTCCTGAATCACATGTATCCCCTTATCCAAAAGCGCTAAGGCAATATCCGTACCCTTCCCGCCAAATGCCGCTGTCTTAACAGCAATACAAGCCAAATCTGTTTCTTTGGGGATTTTCTCTATATCTGTGTATAGAGTAATCCCATATTCTTTGGCACACTTCTTGCTGCGTTCACTTCCTGTACCAAATAATCCTACTATTTGAAATAAATCGGATCTATCCTGCAACGCTTTCAAATAAAGTTGTCCAAATGTACTTCCACATACTACTACTTTTATTTTACTATTCATTGTTCTCTCCTAATAACCTTGCCATTTTTCTTACAGAAGGATTTTCAAACAATTCGCCTATAGTGACTTCTTTAGAGAATACTTCCGAAAGTCTATTTGTCAGTTGTACTGCTTGCAAAGAATTACCACCGGCAGCAAAAAAGTCACTATCCAAATTTATCTCTTGTACAAGTATTTCCTTCCATACATTTAGAATTTTTTCTTCCAGTTCTGTCATTCCCTCTACACTCATCTGTTTATTAGATTGCTCTGGGATTTTTTGATCTGCCAGTAAAATGCGATCTACTTTTCCGTTTACCCCCAATGGAAATTCTGTTACTTTGATAAACACGGAAGGAATCATGTATTTAGGTAAATATTGCGACAAATACATGGTAATTTTATCGGAATCCGTCTGATTCTTTTCATCTTCTATATAAAAAGCAATCATCGTGTCCACGTTATGTAGTTTCTTTTTAACTACAATAGCACTTTTTATTCCAGTAACTGTCTGCAAAATAGTTTCAATCTCTCCCAGTTCTACTCTATAACCAGCAATCTTCACTTGATTATCTACTCTTCCCAAAAATTCAATATTTCCATCTTCCCAGTACCTCCCCATATCACCAGTACTGTACAACCGTTCTCCAGTCGTTTCCCAAATGATAAACTTTTCTTTTGTTCTTTCTTCATCATTCAGATACCCCTGTGCAACGCCTGTCCCGGCAATATACAAATCTCCTGCTACCCAATCCGGACAATTCTCCATATTCTGATCCAGAATATAATACCTCTGGTTCGCAAGCGGCTTTCCATACGGGATACTCTTCCATTTTTCTTGGATCTGTTCTGGAACCTCAAAGCAGTTTGACCAAATACTAGCTTCTGTTGCCCCTCCTAACGCAACTATTTTTATATCTCCCAAAATGTTCCGTATTCTTCCAGGTAAGGATACTGGAATCCAATCACCGCTCATCAAAATTAACCTCAGTGTTTTTGTATGCAACTTTTTCTGGTACTCTTCATATTCAGCCAGCATCTCCACGAAAGCCGGGACACTGTTCCATACAGTAACCTTCTCTGTATTCAATACCTCTACCCAGTGTTCCGGGTCTTTTACCCTCTCCGGATCAGGAATTACAATGGTCCCTCCAACACCCAGCATTCCAAAAATATCATACACAGACAGATCAAAATGAAGGTTCGAGATACCAAATGCTGTATCATTTTCCGTTATTTGATACCTGTTGTTGACATCCAGAATAGTATTTACCGCATTTCGGTGGCTTATCATAACGCCCTTTGGCATACCTGTTGTACCGGAGGTATAGATGACATATGCTAGATCTTCCGGTGCATTTTTTTCCTGCTGAACAGTTTCTCCAGCTTTCCGCCCGCAAACCGGAAGAGTTTTCCATTTTTTTAGCCAGCTCATCTGATTTTCTGCGCCTTGCTGTGTAAGGATAATCTCCGTCTCACTGTCATGGAGGATTTTCTCTATACGTTCCTGCGGATTATGGATATCAATTGGCAAGTATGCGGCACCGGCAAATAAGATTCCATATACTGCTGTAACCTGCTCCCAGCCTTTTTCCATCAGAACAGCAACTGTTTTTCCTTTTCCGGCACCTTCTCTCTGAAGCTTCTCGCAAATATACAGAGCCTCCTCTTTCAATTCCTGGTACGTCATTCTTCTCTGTACCGATACGACAGCTTCTTTCTCCGGAAACTTCTCTGCTGCCTCACAGAACAATTCATCTAACGTCTTATCCTCAAATATCTTTTCTGTTTCATTGGCCATACGGCGCTTCTCTGAAATTTCAGCTTTTACTAACGTATTTCTTTCTTCTTCTACAATCGTCTGATTCTCCGCAATGTTTCTAAGCAAGCTTATATATGTATGGAACATATCGTCCAACATTCCCGGATAAAACAGTTCCTCTACGGCATCCCAGAAAAGGCAAAGGCAGCCATCCATCTCTACCACCTGATGATCCAGCCATACCTGCGGCGTTTGGGAAATATTATAATTCAGTTTTCCAAGCCATTTTCCTTCATTCCACTGCTCTATTCCTAACCCACTGGTAAATACAACCGGCATAATTACGCCCTGCGTATCACCTGTCCGTTTCTTTAACTCACGTTCAAACTCAACCGCACTATAGGTTGAATGTTCTAAATCCTCTGTAAGTCTTTGCTGGATTGCTTTCGCCCGATCTGCAAAGTTCCCTCCTTTTTGCTGGCACACTTCCAACAGCGTCAGTGTGGTAAAATCCCCAACCAGCTCATTTACCTCTGGATGCACAGGTTTACGATCAAATTGGGTGAGGTTAATCGTAAAGTCTTTATTACTGCTCCATAAACGAAGTGTTTCCGCATAAGCACTGATCAGAAGGACGGCAGGCGTTACCCCAATCTTGCCAGCAATAGCTTTGACAGAATCCCATTCTTCACTTGACAGTTTTGCGGTCCGTCGCCGAAATTTTTGGTCTGTAACCTGTTTTTCATTCTTTGCTGTCGGAAGTTTCGGCGCATCGGCAAAGTTTTCCAGCCTGTCCTCCCAGTATTTCTTATCCGCCTCATAGTCAGGCAGTTCTTTCAGCTTTTCTAATCCCAGCACATAATCCCGGAAAGACAGTGTGATCGGTGTTCCGATTTTCTGGCTTCTGTATATTTCTGCCCATTCATTCAGGATATGGAACATGCTCCAGCCATCAAATGTGATGTTATCAAAGCTAATATGGATTCTCTGCCTGTGTTGTCCTATCCTTGTTATTTGCACATCAAATAAAGGCCAGTTCTCCGTCTGAATGACCTGATGGGACATCATTCCCGTTTTTCTTTCCAGAGCATATTCTTTCTCATCTTCTCCTAATTCCCGGATATCATTTACTGCGATCTGATATCTTGGAACGTCTTTTAGTATCCGCTGTTTCCCATCCGGCTGGATGAGGACACGCATCATGCCGTGGCGCTGAATCAGCAGGTTCCACGCTTCTTCTGCCCGTTCAATATCCAAATCCTGGGCGTCCAGTTCAAAATAGCAGTGTGTCGCAACATTTCCTAAGTCGTATACACCGCTTCTTCCCACCCAATACGCATACTGCACATCCGTCAGCGGGAAAGCTTCGTTTGCATTTTCTGTATCCGGTTGTAACTGCGGCAATCCCTGTTCTTTTTCTTCGGACTGTTCGATAGCCCTTGCCAGTGCCCTTACCGTCAGTGTCTCGAAAATCGTGCTGATGGATATTTTTTTCCCAAAGGTTTTCTGCACTTCGGAGATCAGCCTGGTAGCCAAGAGGGAATCTCCGCCCAGCGTAAAATAATTATCATCGATTCCCAGGACTCTATAGCCAAAGAGATCTTTCCAAATTTTCAGGAGTTTCCTTTCTGTTTCCGTGTTCGCCCCAGAGATCCGAATCGCAGGTGTCTCTCCTTTGAAATCTTCTTTTTAACTGCTTCCTATTGATTTTTCCATTCGGAAGACTCGGGAGCATTTCCATAAAATGATAGTTCTGTGGTACCATATACTCTGGTATTTTTCCCAACAAGTATCCACGCAAGGCTTCTTCGCTGTATTCCAGAACTTTCTCTCCCTGTCTGGCACAGAAGATGCCCCTGCCATACTTTTCACCATACTCCAGGCGCTCTCCCATGCCTGCTTTTAAAAAATATTCTTTCCACAGAGAATCATCCGGAGTCACCAACCCTCTCTCTTTCCTTTCATCCTGAATATCCGCAAATCCATTTTCCAAAAATGCAGCCGTAATATCCTGAAGATATGTTCTTACTAATAGTTCAGACATCAAAAAAATCCCATTCGGTTTAATAATTCCGCTATTTTCTCAACTGCCTTTTCTGCGTTATGGTTTCTATGCAAAACATTCGCTGTGATAATCACGTCATAACAATGAGGCATAATCTCTTGCCTATCTAAGCTGTCATCCAAAGAAAACTGTTCAAATTCAATTTCCTCAAACTCTGAAAGTTCCCTTCTTGCTTCTTCCAGAAAATACTTGGATGAATCTGCGTAAGTATACGCCACTGTTCCACCTTCCAGTGCATGTAAAATCTCCTTGGTAATATCCGCATCCCCTAGTGCCGATTTCAAGAATCTGCAGTGGAACGTTATGAGGCACTTCTTCCAATTTTTTCCAAAATCTCTGTCAATTCCCTAATCGTTTCAGAATGTCCTGGAATTCTGGATAAAAGCCTGTTCGGTGCAAGATCTGCTTCCTTTTGATAAAACACTTCCAAAGGCTTCTCTTTGCCTATAAGCATAGCTTCCAGATATGGCTGCAGTTTCTCAAAATAGATGTCTACTGCTTCTACTGCTTCCGGTAATCCGAAAGTCTTTACTTCAATATTTATTTCTTTTAACCCTTTCTGTAGAATGCTTTCCTTCTTTAAGATTTCCAACCATCGCGAAACCGTCACTTTCTGTTCTGCCACAATTTTATTTTCTGCGGCAGGTACCACTGCAAAGCCTCCATTGGTCTGGCGGGATAATAACCCAATCCGTTCCAGCTCTGTCAGCATAAGGTGGAGGCACTTTTGATCGGCATAAGCAAGGAATGTCTCATACTGTGCGTTTTTCTCTGCATCTGAAAGTGTCATCCAATCGGAAACCGATTCTTTCATCTTCTTCCACGCAGAATCCAAAAAACTGTCTCCATATTTCCAGTCAGTTACTCCAGAATTCTCTTTCTTTTCCGCTTCGATATACGCTGCCAGAGATTTGTTTCCATGTCCATCACTAAAGGTATCTACCACTACCTTTCCAACTCCTGGGAATCCCTGTATAGCGTGTTCAATCTCTCCAAGCTCGATCCTGTGTCCACGAATCTTTACCTGTTGGTCTTGCCTCCCAAGGAACTCTATCGTTTCATCCTGCCAGAATCGTCCCAGGTCTCCGGTACGGTACCAGCGTCCAGTTTCATCTGTCACAAATTTCTTTTCTGTAAGTTCCTTATCGCCCCGGTAGCCTTTCGCCACACCATATCCTCCGATCCAAAGTTCACCTTCTACCCAGTAAGGACAATCCCTGCCGAATTCATCCACAACTCGGTATGCCTGATGCTTTAAGGGATGTCCATAAGGGATGCTCTTCCAATTTTCAGGCAACGGAAGCGACACATTCTGATAATTAGACCAGATACTCGCCTCTGTTGCCCCTCCCATGGCGATAAATTCGCAGGTCTGCGTTAATTCAGCAACTCTTTCCGGAAGATCCAGCCCGATCCAGTCTCCGGAAAGCATAACTACCCTTAATGGAATCTGTTCCTTCATGGCTTCCGCACGCACCAATAACATATCCAAAAGAACAGGGACGGAATTCCAGATAGTGATGTTGTATTTCTTTACCTGTTCCAGCCAGTAGTCCGCATTTCTCTTTTCTTCCTCCGGCAGCAATACCAGGGTTCCGCCAGTCCCTAAAACTCCGAACAAGTCATAAACAGACAGGTCAAAATCCATAGCAGATACTGCCAAAGCTGCATCATCTTTCGATACCCTGTATTTTTTGTTGATGTCATCAATCGTATTCCATGCACTTGCATGGGTAATTTCCACACCTTTCGGGATTCCTGTAGAACCAGATGTCATAATAATATAAGCACTGTCCTCCGGCATGATTTTTGGCAATTCCACCTCAGAAACACATTCTCTCATTTCTTCTAAAATAAGCCGCCTAGTTCCCTCCGGCCATGTAATCTTCTTTTCCCAATCCCCATTTGTAATCACATACTTTACACCTGTTTTTTCATGGATCAGTTTTCTTCTCTCTTTTGGTTGGTTGTAACTAACTGGTAAATATAAGTTTCCAGACATAAGGATTCCCAACGCTGCAACAATCTGTTCATATCCGCGCGGCAGAGTAATCGCTACCGGTTCCTTTTGGATACCTTCTGCAACAAGATGTTCTGCAACAGCCTGCGCCTGTTCTTTTAACTCACGGTATGTAATTGTTTTTCCATATCCTGTATCTTCCAAGGCAGTCTTTTGCGGGAGTTCTTCTGCACACTTCAGGAACGCCGTATGTAAGCACTGAGGATTCTCCGGAACCCCTGTCCTGCGCATTTCTTCCAAGGCTTCCCTCCTACTTTCCGGCAACAGGTCAAACCTTTGGTTCCAGCTTTTTTCTGTAAGCTGATGCAACAGGTTTTCAAAACTTTTCATCATGTCCTCAACCATACTCTCCGGAAAAAGTGCATCCACGCTATCCCATGTAAGCTGTACTCCATCCTCATCTTCATAGCTCTGAAAATCATTCCAAACCTGCGGCGTTTGGGAAATCATATAGGAAAAGATTCCCAGTGTTTCTTTGAATCTCTCATTGACCAGAGGTGTCCCAAGGTTGCAGGCAAATACCACTGGGGCACTTGCTGAAGAATCTCCATACTTTTTTGTCAGATCCCTCTGTACCTGCACACCTGAGTATGCGGTATATTTCATATCTTCATGTAGCTGCTTCTGTATCCTCCCTAGCAATTCAAGAAACGTAGGATTATTTTCACAGTCCACTTCCAAAAGTAGCAATGTAGTAAAGTCTGCGATTACTTCTTCTATTCCCTGGTACTCTGTCTTACGGTTAAAAAACGGGATATTGATCAGGAATCTCTTATTTCTGCTCCACCGCTCCAGCACCGTAGCATAGACAGTAAGAAGCAGCATTGCCGGTGTCGTCTGGTACTCTTTCGCCTTGCTTTGCAGTGCCTCCCATTCTTTCTTTGCGATTCTCACAATCCTTCTGTGAAAGACCGTCTTTTTCACTTCTTCCGGACGTTTTGCCAACGGGAGTTCCGGCCCCTTTGGAAGCGTATCAAGGCGTTTTCTCCAGTAATCTTTTGCTTTTTCTTTCTCTTCCCTGTCATCTGTAGCCTGCTTCTCCAGATAAGCGACAAAATTCCAGTCCTTAGATTCTTCGGACAGCTTTTCTCCGTTATAAGTCGCTACCAGGTCTTTTAATAAAATCTGAAGGCTCTGCACATCTGCGATCAAAAGATCCATATCTATATGTATCCGGGTTTTCCCTGACGGAAGCAA
>ENA-OQIU01000210-OQIU01000210.1-human-gut-metagenome-genome-assembly--contig:-NODE-210-length-11679-cov-2.188366_pt1 | contig 11679 bp, 11 predicted proteins | sample MGYA00242590_ERZ504755 | MGnify/ENA primary metagenome ERZ504755 (study PRJEB26092, sample SAMD00036359) | human gut metagenome | host: Homo sapiens | study: EMG produced TPA metagenomics assembly of...
GTTGCCGCTTCTTTCGTCGACTTTCCTGTGCCTTGTTCTTCACATCGCAGAGCTTGTGGAACAGGTCGATGATGTCGTCCGCGCCGGAATACTGTACCGGTTCCGGTCCGTCCGTATCGTCGCCGGATGGAGCAAATTTGGCGAAGCGGGTGTCGAGCTCCTGTGGATCCTCGACTCTGGTGATAATGAGGACAATGCTGTCCGGAGCCACCGGAACGGCCTCGACCATGAGCGGGGCATTATCCACATTGAAGCCGAACTGCTGGTTGGCTTCAAGCATCATATCCTGAAACAGGCTGCGGGCCTTTTCCGTGCCGTAAGCCAGTTCGCTGAGCTTTAAATTTCTTTCGGCAAGATCGGCGCTGGTCAGTGTGCAGCGGATCTTGTTATCATTGATTTTTTCTATTTTCATAACTCTCACGTCCTTAATTACTCTTTACTTATATAAATAGGGCTGCTTACAATATAGTATAACACATCACGGAAAGAAGTAAAGAACTTAAGATTTTTTTTACATTTCGCATAATTTTTTCAGAAATGAAGGGACAAACTTTATTTGTAATTCCCCCGGCTTGAAGTATAATAGGAGTTGGGGAAACCTTTGCTTCTGCCCGGAGGGTGCATACTCCGGCCAGAAGCAGGCACAGAAAAAACGGATCGGATAAGAAGGCGTCCCCGTGAAACATGATCATTGAAACTAAAAACAAAAGTATTTCATACGGATCTATGGGGCTTTCTTTTTTGTACGTCACAACTGCAAATAAGCCATGAAACAAACAATCGACAAAACTTTTTAAACAGATTTTTTGAAAAATACCCAATAGCAAAAAGCAACGATACTTTCGTTACTGTTCAATCAGCAGTGAAACACCTGCTGTTTCGCTGCGTAAGAACATGATTCAGGTGTGAGCAGCCCTCCTTTTGCGAAGCAAAACTTTAAATGAGGGCTGCGAATGTTACAGTTCGCTGGGAACCAGTGAACTGTAACGATACTTTCTGACTCGCATGCGGTTCCCTTGCGCATAACGGTTGCTATTGGGTATTTTTTTTGTTATAATGGGCGCAAGTGGGGAGATCTTCAGAGCGAAGAAAAGGGGAAAAGAACACATGAAGGAGCAACAGAAGAAAAAAGCAGCGCCGGTACTGGTCGTACTGATTCTGATCGTGCTAGTCGGTGCAGCAGGCATTGTTTCATTTTTGATAAACCGATATAAACCCGGAACCGAATACATGGCCGGGAACGAATATTTTAACCTGACAGACGAAAACAGCGTTGCGCTGATCCAGAACGGAGAACTTCTGGAAGAGCAGGCCGTCCTTATCGGAGGAGAGCCGTATGCGGCGTACACATATGTAGAATCCCAGCTGAACAGCTGCTTCTACTGGGATGAAGAAACAAAAGGAATCCTGCTTACAACGAGCGGCGGCGTGCAGACACTGCTTCCGGGCGATGCGGCCGTTGCCAAAACACCGGGCGGACAGCCTGCCGTACAGCAGGAGAGCGACGGAACGGTTTACATTTCGCTGGATGTCGTAAAAGAATACACAGATCTCGACTATGCATATTACAGCGATCCCAACCGTGTTGTAATCCGGAATGAATGGGACGGAGTGGAGCAGGCGACGGTACAGTCAGACACCGCGCAGGTGCGCCAGAAAGGCGGCATCAAGAGTCTGATTCTTGCGGATGTACAGAAGGGTGACACCCTGCTGTATCTGGAAAATCTGGACAACTGGTGCAAAGTCATGACGGCGGACGGCTATACCGGCTACATCCAGACAGAGGATATCTCCGAGCCGGAGGACATCGAAGCGCGGACGGCAAAGAAAGATTCCTATGAAAGAATTACACGGGATCACAAAATCAATCTGGTCTGGCATCAGAGCACATCGACCGAGTCGAACGACGCGATGGCAGAGATGACAGCAGAAATGACCGGCGTGAACGTGATTTCACCGACCTGGTTTTCCGTGACAGACGAAACCGGTACGATTTCCAGCCTTGCGAGCGCCGATTACGTGAAACTGGCGCATGAAGCGGGACGGGAAGTCTGGGGATTGATTGATAACTTTAATGAAGCATTTGACGAAACAACCGATCTTGCCTACGCATCCGTGCGCAGTAGAATCATTGAGCAGCTGCTCGCCGAGGCAGCATCGTGCGGCATGGACGGCATCAACGTGGATTTCGAGAATCTGAAAGAGGCCGGAATCCCGCATTACCTGCAGTTTCTGCGGGAACTGACGAGCGCGGCGCATGCACAGAATCTTGTGGTGTCGGTCGATACGCCGGTACCGCAGGCTTACACGATGTATTATCAGCGCGGCGAGCAGGCAAGATTTGTGGACTATATGATTGTCATGGCCTATGACGAGCATTTCGCGGGAAGCGAGGAGGCAGGCTCTGTTTCATCCCTCCCGTTCGTACAGCAGGCCGTGGAGGAGATGACGCGGGTGATGCCTGCCGATCAGGTGATCTGCGGAATCCCGTTTTATACCCGTGTCTGGACGGAAAAGTTCGGACAGAGCGCCATTACCAGCGAGGTGCTGGGCATGGATGGCGCCAAAAACTATGCCAAAGAGAATCAGATGACAGAAACCTGGGATGCATCCCTTGGCCAGAATGTGGCAACGGTAGAAACTTCCGATGCCAGATACACGATCTGGATGGAGGATGAGCAGTCCATGGAGGAAAAACTGAAAGTGATCCAAAGCGCTGATCTCGCCGGGGTGGCAGAGTGGAAGCTCGGATTCGAGTGCGCAGACGTCTGGAGTCTGATTTCAGAATATATTGAAACAAACAGTTGACGAGGAGTCCGGGAAGGATAAGGGGAATGATAAAAGCCCGGGCACGAAGGAGGAGTATACATGTCAGAAAACAATCACGAAGAATTATTTAAAACAACGCTGATGGGCGGTTTCGATAAGGACGATGTCATGACGAAAGTGCAGAACCTGAAAGATCAGGCGTATGCCGCTCAGAAGAAACTGGAAGCGAAGATCGAGGAAAAAGAGCAGGAAATCGAGAAGCTGAACCGCAAGATCCGCGAGCGTGAGGATAAAATCGAGGAGCTCGAAAAAAATATTCATGAGAAATACCAGAGCTATATCGACAATTATGACAGCATCAGCGGCCTTGTGTTTGAGGCACAGGTGAAAGCGAAAAAACTGACACAGGAAACAGAGGAGAGCTGCAGAAAGCTAAAAGAAGAGACCGAGGAAGCCTGCCGCCGGAAAACCGAAGAAACGGACGAGTCCTGCCGCGAGAAAACGGAGGAAACGGATGAGGCGTGCTGCAAAAAGAGAGAGGAGACAAACGAGTCCTGCCGGAAACAGCGGGAAGAGACAAAGGAATCCTGTGCAAAGCAGCGCCGCGAGACGAAGGAACAGTGCGAATACATGGTAGAGAGCGCACGTCAGAAGGGCGAGGAACTGGCTGCTGTTTATGAAGAAAAACTGCAGGCCGAAGCAGAAGAAATCCAGAGCCATATGGACGCGGAGCTGCAGAAAGCCAACACCAGATACCAGAAGATTTACGCCGAGATGGAAACCATGACGAGTGTACTCGAGAAGAATCGCAGAATTTTTGAGGAGACCTTTGCCGGCATCGAAAAAATGCGTGAGGAGATGAAACGTTCTGCATCGGAAGTGGAAACCTTCATGAAAGATCCGGTAAAAAGTATCTTTCCCGGAGAGGCAAAAGAAACAGCCGCAGAGCCAGACCGTGAAGATACCGCAGAAGAAGCAGAGGAAGAAGACGAAATCGTCGAAAATTCCGCAGTCATCGATTTCGAAAATGAGCCGGATTATCTCGATGATGACAACGACGAAGAAGAGGATGAAATCCCGAATCGCGCGCATGATGAAGAAGATGAGGAAGAGTAACCGGAAGCAATAAGAGTTGTAACCTGCCCCGCTGCTGCATAAAATGACCAAGAAAGGAAATTTGCAGCAGGGGGCGTTTTTATTTGGAAAAAGGGAAAAAAACTGGAATGGCTGATGGCGGTGATTCTGCTTTCGGCGGCGTATGTTCTGTCCCGCGAGGGCGCACGGCTGGTGGCAGCACAGAAGGCAGCCACAAAAGTAGTGGTGCTGGACAGCGGCCACGGCGGCGACGATCCCGGCAAAATCGGGGCAAACGGTGTCAAAGAAAAGGACATCAACCTTGCGATTGCCCGTCTGCTGAAAAAGAAGCTGGAAAAGCAGGGAATCCTTGTGGTGATGACGCGGGAAGGGGAGAATGATCTCTCCGATCCGGGAGCCGTGAATGCGAAAGTGCAGGATCTGCAGCGGCGCGTGCAGCTGATTCATGAAAAAAAGCCGGACTGTGTGATCAGCATTCACCAGAACAGCTACCCGGATGCGGCGGTCAAAGGGGCGCAGGTGTTTTATTATACGGATTCAAAAGAAGGCGAAAAACTGGCGCTCTGCATGCAGGCTGCACTGGTCGCGGGGCTCGATCCGGCGAATCACAGGAAAGCCAAGGGAAACAAAACGTATTACATGCTGAAGAAGACAGACGCAGTGCTGGTGATCTGCGAGTGCGGATTCCTCTCAAATCCGGAGGAAGAAGCGCTCCTGAACACAAAGGAGTACCAGAAAAAGGTGGCGGATGCACTGTGTGACGGCGTTTTAACGTATCTGGGAGAAAAGAAGAATGGCAAAGAGAAGACACAGACGAAGACGGAAGAGACCGCTGCGGGCGCTGCTTCCGCTTATGCTTGCCCTGCTGGCGGCTTATCTGGTATTCGGAGAGTTTGATGAGAGCGATCCCGCGCAGAACGGAAGCGGAGCGGACAGCAGCACTGCTTCACAGACGGCAGACGAAAACAATGGTCTGTCAGAGAATGGCGCAACACAGTTTCAGGCGGAAAATACAGATGAGGAGGAGCTGGCGAAGCGGTATTATTACAGCCAGCTCGATGAAAACAGACAGATGATTTACCGCGAACTGGTGCAGGGAATCGCGGAACACCAGGAAACCATCATCACAAAAGGCGGCGATCCCGATGTGACGGCGGAGGTTTACGGATGGGTCTATATGGATTACCCGGAGTACTGCTGGATCAACGGAGCATCACATGTCACGGGATACGGTGAGCCGAAAAACTACTGTGAGGTAGTTCCGGAATACACGATTTCTGCGGAGGAGATCACAGGCCGCCAGACCCAGATCAAAGGGGCGGAAATGATTTCTAAGTGATATCGACCGTTCGATGGATGACTATGGGAAGATCAAGGCTGTCTTCGAAAAATGTATCCGGCAGATTGATTATGTGAAAGATGCGCCGGAGAATCAGACACTCTACAGCGGACTTGTGAACGGACAGACGGTCTGCGCAGGCTATGCCAGAACGTTCCAGTATCTGATGAACCGCCTGGACATCCCGGTCATTTATGTGACGGGAACGACAGACACCGGCGAGGCGCACGGCTGGAATATCGTAAAGTGCGGAGACAATTATTACAACGTCGATGTAACCTGGGGCGATCCGGTATTCGCAGAGGGCGAGAGCGGCGAGTACAATCTGCCGGACGACCTGATCTACTACGATTTTCTCTGCGTTTCCGATGCGGAATTTTCGGACACGCATCAGGCGGATGCGAATCTGCCGCTCCCGGCGTGCAATGCAGATGACCTCGAGTATTACCGCCAGATCGGCCGGTACATGGATACATTTGATGCGACGCAGATTCTGTGGGAAATGGAGACGGATATTGAAGAGACAAAAGAGTATTCCGAATTTAAATTTGCCACCGATGATCTGATGGCACAGGTCATGGAAGCCCGACCGGAGCTTCTCGATAAGGCTTCCGGCTATCTTTGCAGCTATTACGGACTCGGGTCCGTAAAATATACATACAGCGAGGATACGGCGACAAGAAAGCTGATGGTATTCTGGCAATATAAAGGAGAACCGAGTGAATGACGGTTCTCCTTTAAAAATATCCGGAAACAAAATGTCGATCAGCTCGCGCTCGAGAAACTCGATGGTAATCAGGCACGAATAAGGGAGTTCGGAAACCTGGGAAACACTCACAAGATCCTGACGGACGGTGATGGAATGATCCGTGACATCGGTAACCTCTGCGACCCAGGCGGCATGCGGGATCGTCAGATGTTTCGCAATCAAAGGGCCGACCTGCGCGGTATCGCCGTCGGTTGTCTGACGTCCGCAGATAATCAGATCCGCGCCGCCGATCACCTGAATACCCTGCGCCGGCGTTAAGAATATCCCCCGTGGGGGCTTGTGAAAAAGGCCGATTTTTGGTAGAGTAAAGGGATATTTGAGCGGTTGGAGAACGACCCCGCCGGGAAAGTTAAGAAAAAGAAGAAAGAAGCGGAAGATATGGAACAGGAATTATTACAGGAAATTGCCTCCTACTGGGGAACCCGTGCGGAGGGGTATTCTGAGGTCAATGAAAAAGAACTGGCGGGAAGCCAGAGAGAAGCGTGGCTGCATGTATTAGAGGAGCAGTTTCCAGAGAAAAAGAAAGAAGAGATGAAGATTCTCGATATCGGAACCGGCCCGGGATTCTTCCCGATGATTTTGTCGGAGGCAGGTTATACGGTGACGGCTGTTGACTACACGGAGGAGATGCTGGAAAAGGCGAAAGAGAATCTGGGAAAATATACGAAATACGGTCTGGAGCGCGTGACGCTGCAGCGGATGGATGCACAGAATCTGGAGTTTGCGGATGAGACCTTTGATGTTGAGCATCAATCAGCACAAACACGGCATTTCATTCCTGGAAGCAAAGACAGTTTTCTATGACGAGGAAGCATTGGTAATTGATGACCCGGAGCATTCAGAACAGGAGGACAGATTTATCATTCTCGGCCTGAGCAGTAGGGCAAATCTGCTTGTCGTGTGTCACTGCTACCGTGCGTCAGATACTGTCATCCGTATTATCTCGGCCAGAAAGGCCACAAAAACTGAATCGAAATATTATGGAAAGTGAGGCCTGTGTTATGCTCAAAGAGTACGATTTCAGCAATGCAAGGAAGAACCCCTACGCCAAGGCGCTGAAAAAACAGATCACCATTAACATTGACAGCAATACCATTGATTACTTCAAGGAGCAGGCCGAAGTGGTGGGCATCCCTTACCAGACCCTGATCAATTTGTACTTGAAAGACTGCGTTGCCAATAACCGTCATTTGTCTCTGTCGTGGCAGTGAGAAGAAAAACAGGCTCGTCCGGTTTTGCTCCGGATGGGCTTTTTGTTTGCAACTTTCCCATAAAAGATGCAAAAAAGGCTGTGATGTGGTACAATAAAAAATAGATTTTGTCGAAAGAAAGGAACCTTTGGATGCAGCTGTTTGAACTGGTCAGCCCGCGGCTGTTCCGCCCGCTGGCGGGGCCCAACCGGGCGTTTTATGCGGAGCTGCTGCTCCTGCTGTGGGAGGAGTGCCGCCACACGGCGGATTACTCCATCTCCCGGGCAGAAGCGGTGAGCCGGGCCGAGGATTACTTTGCGGCGCTGGCAAAGCCGCTGGCACTGGATGCCGATGACGCGGGCGATGAAGCAGAACAGCCCACCCGGGACCCCCATACCCTTGCGCTGGGCTTTCTGCTCCGCCTGCGCCGCACCGGCTGGCTGGAAGAGCAGCCCGGCAGCTATGAGGAAGAGCCTGCCCTTGCCTTTGTGCCCGAGGTGGCTCCTCTGCTGGAAGCGCTGGAAGAGATCCTGAACCCGCGTGTTGTCACCTACACCGGCAAGCTGTACAAGGCATGGCAGCTGCTGCAGAACATCGGGGAGGAAAAGAGCCCCTATGAGAATGTTCTGCGGGAGGTGGCATCCGATCTGGAAGCGCTGAACAAGTCCCTGCGGGCGCTGAACGCATCCATCGGGCATTATATCGACCGGCTCACCCGCAACCGCACCCCGCAGGAGGTGCTGGAGCTTTTCGACCAGTACGAGGAAAAGGTGGTGGCCGCCGCTTACCACCGCTTCAAGACCAGCGATAACCTGTTCAACTACCGCGCTTATCTGGAGGAGGAGCTGGACGACTGCGAGGCAAACCATCTGCCCCGGCTGGCACTGGATTACGCCCGGGTGGAGCACTGCGCCCCCGGCGAGGCCGCCCCTGCCGTGCGTGCCCTCATCCAGAAGCTGCGGGATTCGCTGGAAGAGATGAGCACCCTGATGCGCCAGATCGACCAGAGCCACATCCGCTACCGTAAGCGGGCCGTGCAGCGGGCACAGTTCCTGCTGCTGAGCGACCGCTCCTCACAGGGCAGTGTCACCGCCCTGCTCCGCCGCTATGCTGAGGAGATCAAAACGCCCGACCAGCTGTTCGCGCCGGATGACGGCCCGGTGGCAAAGCACCTGCACCTCTACCCGGCGGCGGTGTTCGGGGCAAAGCCCCTCTACCCGCCTGCCGCGCCCCGCAGCGAAACGCCGCTGGCCCCGGTGCGGCAGGCCGGGCTGGATGCGGAGCAGCTGCGCAAAGAACAGCAGCTGCTGCTGGATTACGCCCGGATGGCCGTGACCGAGGAAAATGTGGGTCTGCTGGCAAAACAGGCCCTTGCCGCCCGCAGTGCGGTGGCTGCCTCTACGCTGGCGGAGGAATACCCCCGCGATTTTGCCCGCATCATCGGCCTGCACACCTACTCGCAGTCGCCGCGCCGGGCTTACGATATCACCCTTACCGGAAACTGGGTCGAACGGGGCGGCTTCCGGTTTGAAGAGTTTATTCTGACACCCCGCAGGGAGGACGCTGACCATGGCCGAACCGAATAAAATGCTGGAAGAGACCGCAAACTATCTGCTCAACCACTGCTTTGTGCTGGGCGGCGTGGAGGATCAGCGGGACAAAAATACCTCTATGTGCAGGATCATCTGCCCGAGGTGCGGGCCGTGTTCGCGCCGCTGGGCTATGCGGTAACGCTTTACCCGGCTCCGCTGCAGGCTGCGGCGCTGGTCAACGAGCATGAGGGCAGTCAGGCCCGGCTGCTGAAATACGAGAGCATCCTGCTGCTGGTGCTCCGCCTGCTCTACCTGCAAAAGCGGGAGAGCCTTGCCGCCAGCGCCGATCAGGTGCTGGTCACGGTGGAAGAGGTGCAGACAGAGCTGCAGAAGATGAACCTGCCCCGGCGGCTGGACCAGCGCACGCTGGAGGAGCTGATGCGCACCCTGCGCAGGTACAATCTGGCCCGCCCGGTGGGGCGGCTGACCGGTCTGGACAGCCGCATCGAGGTGTTCCCCACCGTGCTGCTGGCCCTGCCGGACGCAGACCTTGCCGATGCCGCCGCCGAGAGCAGCCGCACCCGGGAGGAACTGGCCCTCTACGAGCGGCCTGACGGAGATGCCAGCGGGGAGGAAGAAGAATGATCGAATTAAAGCGCCTGAAGCTCATCAACTGGCACAACTTTGAAAATGTCACCTTCGATTGTGCCCGTCTGACCTATATGATCGGTGTCAACGCGGTGGGCAAGACCACCATTCTGGATGCCATCCGCTACTGCCTGACCACCAACCGCAACTTCAATGCCCTGGGCAATAAAAAGAGCGGCCGCACCCTGCAGGGCTCTGTCCACGCCAAGCAGCGCGGCGAGAACGCCTACCGCCGCCCGGGCCGCACGGTGGCATATATCGGTGCCGAGTTCTGGGATACTGTCAAGCGGACAAACTTTGTCATCGCTGTCCGGGTGGAATCCGAGGGCCCCATGCAGGAGCTCCACCCCGGCGACCAGACCTGGTACATCTCTGAGGACGGCATCACGCTGGAAAAGCTGCCCTTCCTTGATCCGCGCACCGGTGCCCCCAGCGCCAAGGAGGACTTCAAGCCTGCCGTGGGCCGCCTGTCCTACACCCGCAGCCCCAGCGAGGCCCGGGACCGCATCTGCCGTGCCCTGGGCATTGGCCGCGCCTCCAGCCCGCTGGGCAAAAAGTTCAACGAAGTGTTCCAGATGGGCACCAGCATGGACGAGATCCCCAACTTCCGGGAGTTCCTGTACCAGTACATCCTGCCCCAGCCTGAGCTGGATCTGGAAGCGCTGCAGGGCGACCGGGTGGAGCTGGAAAACCTCCACGCCGTTCTGGCCGAGGCCCAGACCCGTGCCGCCGCGCTGGAACAGATCGTGGCGTATGGCCGGGAAGCTGCTGACAAAGAGACGGATGCCCTTGTCAACCGGGGTGCGGTCCTGCTGGCCCGCGCCGAAGCGGATGCCGGTGAGGATGCCTCCTGGCAGAGCCATCTGGACGCAGGCCGCCGCCAGCTGGCCGACCTGAACGCAAAATACGAGGCCGCCAAGAACGCCGAAGCCGAAGCCCGCCGGGCTTATCTGGCGGCCCACGGAGCGGCCGGTGACAGCGGCGCGGGCCGGGCGCTGGATGCCCTGACCGAGGAGCTGGCCCGGAAAAAGAGCGCGCTGGATGCAGCAGCCCGGACAAGGAATAGTCTGGAAGCGACTGCGGATACCATCACCGGCCTGCTGACCCAGCTGAACCGCAGCGGCTTTGCGGTGGAGAAGGAGCTCTGGCCCCAGCGCCTGACGGCGGAACATCTCCCCGCCCTGACCGAGGCCCTGGCCCGCATCGAAAAGCCGCTGGAGGAGCAGTATTTCGCTGCCCGGCAGGCTTCGGCGGATCTGGCAAAAGAGCAGGAGGCCCTGCGGGCCGAGCTGAACGCCGTGTCCGGCGGCAAGTGGGTCTACCCCCACGGCGATGCCGCCACCAAAGTGCGGGATGCCGTGAACGCCGAGCTGAAAAGCCGCGGCATGACAGCGGATGCAAAGATCTTCTGTGAGCTGCTGGCCGTGGCGGACGAGAGCTGGCAGGACTGCGTGGAAGCATGCCTGGGCACCGCCGGTTCGACATCCTTGTCGCCCGCCCGCCCATTACGAGGCCGCCAAGAGCGCCTTTGTGGCGCTGGGCGACCGGGTGGGGCCCATCAGCCTGCTGGATACCCCGGGCATCCGCAAGGCGGACCGCCATGCAGAGACGGCCCCCGCCGACAGCCTTGCCGCTCAGGTCACCAGCGAGAACCCGCTGGCCGCCCAGTATGCGGACACCATCCTGCGCCGCATCGTCTGCTGCGACACCCCCGATACGCTGGAGCATTTCCCCGACAGCGCCACCCGGGACCTGCTGCGCCACCATCCCTTCCGGCTGGAACGCCTGCGCAGGCCCCAGCGCTATATCGGTCTGGATGCCCGCAGGGAGCGTGCTGACGCGCTGGAAGCACAGCTTGCCGCCCAGGCCGACCGCTGCCGCGAAGCCGCCCAGGCCGAAAAGACCCTGAAATCTGCCTACGACCAGTACCAGAACGTCCTGCGGGGCCATGCGCTGGAACAGCTGGCTGAACTCTGGGCCAGCCGGGCCGCGCTGGATGCCGCCCGTGCCGACTACGCCGCGCAGGAGCAGAAGCTGGCGGACTGCCGCGAGAACCCCATGCTGCAGCAGCTCTACCGCGAGGAAGAAGCCCGGGAAGCCGCATGGGAGACCGCCCGCAAGGCCGTGGAGCAGGTGGGCGGCGATATCCGCGTCTGCGAAAAGCAGATCGCATCCTGTGAGGCGGAGCAGGGCAAGGCCGTGGAGACCGCTGCACAGAGCAGGGAGGCGGCAGAGGCATTCTTTGCACAGCACCCGCTGCTGGAGCCTCTGGCACAGGAACGCAAAAAGGGCCTGATGACGGGCGGGCGCACGGCCCGTGCCGCCGCGCAGACTGCC
>ENA-OQIU01000213-OQIU01000213.1-human-gut-metagenome-genome-assembly--contig:-NODE-213-length-11537-cov-1.791148_pt1 | contig 11537 bp, 17 predicted proteins | sample MGYA00242590_ERZ504755 | MGnify/ENA primary metagenome ERZ504755 (study PRJEB26092, sample SAMD00036359) | human gut metagenome | host: Homo sapiens | study: EMG produced TPA metagenomics assembly of...
TGACAGGCCACCCCATCCTGGCCCTGTTCGCGGCCATGGCGGCGGGTGTGTGTTCGGGCTTTGTCACCGCCTTTTTGCAGACACGTCTGGGCGTTGAGAGCATCATGGCAGGCATCATCGTGAACACCGGCCTGTACACCATCAATCTGGCGGTCATGGGCTTTTCGTCCACGATGTCCCTGGTCAAGACCGATACGGTATTCTCGCTGGCAAAATCCGCGTTGGCCTTTACGGGCGGCTGGTATAAGCTGGTCATCGCGGCGACGGTCATTGTACTCGCCTGTGCCGCCATGGTGGGTTTCCTGGGCACCCGGCTGGGCCTTTCCATCCGCGCCACCGGCGACAATGCCGCCATGGTGCGGGCCTCCAGCATCAACCCGGCCTTCACCATCACAGTGGGCCTGTGCATCTCGGGCGCGCTGACCGCCCTTTCCGGCGGCCTGCTGGCCCAGTACCAGAAGAGCAGCGACATCAACGTGGGCACCGGCATGGTTACCATCGCGCTGGCTTCCCTTATCATCGGCGAAACGCTGGTGGGCAAGCGCACCATGGTGCGCCGGGTGGCTGGGCGTGGTGTTCGGCAGCTGCCTGTATCGCTTTATCGTGGCCGTGGCCCTGCGCTTCAATGTGCCCGCCGCCGCCATGAAGCTGGTGAGTGCCCTCATCGTGGCTGTGGCCATCTCGATGCCCGCCATCCGGGCAAAGTTCGCCTTTGAGCAGCGCAAGCACAATGCCCGGAAGGAGGTGCACTGAGATGGAAATGCTGGAGCTGAACAACCTGCACAAGACCTTTAACCCCGGCACCGTCAACGAAAAGGTGGCCCTGAACGGTGTGAGCCTACACATGGAGGCGGGCGACTTTGCCACCATCGTGGGCTCCAACGGCGCGGGCAAATCCACCATGTTCAACGCCATCACCGGCGGTTTCATTGCCGACGAGGGCAGCATCGTGCTGGGCGGGCAGGACATTACCTTTGCGCCCGAGTATGAGCGCAGCAAGGTCATCGGCCACCTGTTCCAGGACCCCCTCAAGGGCACGGCCCCCAATATGACCATTGAGGAAAACCTTGCGCTGGCCTATCTTCGGGCAGGAACCGCCCCCCACGCGATCTTCTCCCGCATCTCCCGCAAGGATAAGGAGCTGTTCCGGGAAAAACTTGCCCTGCTGAATATGGGCCTTGAGGACCGGATGAAGCAGCCGGTGGGTCTGCTCTCGGGCGGCCAGCGGCAGGCGCTGACCCTGCTCATGGCCACCCTCGTTACCCCCAAGCTCCTGTTGCTGGACGAGCACACCGCAGCCCTGGACCCTGCCACGGCGGAGAAGGTGCTGGAGCTGACCAAGAGCATCGTGGCCGAGAAAAAGATCACCTGCCTGATGGTCACCCACAACATGCATCAGGCCCTCGAGCTGGGCAACCGCACCCTGATGATGGACGGCGGCCGCATCGTGTTCGATGTCAAGGGCGAGGAGCGCAGGAAGATGACCGTGGACGACCTGCTGGAAAAATTCCGCGAGAACGCCGGCAAGGCCCTGGACAATGACCGCATCCTGCTGAGCAAGGTGGAAGCGGGCAACTGAAAAGAAACTCAAAATGCCCTGTCTGGACCCGAAACCGTGTCAGACAGGGTGTTTTTGATACAACAAGGAGAAAATGAGATGAAAATAACGATCCGTACCCCGCAAATGCAGGATTATGACCGATTTTCTGCTATTATGGATCAGGTGCAGCAGATGCATGTCGAGTGGCGGCCGGATGTCTACAAACCGGCCAGCCCGTTGATCACAAAGGAACTGTTTGGCGAACTCCTGAAAGGGGACAGCTGGTATATTGCCGAGACGGACGGCATCGTTGTTGGTGTTCTGGAAGTGTTTAAGCGGCATGTGGAAAGCCCGGCACAGGTGACGAAAGATATTTTGTTCGTCAGTACCATGGCGGTGGATGAGGCGTATCGCGGGAAGGGCATCGGGCACCAGTTCTTTGATAAGGTGAAGCAGCTTAAAGCAGAAAAGGGATGCGACACCATTGAACTGCAGGTGAACGCTAAAAATAAAATGGCGTATGAGATGTACCGGAACTATGGCTTTACGGAAAAGTCCATCAATATGGAGCTGAAATAAAACGATTGTAATGATCCTTGTATATGTAGTCATAATGTGATACAATGCTTTTGACAGGAGGTGTCACTTATGATGCAGACATTTGTTCGCCCATCCCGTGATCTGCGCAACCACTACGCTGAAATTTCAGAGATGTTGAAAGACCACAATCATGTTATTATCACAAATCATGGTCGTGGGGAATCCGTCCTCATCAACATTGAGGACTACGCCAAGTATGAGGAGTTCATGCACCAGCGGTATGTTGCCGAGGAGCTTGCCAAGGCAAAACAGCAGGCGGCAGACCCCAACACGCAGTGGACAGAGCATGAAAGCGTATGGGAGACGCTCCACGAACAGTATGACGTATAAGATCAAATACCTGCCCCTTGCTGTACAGGACTTGAATGACATTGCCCGGTATTTGTCCGGCTTCTACCCCCAAACGGCCCGCCGTGTGCTGAAAGAAATGCGGGAAAAGATCACAAAGCTGGGGGATACCCCACGGATGTGTGAAGTCTATGCCCTTGACCCGACCTACCGCAAGCTGGTGGCAGACCAGTATCTGGTGTTTTACCATGTCAATGAGAACGTCAAGGTGGTGGAGATCCACCGTGTACTGCGCGGCTCATGGAATTTGCCGCAGTACCTGGAATAAAACAAAGAGCAGAGCGCTCCAGCCAGCTGGCCAGACGCTCTGCTCTTTTTAATGCAATATACTGAAAACTCAGAACTTACTTCACATACTCAACGGTGTACTCGAAACCATACTCTTCCTGCAGTTTCTTGACGGCAGGCTCGCAGTCCTCGATGAAGCTGGGTGCGTAGACGGAAGCACCGTTGTGGTCCTTCTTGTAGTCCTCCACGATCTGCTGCAGCTTTGCCCAGCCCTCGTTGGCCTTGGCATTGTCAACAGTGTCGGGGAAGTTGATGATGAATTCACGGTGCTGCGGAATACGAGCTTTCATAAGTGATATCTCCTTAATTGACAATTTGTAGTTTGTTACTTGATTTATACAGAAGCATAATGCTTTTGTAGATAACGGATAGGCCTGCTCTGTCCAACCTGCCCTCTATGCACGGCTGCTGCCGGTTTCAGACGGAGAGATTATACACCTGGCAGGCATTCTCCACCGTCTGCCGGAACACCTGCTCCGGTTCCTCACCCTTGATGCTGGCGATATACTCGCCCACATAGCGGATGAGGGAACTGTCGCAGCGGGTGCCGCGGACAGGCTCCGGGGCCATATAGGGGCAGTCGGTTTCCAGAACGATGCGTTCCAGCGGCAGGGCGGCAATGGCCTTGGCGGCCCGCTTGGCCCCCTTGAAGGTGCAGGCCCCGCCAAAGCCGATGTAGAGCCCCTGTTCTGCCAGCCAGAGTGCGTCATCGGCGCTGCCGGAATAGCAGTGGACGATGCCCTTGGGACGGTACTTTTTCAGCAGGGCGTAGACATCGGCGTGGGCGCTGCGGTCGTGCACGATGATGGGCTTGTCCAGTTCCAGCGCCAGCCGGATCTCGGCCTCAAACAGCGCCAGCTGGGCATCCTTGGGCACGGGCCAGTGGTAATCCAGTCCGCACTCCCCCACAGCCACCACCTTGGGGTCCTCGTAATAGGGGGCAAGGGCACGCATCTCTGCGGCCCAGTCGCCGCCGTATACCGAAACAGTAGGGGCGGGGCCTTCCTCACCGCAATCCTCCGGGGCCAGCAGGCTCTCCGGATGGATGCCGACAGCGGCGTACACCCAGGGATATCTGTGGGCCAGCTCCAGCACCTTGGGTGCATCGCCCGAATGGGTGGCCTGCTCGCACACGCCCACCACCCCTTTGCCAGGCAGGCTGTCCAGCAGGGCAAAGCGGTCCGCGTCAAAGGCGCGGGCGCTGTAATGGGCGTGGGTGTCAAAGATGAGGTATTCCATATTACAGGGCACGCTCCTTTTTGGCGGGGGCCTTGTTTACCAGCCAGATGCCGATGCAGACCAGAACCAGCGCCCCCAGATACTGCCATCGGAACAGCGGCTCCCCATTGATGAGGGCGCTGAGCAGGACATTCACCACCGGGTTCACGAACCCGAAGATGGCGATCCGGCTGACGGGGTTGTTCTTCATCAGCAGGGCCCAGACGATGTAGCCCGCGCCGCAGATGAAGGCCAGCGCCAGCAGATCCAGCACGCTGAGCACAGACCAGTGTTCCAGCCGTCCGCCCAGAACAGCGCCCAGCAGGAACAGGGCCGCACCGCCCACGAACAGGTTCACAAAGCAGACGGCAAAGCTGTCTGCCCGGCGGGTGACGGATTTATTCCAGGGGCCTGCCAGCGTGAAGAGGACGGTGGCAATGAGCATATAGGCTACACCCCGGGCGCTGCCGCCGCCGTGGTTGCCCAACGTGGCGATGAGAACGCCCGCAAAGCCGATGCCGCAGCCCAGCGCCTTGGCCGGGGTCATGCGGTCAGCCCTGCCGTAAAGGAAATGGGCGAAGATGACCCCCAGAAAGCTCTGGGTGCTGTTCAGGATGCCCCCAAAGGCACCGGTGAGGCAGGGCAACAGCGCTGTAGAAAAAGGCATACTGCGCTGTGGTCTGCCACAGGCCCAATGCACAGCATTCGGCCAGGATCTTCCCTTTGGGCATGGCGGGCAGCCTGCCCTCCAGCAGCAGGCTGCCGCCCAGTACCAGCACACTGCCCAGCATGAACCGCACCCCTGCAAAGCAGAGAATGGAGGCCGTGTCAGCGGTGTCGATGGCAAAAAGCCGGTAGCCCAGCTTGATGAAAGGGAAAGCCGAACCCCACATGGCGTTGCAGAAAATGGCAATGATAACGGCAAAGGCCGGTGTGCCGAAAAGCCGGTCCAGCTTTTCGGCGCGGCTCAGCTGTGTCTCCATGGCTCAGTGGATGCGGCTGCCAACGGGGGTGTTGTCGCCGTAGAAGGCGATGGAGCAGCCGCCGTCAGCGGTGTCGGCAGCAAAGATCATGCCCTCGCTGACATACTTGCCCTTCAGCAGTGGGGGCGGGGGCCAGATTGCAGACGATGCCGATCTTCTTGCCGATCAGATCCTCCGGCTTGAACCACTTGGCAATGCCGGACAGGATGCAGCGCTCACGCTCGCCATCAAACACGGTCAGGTGGAGCAGCTTCTTGCTCTCTTTCAGGTTCTCGCAGGCGCGCACCTCGGCCACGCGCAGCTCCACCTTGCAGAAGGTGTCAAAGTCGATCTCTTCCTCGTGGGTAAAATCAACGGTGCTCTCCTCAGCGGCGGGGGCGGCAGCAGCCTTTTCGGCTTCGGCCTTGGCCTTGTTGGCAGCTTCGGCAGCGGCCTTGCGCTTTTCGTCCTCTTCCTTCAGGTGGGCGATCTCCTTGGCCACGTCAATGCGGGGGAACAGGGCATCGCCCTTGTGGACGGTGTAGGTCTCCTGCACGCCGTAAGCAGCCTTGCTCAGGTCGATGTCGGCAGTGGACAGGCCCAGCTGATCCATCATCTTGGGAGCGGTGGAGGGCAGGTAAGCGTTCAGCAGGATGCCTGCCACACGCAGTGCCTCGCACAGGTGGTAGAGCACGCTCTCCAGACGGGCCTTGTTGGCCTCGTCCTTGGCCAGAGCCCAGGGAGCGGTCTCGTCGATATACTTGTTGGCGCGCTGGATCACGGCAAAGATCTCCATCAGGGCCTGGGGGATGGTCAGGTTGTCCATATCGGCAGTGACCTTGCCCAGCAGCTCATTGACCATGGTCTCCAGCTCCGTGTCGATGGCCTCGGTGCCAGCGGCCTTGTGGACCGTGCCGCCGAAGTACTTCTCGCACATGGCAACGGTGCGGCTGAGCAGGTTGCCCAGGTCGTTGGCCAGGTCGCTGTTGATGCGGTTGATCAGGGCCTCGTTGGTGAACATGCCGTCGTTGCCAAAGGGGATCTCACGCAGCAGGAAGTAGCGGATGGAGTCCACGCCGTAGCGGTCGCATAGGACCACGGGGTCCACAACGTTGCCCACGGACTTGGACATCTTGCCGCCGTTCATCAGCAGCCAGCCGTGGCCAAACACGCGCTTGGGCAGCGGCAGATCCAGAGCCATCAGCATGGCGGGCCACAGGATGGTGTGGAAGCGCAGGATCTCCTTGCCCACCATGTGCAGGTCAGCAGGCCAGAACTTGTTGTAATCGTGGTAGGACTCGTTGCCGTAGCCCAGCGCAGAGATATAGTTGCTCAGCGCATCGACCCAGACATACATGGTGTGTTTGGGGTCAAAGGGAACGGGGATGCCCCACCTTGACAGAGGTGCGGGAAACACAGGTGTCCTGCAGGCCCTGCTTGATAAAGGCGATCATCTCGTTCTTCCGGCTCTCGGGCTGGATGAACTGGGGATTCTCCTCGTAATACTTCAGCAGGCGGTCGGCATACTTGCCGGTCTTGAAGAAGTAAGCCTCCTCGTGGGCATCATAGACCTCGCGGCCGCAGTCGGGGCATTTGCCGTCCACCAGCTGGCTGTCGGTCCAGAAGCTCTCGCAGGGCTTGCAGTAGTGGCCGATGTACTCGCCCTTGTAGATATCGCCCTGCTCATACAGCTGGGTGAAGATCTTCTGGCAGGTCTCCACATGGTAGTCATCGGTGGTGCGGATGAAGCGGTCGTAGCTGACATCCAGCAGCTTCCACAGATCCTTGACGGTAGCAACGATCCGGTCAACGTACTCCTTGGGGGTCACGCCTGCATCGGCGGCCTTGTCCTGGATCTTCTGGCCATGCTCATCGGTGCCGGTCAGGAACATGACTTCCTTGCCCTGCATCCGCTTGAAGCGGGCCAGCGCATCGCAGGCCACGGTGGTGTAGCTGTGGCCGATGTGCAGCTTGTCGCTGGGGTAGTAGATGGGGGTCGTGATGTAGAATGTGTTGTGTTCGCTCATGGGGGATGATTCTTCCTTTCTGTTGTGGCTGTGTCACAAAAAAAGCTCCCGTCCTGCCGGAATGCACCGGACAAGGACGGGAGCTGAACTTCCGTGGTACCACCTTGCTTCGCCGCGCCCTTGCGGGCATGGCCTTGCGTGCCGGGATGGACCCGGCCTCTGCGCGGTAACGGGCGCACCCGGCGGGGGCTTGGCGGCGTGCCGCTTCACCCCCACAGCTCAGAGGCCATCTTCCACCCCGTGCTCACCTGCCCGGTTCCATCCTTCGGGCTTTCTGTCAGGCGCAGACGAGGCGTACTCTTCTCTTCACAGCCAATTTACATTATTACATCTAATATACGCAAAATCGTGGGTTTGTCAATATTAAACCTCGTAATCCAGACAGACGCGGCTCTTATAGTAGGGCCGCACCTTGCTGTCGGCGACGGCTACATGAGCCGGGTGCTTGGAGTAGCCCTTGAGCGCTTCGGCAGACTCAAAGGTGGTGTCCAGCATCAGATCGGCGTTGGAAGAGGGCAGGCCGTTGATGTTGACGTGGACCTCCACGAGGCCCGGGATCTGACCGGCCAGACCCTCGAGGCCCGCTTTGATGCCGGCTTTGATGTCTGCCTTTTCGGCGTCGGAATATTCGTCCTTGAGCTGCCAGAGAATGATATGCTTGACCATAGAAAATACCTCCTGCGTTTTCTCCATTGTAGCAGAGAAATGCAGGAGGTGCAATGCTTTTTGAAACGGTTCAGTCGTCTTCCCGGCCTTTTTTCCAAGCGTGGTACATCAGCAGGAACACGGTGTCCGCAGCAATGCCGATAGAGAGCAGGCGGCTGCCGCCAATGGAAGTGTGGGGCAAAAACGGCGAAGCGGCAAACACAACGGCATTAAAGAAATAGAACACACCGAACTTTTTCTCCCACATAGCCCGCTCTTCGTCATCGCTGAACTTCATCTGGTGCTTTTTGGAAAAACTGCGAAAGCCCATTACCAGCATGGCAGCGGCAGCAAACAGGTTCAGCAAAAGGGATGTGTCAAATTTCATGCGGGGGGTACCTCCGTAAAAAATCCATAAACAAAAACCAGCCGGATCGAGGCGTTTGCAAGCCCTCGTCCGGCTGGATACTTACTTCTTCGGAGTCATAAGCCTCTTCTCCTTGGGTTCTCTCATTTTCGGAGTATGCGTTTCATAGGGTGACTCTCCTTAGAAACTACCTGAAACTGAAGAGTTCTATGCAAGGGGATGAACTACTCTAGTACATTGGACTGACCCTTCTCTTAACTGTTGGACTGCGGTACCGAGATTCTGAAGATGAATTTCATATTACCACATTCTTTCGAGTTAGATTTGCCAGGGATTCCATTGCTTAGTACATTGGAGTTACTCCTTTTTGGTCATTCAAACAGGTGCATCCGTGTAACTGTCCTCATCATGGGAGATCACCTCGGGCGGATCTATTTGAATTGCCAGGGGATTTATTCTGACAGACTGTACTGTTTTCGCATTTTTGATGCTCAAGACCGGCTCTTTGGTTTGTTTTGTTATACGGGGGAAACATCCCGTTTGTGGAGAGCCTCTGTTTTGCTTCTCAGCGAATCCCGACAGTCTGTCCGAACTGTGCGGGTTCCATATCGACCATCGGTCTCGCTCCTTTCTACTTAAAGTCAGCGGGGTTAGCTCTCATTTGAGCTTCTGCTGTACTTCTCTGGTTTCTGGCTTTATTATACAGGAAGATGCACAGTTTGTCTATTCGCAGAGTGCACAACAAATCAGACATACTTTTGCATCAAAAGTCCAAATTTCTGGGATACATGAATTCCGTCCTTCCAGTGCACTGCTCCACCTTCCCGGCAAAGGCTCTGCCCCGCAGATCGTGCCGGGCCATCGCGGACACTGCTCCGGCATATTAAATAGGTATCATCGCAGAGCATGCAGCTATATAAATCTGATATGCCCGCTATACAATCCGTGAATAATAATGTCGATTTCACCTCATCCAAAGGCCAGAAAATGGTACAGATGGCTAAGAATCAGCAAAGAGATTGTGCAAATCGCATAGTTTCTCACCCGACTTTTTGCAATCTGCACAACTGTTTTCATCCAAAGCAGAAACGGAATATAACAAAAAGTAGAATGTTAGGTGGAGGGCTGTAAAACCGGCAGAAATCGTGCTATGATACCATCACAAATTAAGAAAGGAGAGAGTGCTAATCAATGAATGCGTTGACTGCTGCTTTGAAAGAAGAGCTGAATGTTGACATGGTCACGGTGTTCGGGCTTTCCATTCCGGAGTCCGTGGTCGTGAGCTGGGGCATCATGGCGTTTCTTGTCATCGGCTCCATCCTGCTGACGCGGAATCTGCGGGTGGATCACATCACCAAGCGGCAGGCCATCCTGGAAACGGTCGTTACTACGATCAATGATTTCTTTGTGGGCCTGCTGGGCGAAAGTGGAAAGCGCTATGTCCCCTATCTGATGAGCGTGGCGCTGTACATCGGCTGCTCCAACCTGATCGGTGTGTTCGGCATCAAGCCCCCCACAAAGGACCTGAACGTCACAGCGGCCCTTGCTCTGATGAGCATCTGCCTGATCGAGTATGCCGGCATCCATGCACGCGGCGGCGTTGGCTTCCTCAAGAGCCTGGCTGCCCCCACACCCGTCATGGCCCCCATGAACGTGCTGGAAGTGGCCATCCGGCCCACCAGCCTGTGCATGCGACTGTTCGGCAACGTGCTGGGCGCTTTTGTCATTATGGAGCTGATCAAGCTGGTGGTGCCTGTGTTCGTGCCTGCCATCTTCAGCCTGTATTTTGACCTGTTCGATGGTCTGATCCAGACCTACGTCTTTGTGTTCCTTACCTCTTTGTTTATGAAGGAGACCATGGGAGACGAAGAGTAAACCCTTTCCATCATCAAATCAAAAGGAGATTAAAATTATGAACGGACTTATCGCTCTGGGCGCTGGCATTGCAGCGCTGACTGGTATTGGCGGCGGCATCGGCATCGGCATTGCAACCGGCAAGGCAACCGAGGCTATTTCCCGCCAGCCCGAGGCTTCCGGCAAGATCCAGACCAACCTGCTGCTGGGTGCTGCTCTGGCCGAAGGTACTGCAATTTTCGGTTTCGTCGTTGTCACTGCTGATCATCCTGTTCCTGGGTTGATAACGGAGGCATGACGAATGCTGACACTGAATCTGAATCTTCTGTATACAGTCGTCAACGTTCTGATTCTGTTTTTTGCTGCTGCGGAAATTCCTGTACAAGCCTGTTATGGGGATCATCGCACAGCGTCAGAAACAGGTGGATGACGCACTGAGCGCCGCCGAGACCTCCAAAAAGGAGGCCGCTGCGGCCATGAACGCTGCGCAGGACAAGCTGCGCAATGTGGACACCGAGGCTGCTGCCCGCCGCGAGACTTACGAGCAGCAGGCCGAAACTGCAAAGCAGCAGCTGCTGGCCGAGGCCCAGAAACAGGCCGATGCCATTGTAGCCGAGGGCAAGGCCGCTGCTGAGGCAGAGCGCCAGCACAAGCTGCGCGAAGCCGACGCACAGACCACCGCACTGGCCCGCGCCATGTGCGAGAAGCTGCTGAGCCGGAACCTGACCGAGCAGGACGATTCCCGTTTGCTGGACGATCTGCTGGAGAAAGCAGGTGCTGAGCATGGCAACTGAGTTCAGCCGCGAATTCTTCTCTGAGAACCGCATCGTCAAGGCCGATCTGCGCGCCGCACATCAGCTCCGTGAAGAGGATATCGCCCGCATCAAGGCCGAGGTCAAGAAGCTCTATGATGCCACTGAGGTCATCCTGAATGTCTCGGTGGACGAGAGCCTGCTCTCCGGCTATGTGCTGCAGGTGGGCGACCGGGTATTCGACAACTCCGGCCGCCACCAGCTGGATCAGATGATGGCTGGCAAGCCCTCTCTGGCCACCCTCAAGACCCGCATCGAGGATTACAAGCCTGCCCAGACCTCTGCCGAGGGCGGCGTGGTCATCTCCTCTGCCGATGGCATCGTGCAGGTGGAGGGCATGGACAAGGCCGTTTACGGCGAGATCGTCACCTTTGAGAACGGTGCCAAGGGCATGGTCGAAAGCGTGGACCCAGGCAAGCTGGGCATCATGCTGTTCGACGGTGCCGAGACCGTGGGCGTGGGCACTCTGGTGACCCGCAGCGGCAAGCGCGCCGGCATCCCTGTGGGTGATGGTTTCCTGGGCCGTGTCATCGACCCGCTGGGCGAGCCCATTGACGGCAAGGGCCCGGTGAACGCCGAAGGCTACAACCCCATCGAGAAGCAGGCCCCCGGCATTCTGGAGCGCCAGAGCGTGGATACCCCGCTTCACACCGGCATCCTGGCCATTGACTCCATGTTCCCCATCGGCCGCGGCCAGCGTGAGCTGATCATCGGCGACCGCCAGACCGGCAAGACCTCCATTGCCACCGATGCCATCCTGAACCAGAAGGACACCGGCGTGCTCTGCATCTATGTTGCCATCGGCCAGAAGCTTCCTCATCGCCCGCGTGGCCGAGGACCTCAAAGAAGCACGGTGCCATGAGCTACACCACCATC
>ENA-OQIU01000215-OQIU01000215.1-human-gut-metagenome-genome-assembly--contig:-NODE-215-length-11469-cov-2.239993_pt1 | contig 11469 bp, 7 predicted proteins | sample MGYA00242590_ERZ504755 | MGnify/ENA primary metagenome ERZ504755 (study PRJEB26092, sample SAMD00036359) | human gut metagenome | host: Homo sapiens | study: EMG produced TPA metagenomics assembly of...
GTAAAATTGCCGGAGATACTGGGAATTACAGGAACGGATTTAGGAGTGTTGTTCGGAAATATATTGGATAATGCAATCGAAGCATGCGAGTCTTGCAAAAAAGAAAAATGGATCGACTTGTTTGCAGTATACGAAAATCATGGAATTGTCATTTGTTGTAAAAATTCATGCAGTGAAACAGTAATGGATCTTCACACGAGAAAATCTGATAAGCGTAATCATGGCTTTGGTCTGTCTAGCGTAAAAACAAATTGTAGAAAAATACAATGGCGAATATGTTATTAAAAATGAGGATAATGAATTTAGTTTTTCTATAATTATCCCGTTATAATATGTTATGAGGTGTAACCACAATTTATGTCCATTTTCTGCAAAAAATGGTCGTTTTGTGCATGGATTGTTGATTTTATCTATTATGTTAGATAAAATTATAAAAAGTAATTTGGGAGTAAGATAACAGAAGGAAAAATAACAAATGATTTATAAAGTGGCAATATGTGATGACGAGATTAATCAGTGCGCTGTACTCGAAAAAGTAATAATTGAATATTTTAAGAATAGAGCTGAAAAATGCGAGGTTGAAGTATGGTATGATTCTATGTCATTATGCAGAGACATAAAAGAGTTCAATCCGCAGATACTTTTTCTTGATATTGAGTTACCGGGTGATAATGGGGTTTGTGCAGGAAAATATATAAGGGAAACGCTTCATAATGACAGGATGAATATTGTGTTTATTTCTCATAAAACAAGCTATGCTATGGAGCTTTTTCAAATTCATCCATATGATTTCCTTATAAAACCGATAGATGATAATGTTTTGTGTGATACCATGACTAAAATATTACAACTTGAAGATGTGCAGAAAAAAGAATTCAGATATACATATAATAAGACAGGATATTCTATTCCGTATGGTGAAATTATGTTGTTTTCCAGCAGAAATAAAACTATTACTATATGTAAAACCGATGGTGAAAGTGTATCTTATTATGGAAAACTTAGTGATATTGTATCAAATCTTCCGTTTCAGTTTGTCTGCATAAGCAAGTCATATATAGTCAATATAAAATGTATTAAATCATGGAAAAGTGATGCTGTTTTACTGAAAAATGGTATGGAAATAAGTATAGCACAGTCTAAAAGGGCTTCATTTAAGCAGGCAGTTTTTAACTATGGAAGGAGTAAGGAAGTGATATGACTTTTGAAAAAGCAATGGTTATTTTGTTTACAAAGGTAGCTCAGACTGTTATTGCAGAAAGATTTACTCATACTTTTTTTGATAATGATGGAAACAGAGTGCGAAAGGTATTTGCATATTTATTTAGTGTTTTTATAGCGATATTTGTAAACTTGTTTTTTCATAAACCGATATTTAATTTCCTTAGTATTTTCTTAGGGCTGTCAGCAATTGCTTTATCATATAATGGTACGATAAAAAGAAAATGTATATTTGTTTTTTATATTTTGGCAGTAAGCTGTCTCATAGATTTAGTAGTAAGTGCATTTTTGATAAAACCATTTGGATATGATGGATATTCAGCTTTTGTAAGTATATTTGCTCTTTTATTATTGCATGCTACACAGTTGATTACAGAAAGATTTTTTGAAAATGATTTAGGCATAGAGCTGAATAATCGCTATTGGTTGTTTATTATTGCGTCGTTATTAGTATGTATTATAACATCAATAGTAATATTTATGGATAAAACCGTGTCATCATTTTCTCTTTCGTTAGTGTGCGGAGCATTTCTGCTTGTGAATATTATTATTTCATATCTGATGGATGATCTTGTTAAGTCTTCTCAGAAGGCTTTGGAAAATCAGGCACTTAGAGATCAGGTTAGTTCTTATGAAAGAGAGATTATGCTTCAGAATGAAAACATGGAGGCATTAAGATCGTTTCGCCATGATATGAAACGTCATTTTGCAGAGATTTCGGTGCTTGCTTCAACAGGCGAAATAGAACAGATAAAAAATTATGTGTCAGCTATGGAGAATAATCTTGTAGAATCAAGGCGACTGGTTGATTCGGGAAATACGGCGCTTGATACAGTTTTAAATTATATGCTTCAGCGTGCGGTGGATAAGAAAATTCAGTTGAATGTAAAAGTTGTGGTTCCGAGTGATTTAAAATTATCGGCATATGATATGAATATTATTTTTGGAAACCTTTTGGAGAATGCGATAGAGGCACAAAAAGATGTAAAAAATCCAAGCATAGATTTGGAAATTAATTATTTAATGGATTCACTTGTTGTTGAGATTAGTAACAGGTGTTTACAAAAAGTGATATTTAAAGGGGGATTGCCGATTACGACAAAACAATCTGTAAGAGAACATGGTTATGGATTAAAGAATGTAAAGAAAGTGCTTGATAAATATATAAGCACACTGGATTTTGAGTGTTCAGATGAACGGTTCACCGTGAAAATATTGATGAAAATTTAATAAATTCACCTTGAAAAGTACTAATTTCGCCTTTTGTATTCGGAGTAATTTGTTTTATTGTATAATATTATCAAAAAGGGAAGGGGCGACTATGAAGAAAAAACGACATATTAATCGCATCAATCATCTTCATACTTATCATCTGTATTGTGACTGCGGTTTTTATAATAAAGAATAGAAACCGCAGTACATCCAATACAATGTACACATATGGCTCTGGAGATGTACGATGTAATTATTCAGAAGACAATGTACTGTATCTTGATGATTCCGGAATACTGCATCTCATCGATACGGCATCAGGCAAGGACATGGTCTATTGCGATAAGCCCAACTGCACACATGAAGGATTCTCGGGCTCCAATGAGAAGCCCTCATGTCCTGCAGCTTTTTATGGTTTAGAAGGAGCCGGAACGGTGCTTTACAATGACCATCTTTATTATGTAGGAAATATGTCGGATGAAGATATGACAGTTCAATATCTGTATGTTATGGACTCAAACGGTGAGAATCGTAAAAAAGCAGCCAAATTAGAGAATGTTCAGAATGTTACGGCTGTTTTGTACAGGGATAATTATGTTATAGGAGCTTACAGTAACAGAATAGAGCTTAATGATGAAGGACAGATTGTAAATGATGATAAGCCTGAAGCCGGTATTTTTGTTATAGATCTCGATAATTACAAGGTGTATATGAGTGATAAGATAACAAGCGAACAGGCAAATATTACGGACATATATTATGAAGACGAAGTAGTGTACTATTCGACTGTGCGGTTTGGAGATGATGTTACAGAGCTGATGATAGAGGAGGGAGCGTCAGATGATGCGGAGTCTTTTGCTTATGATAATATGCTTAATGGAATATATCAATATGATATAGCAGATGAAAAGACAACATGTCTGACGGAAATAGACCATATTAACGATCTTAGGCTGTTAGATGGCGATGGTTATTATTCGTCAAAGGATGGATATTTTGTGTTTGACACCGAAAGCAGACAGACAAGACAGCTTCCGATAGATGCGGATGGAAAAACACAATATGGACCATTAAAAAAGAGCGGAGACTTTTTATATTATGCCCTTTCTGAAGAAAAAAGTGATGAAGTGACATATTATCGCTTGAAGGATGATAAGAGTGAAGAACTGATGAAGCTGTCTACTGAAAAGGCATTTAGCATTGCAAGCATATGCGGTCAGTCGGTATATGTCACATATACAAATGATAACGGAAAGTTGTGCCTTGGGGTAATAAGTCTTGATGAATTGAACAAGGGAGTATTTGAACCAAAGGAATTGAGGTGTTTTGATGATGAAGAATAGTAAGAAAAAGGGTATTTTGATAGCGGTTGCAGTAGCAGTCATTGTTGTTATAGCAGTGGCGGCAGTCTGCCTTAACAGAAAAACGGATAATGCCGGAGCTGTCAGCGAAGGCCGGACAGAGTCGGCTGATAAAACAAAAAAAGTACGGATAAAGCTGATAAAGAAGAATCAGAGAACAAAAGAAATTCAGATGCGCAGGTTATAACGTTTGCTGTACCTGATATTTGTAAGATTGATAAGAATAATCTAAAGAAGTTCAACGATGCACTTGCTGCGGACGGACATGATTATGAGCTCGAAATCAAAACCTTGTCCTATGACAATTACGGACAGGCTGTTGAGGGAGCCTTGGAAAACGGTAAAACAGATATAGCATTCCTGGGTTTCGGTGATGCTGCCGGAAATAATCCGGTGTATGATCTGGTACGCTCGGATCTGGTCCTGAATCTTGATGATATCTTATCAGGCGATAAAGGAAAAACACTTTATGAGGCTTTTCCAAAGAATCTTTGGGAGATGGTTAAATGCGATAAGCATATTTATTCGATTCCGTCAGCACTTGCAAGTGATGAGGGAGTAGTTTATGCAGCCTTCAACAGGGATTACGTTTCTGACGATGCGATAAGTGCATGGGATGGCAGCATAGACGGAATATATCAGATACTTCAGGGTGTTAAATGGGATAAAAGTGATACTCCAAGGTTCGAGTATCTCATAAACGGATATAGATTTGATGATATGCTTGGCTGTGAGATAAGAAACGGGCTCTGCTTCGACTATGATACTATGTCTGTTGGAAATCCTTTAGAGTCACAGAAATTTACCGGGTATCTGAGGGTGCTTGACCGGATGAAGAAAGACGGCTATATGTCTGATGATTTGACAAATGAGATAACATATCTCAACAATCCGGGGCTGAATGATGCTCAGATATTAAAAAATATCAAGGCAGGCAATTTTGCGGCTGCTTTATGTGTCGGTAGCGTGGATGAAAATTTCAAAAAGGACAATATCACGGTAAAGGAAGTAAAGACTTACCTTTCATCAAGGATAAACGGCTCCATCGGTGTAGCAAAGAAAGCAAAGGATGCTTCTGCTGCGATGGATTTCCTTAGTCTGTTATATGGAAATGAAAAGTATGGCAATATCCTTTTGTACGGTGAAAAAGATAAGGATTATAAGCTAAAAGATGGCATTGCAGAAGCTTGTGATGGAGGCAGTCTGGATGATGACTATCTGACGAAGTTTAGTCTTAATCTTTTCGTGAATGTTTATCCGACAAAGAACGAGAAATATGTGGACAATCGTAAGAAGGAGTTTTTTGACTTTTATGACAATGCCACATTGTCTCCGTTTATCGGCTTCGAACCGGATACTAAGAATATGGGCAGTATTTCAACAGATTTAGATGATTTCATGACAGGACTGCATGGTGCCACTGTAGATGATACTTTAGACGGTGCCGTACAAAAGCTTACAGCAGATGGAATGGACAGCTATCTTGAAAGCGTGAGAAGTCAGTGGGAGGAATATAAGCAATGACACTTGAATTGGAGGGGCTTACAAAAGTTTATAAGGATAAAACTGCGCTGGATGATGTGTCTTTTTCATTTACACCCGGCATATATGGGCTTTTGGGACCTAATGGAGCCGGTAAATCAACTATGATGAATCTCATTTCTGACAATCTGACTCCATCAAAAGGCCGTGTGCTGCTTGACGGAAGGGGCATAGACGAGCTTGGAAGTGAATACAGGAAGCTTCTCGGATATATGCCGCAGCAGCAGAATATATATCCGGAGCTTAGTCTTAGGCGCTTTCTTTACTTTATGGCATCCCTGAAAGGGTTAAAAAAGAAGTGAAGCCGGTAAAGATATAGAGCACTATGTGCGCATGGTAAAGCTTGATGATGTTCTTGGAAAAAAGCTTGGCGCTTTTTCGGGTGGAATGAAGCAGAGAGCACTGATAGCACAGGCACTCATAGGCAATCCCGGCATCCTTATACTGGATGAGCCAACGGCGGGGCTTGACCCAAAGGAGAGAATCAGAATCCGCAATCTGATATCAGAGGTTGCAAAGGACAAGATTGTTATTATTGCGACTCATGTGGTTACGGATGTTGAGTTTATCGCCAAAGAGATAGTTATGTTAAGCAACGGTAAAATAATAAGGAGTGGTTCTCCGTCAAAGCTGCTTCAGGAGCTGGATGGAAAGGTATGGAATATTTTTTATTCGGATAATGAGATAGATGAGGTGAACACCAGATACAAGGTGAGCAATATTTCAAGGGATGCAGACGGTGTCATAGCCCGCATTATTGCCGATTCGTATGATGGCAGATGGCAGAAGGAGGCTGTGCGGCCAAATCTTGAGGACTTGTATTTGTATCTTAATGGGGACTGAAAATGGATATAGTAAAAAACGAATATGTAAACTATTGACTAAAAGAACAGTGCTTATTCTTTTGTTTTTGCTTGTTCTTAATCCTGTTCTTGGACTGTATACCATGAATACCGTAAATGATGATGGGTATACAGATAAGGACTACAGCGCGCTGTATGGCGAAATAAGCAATTACAGTCGTGAGGATGTTTTGCCGGAAATTGAACAAAGGCAGATGACGGCAGAAACTTACGGCAGGATTAGTCTGTGCAGCAGGGTATACAAGGAAGTAGGAGCATGTCTGTCTTATGATGAGTATCTCGACTCTGTAAATGAAAAGGCTGACGAGATTTCGATTATGAATAAGTTTTCCGGCAATGGAGGCTTTGCAGAGAAAAATGCTGCTAAAACGAGCAGAGTCTACAGTAAGCTTAAAGGTATAGTGCCTGAGGTTATTGATGCATCGGGACTTTTGAATATTACAGACAATGAGCTTACCGACTATGTGGCTGTGATTATGCTTTTTATCATTGCGCTCAACCTTGTTTTTTATGAAAAAAGCGAGAACCAGCTTGCATTGCTTAGAACAACTGCAAGGGGCAGAAGGCAGCTTATGGCGTCAAAGTCATTTGTGATGATTATGGCGGTCATTCTTATCACCTTACTGTTGTATGGCATCAATGCAGTCATAAGCATGTGCTTTTACAATCCGATAAATCTGAAAAGTCCGCTTCAAAGTGTTTATCTGTACTATGGCAGTCCGTTTAAGCTTAGTATAGGACAATTTCTGGCATGCTATTTTCCTGTGAAAATAATAAGCTTTATATTGCTTGGCCTGTTTTTTATGCTGATATGCGCAGCGCTTGACAATATTATATTTGTGTTCGTTGCTTCTGCAGTGACCGTGGTTATTGAGGCTATCTGCTACACAACGATATCAGGAACCAGCTTCCTAGCCTTCCTTAAGTACATAAATATCATGTACGGAGTCAGGACAGGCAGACTTTTTTCTGATTATGTCAATATCAATCTGTTTGGATATCCGCTTAATACCGGGGTATTGTATGGCTTGTTCTGGCTTGTGTGTATAGCTGTATGTATTTTTGCGGTTACAAATTATCTCAATTCGGTGCATGAAAAGAAGCTGCTTTTACTGCCCGGCTTTGCCTGCGGTAAAAATACAGGCTGTCATACATCTTTATTTTTGCACGAATGCTATAAGGCACTTGTTACGGGAAAAGTGTTACTTATATTGATTGCGGCAGCTCTTTTTGTGGTATGGTGGAATCCGGCAGAGAAGCTTTCCTATGACTCGGTTGATGAGGTGTATTACAAGGAATATATGGACAAATATTATGGGCCTTTAACTGCCAAAACCAATGAGCTTCTGGATGAAGAAAGAGCAAAATACGACAGACTGTCAGATAACATTGCTTACGATATGGAGCAGGGGAAGAGTGAAAGCTATATCAATATAAAGTACAAGGATGAACTGAGCAGACAGGAGGCATTCAACAAGCTTACAGCACATGTGGATTATCTTAAGACGTTAAAAAAAGGGCTGGCTGTTTTTTGAAAAGGGCTATGATATCCTTACCGACAGAACAGACTTCAAAAACCGTGATACAGCACAGGCCTTTGTGTATGTTATTCTCCTAATAGCAATAGCCTGCGGTATATGTGGAGCGGATTATGCAAACCATGAAATCCGGCTTTTTAAGGACTACCCGCCGTGGCAGGAAGCAGCATATGGGAATCAAATGCATACTTGGCTTTTTGGGCACGGTCACAGCATTTGCACTTGTATATATTGTGCGGCTGTGCAATGTGCTTTCGGCATATGGCACGCAGGGGCTTAATGCTCCGGCAGCAAGTATGGAGCATCTGTGGCGTGTTTCGCAGAATATATCGGTAGGGCAGTATATACTTATCATAATGCTGATGCGCTTTATAGGGGGATTACTGGTCAGCCTGTTTGTTTTTGCAATGTTTAAATACTTAAGAAGCGGCATGTCTGTGATTATATCATGCGTCCTTTTTATTGTGCTGCCACTGGCGCTTGTGGCTTTTGGGGTGACGAATGCGCAGTATATGTTGTTTAATCCGCTGCTCATTGGAAATATATTCTAAAATATATTTTGAATTCACTAGGAAAAACATTACAGATTGTTCCAATGAAATAGATAAAAAGCATCTGTCCGGAAAAAAAACCGGATAGATGCTTTTTAATATAGGACAAAGTTATAATTTTTTATAAAAATCTGTGATGCGGTCCATGCGTGCCCCCATATTCATAAGCAGTGCATCCGCAATAGTAATTGCAGCCATAGCTTCAACAACAACAACAGCACGTGGCACGATAATCGGGTCATGACGTCCCTTGATGGAAATCTCTATATCTTCACCGGTATTTATTTACAGTGTGCTGTGTAGCTGCGATTGAAGGAGTAGGCTTTATGGCAGCTCTGAAAATAAGCGGTGAGCCGTCTGTCATGCCGCCGAGAGTACCACCGGAGTGATTTGTCTCTTTTGAAACAGCGCCATCCATCATAATAAAGGCATCATTGTTTGTAAGTCCGGTTGCCTTTGCTGCATCAAAGCCATCGCCGATTTCGAAGCCCTTTACAGCTCCGATAGACATAATAGCTTTTGCCAGATTGGCATCAATTTTCTCGAATACAGGATCACCGAGCCCGACAGGAAGACCTGTGATGACACATTCACACACACCGCCTGAGGAATTGAGTGATTTAAGGCATTCCTCCAGATATTCAGAAGCTTTTAGCGCTGCATCGGCATCAGGCATATAAAGTGAATTGTTGTAAATCTCATGGGCATCAAAATTAACCTCATTAATTGTAACAGGACCTATTGATCTGGTGTATGTAAGAAATTTTATGCCAAGGCTCGAGAGCATCTTTACAGCGATAGCACCTGCTGCAACACGGCCTATTGTCTCGCGTCCCGAAGAACGACCTCCGCCTCTGTAGTCTCTGAAGCCGTATTTCTCATCAAAGCAAAAGTCAGCATGCCCCGGACGATAGTATGAAGCAATCTCACTGTAATCCTTTGATTTCTGATTTTTATTCCACACAACCATAGAAACAGGTGTACCTGTAGTCTTTCCCTCAAACACACCGGAGAGAATTTCAACCGCATCATCCTCCTTGCGTGGAGTAGTGAACTTAGACTGTCCCGGCTTTCTTCTGTTTAAGAATATCTGAATATCCTCCTCACACAGCTCAAGCCCCGCAGGAACGCCGTCCACAACGACCCCTAAGCCCTTTCCGTGTGATTCTCCCCATGTTGTTACCCTAAAAATATTTCCGTATGATGAACCTGCCATGATGGTCTCCTTTTTATATAGTATATAACTATTTAGAACCATAGAGAATAAAAAAGCCGATGCGCCATAGTGTTAATTATTGAGGGATTGCATCCCATGCCTCGAAAAGACATTTTAAATGGGCTGTAATCGTTGCTGGACACACTATTAGGTAGGATGAACGGTAATAGCAACGGTCTTTCTTGTTCTCACGGAAGGCTCCTATAGTTACAATAATAGCTATATTATAAGTAATACCAAGTTGAATAGTCAAGAAAACTATGATATTATTTTATTTAGATAACTTTCGAACTATGTTTGTATATAATTATGTATATATGTAACTATATTTACGTGCCGTCCTCAGGACCACAATGAAGCAATGCTACAACGACTACAATAAGACAGCAAAAGAGGGAGAAAACATGGAATTTAACGGGGTATTTCACCAGGCATACGACAACTACTGCTATCCTTTAAATGAGGATGAATTAATCATAAATATAAAGACCGGTTATGATGTGAAGGAAGTAAATATCATACTCGGTGACCCATTCGCAGCCGGTATCTTAGGTGGTGGGGAGACCTGGAATGGCGATAAGCAGCCGATTATATTTAAAAAGAAATTAAAGCACCAGATATGGTGGACAACCACGGTAAAGCCACCATTCAAGAGACTTAAATATTATTTTGAGCTCATCACAGAGGATGAGAGATGGTTTTACTTTGAGGATGGCTTCGTGAGTGCAGAGCAGATGGCACTTGAGGGCAGGAGCCGCCAGTGCTTTGTGTTCCCATGGATGAATCCGTGTGATATTCCGGTCACACCGAAGTGGGTAAATGACACTATATGGTATCAGATATTTCCGGATAGATTCTGCAATGGAGACCACTCGATAGACCCTGATTATGTTGTTCCGTGGAGAAACAGGGGAAAGGTCAAAAATGAGGAGTGCTTCGGCGGAGACCTCGCAGGAATCATTCAAAAGCTTGATTACTTAAAGGAGCTTGGAATAAACGGAATCTACCTGACACCGATAAATGAGTCACCGAGCAATCATAAGTATGATACAACGGATTATGCAAAGATAGACCCGCGCTTTGGAGATGAAGAGACCTTTAAGAGGCTTGTGCTAGAAGCCCATAAGCGTGATATGAGAATAATGCTTGACGGAGTGTTCAACCACTGTGGCTATTATTTTGCACCGTGGCAGGATGTTTTAGCAAAGGGGACAGATTCAGAATATTACGACTGGTTTATGATCAATGAATGGCCTCTTGACTTTAAGCATGGAGCGGCCAAAAAGGGTCAGTTTTATACGTTTGGATTTTTTGACAATATGCCAAAGCTAAATACAAATAATCCGGCGGTGCGAAAATACTTTATCGATATCTGTGCCAACTGGGTAGAAAATTATCATATAGACGGACTGCGCCTTGATGTGGCAAATGAGGTGTCACACCGCTTCTGCAAGGAGCTTAGGGCAAGGCTTAAGGAAATCAATCCGGATATTTACATTTTGGGAGAAATATGGCATAATGCTCTTCCGTGGTTGCGTGGAGATGAGTTCGATGCGGTTATGAACTATCCGCTTGGAGAGAGCATAAAGGATTTCTGGATAGATAAGAGCCAGACAAATCAGGATTTTGAGTATACCATAAACAGATGTTATACCAACTACATGCAGCAGACCAATGATGTGCTTTTCAATCTGCTTGATTCACATGATACAAAGCGCCTTCGCTCTGATACAAAGAATCTCGACCAGTACTTTGCACAGCTTGCAGTGCTTTTTGCCATGCCGGGCAGCCCATGTATATATTACGGCACTGAGATTGCCATGCCGGGCAGCTATGACCCTGACTGCAGACGATGTATGCCGTGGGATGATATTGAGGCAGGCAGGTTTAAGGAGCGCATTGAGATGGTATCAAAGCTCATTCATTTAAGGGCGAGTGAGCCGCTTTTAAAGGGCAGAAACTTCC
>ENA-OQIU01000217-OQIU01000217.1-human-gut-metagenome-genome-assembly--contig:-NODE-217-length-11360-cov-2.840292_pt1 | contig 11360 bp, 17 predicted proteins | sample MGYA00242590_ERZ504755 | MGnify/ENA primary metagenome ERZ504755 (study PRJEB26092, sample SAMD00036359) | human gut metagenome | host: Homo sapiens | study: EMG produced TPA metagenomics assembly of...
ATATTGCAATGAATCCATTAATTTTGTTTCTTTTAACAATTCTGCAATATACTCATAATCTGGTGCCAGATTATCAAATATAGCCAAAATCACAGCTTCCTCCATATTATAGAGCTTGCCGGTCTTTTGTGATATAATTCTCACCTGCTCATCAAATGCTTTTCCCGTAATATCTTCAAATAACGAACGTGCAATCAAAAAATCAGTTAACGAATCAATGGCAAAGAAATAATAATGTCTATCGTCATAATCGTACTCACCTATAATCCCTGCTTGTCTTAAAATACGTATAAAGACATCGCCCGATTTAATAACTATAAGCAAATTTTCTATATCAATTTTCTTTAACATCTTGTTCATACATCCATTTAGCTACTCTTTTAATATCTTTCCAAATTTCAATAGGACTCTGTGGATGAAATCTGTCCCCTTAAAGGTTTTCTTTATAGAATTTTTTATATAATATTCTAAAATAAAGGTAATTGAAGCTACGCTATTTACCTTTTCCTCTATTAGTTTTTCATCACTGAGTGCTCTGCAAAGCATATTCAATAATAATGCATTATTCGAAAATAGAATATCTTCATATTTGTAAACATCTGGAACTGACATCTTTAAGAGTTCATTCAATGCAGATTCAAAAGAAACCCCAGGGAAAGCATACTCAGCATTTGCCATTTCCTTATATTCCTCAAGGATCTGATTATCCATAGCATTTGTTCTGTATGTCAATATAATTCTTATTTTAGAAAGATGAACTAAATTCCGAAGTACATTCAATAGCTCTAATTGCCCCTTTTCGGACATTTCATTTATTGCATCTACAATAAATACAAAACCTTTTTCACCAGCTTCGGCAACTTCGTTGACATCAACATTCTGCAAATTCTTTTCAAATTTTCCATAGATACACAAATGTGGAATACCATTACGTTCAAATTCTTCTTCAAGACATTTAATAAAATAACTTTTTCCTATTCCGCCTTCTCCAGAAATCAAACAAAACTCCTGCTGCCGAATGCATTCTTCTACTCTATATAAATCAAGACCGTACCAATTCTCATTTTTATTATGTATAACATTAATTAATACTTTTATTTCTTGAATAAATTTAGCTCTATCAGTTGCGAAAAAATCAAATTGAGAATAATACTTGTTTAATTCGGCAAGTTCCGTTTTAATATTTTCCTCATTTCGGTCGTGATGTATGGGAGGAAGTTTTCCAATAAGTGCATCAAGGAAAACAGGATTTTCCCATTCCATCGAAAAATCATTTTTACTTATCTGTAACATTCTTTTTCTTTGGTTCTCATTTAATGCTTTATAATCCATTACCCTTGCCTGCCTTTCTTCATATTGTGCAAACCGATTTGAATATATTAACAGATGGTACTTTCTGAAATTAAAGTACCATCTATAGCATATACTATTCTTTCCGCTGCTCTAACTGTTCCTTTGCATTAGCAATTGCCAACGACAACTTTTTCTCCAAGAACTCTTTAGGTAGCATTTTCGTCAAATACTGCCCCACCTGTATACTTCCATGATCTAATTTCATTAATTCAATCGTTTCTTGTGATTTTTCTGCACATAAAATTAATGCTACCGGGCTTTCTTCTCCTTCGGCTTTCTCATATTTTTCAAGCTAACGAGGATATAACTCTGTCTGCCCCTTATCTTGAGGTTCAAACTCGCCAAGTTTTAATTCTATCAATACCAATCTCCCAATCATCAAGATTAAAACCTTTTTGCCACAATTCTTCTTCTGTCAGTCCTGTCAACTCACAGAGTTCTTCTTCTGTTTCAAATACCACTAAATTCAGCATAATATCCCTCCCACAATTCAAGCACGACTTGCAGACTCTTTCGACGTTGAATCTATTATTATCAACTCCAAAACTTTCTTGCCTTGTCTTATATTTTGCTCATGCAGTTCTTTCAATTTTTTTACCTTTAACGGGTTTCCTATATCTACCAGAACATAAACTAATTTATCTGTATTTTCAGCTTTTCCATACTCTTCAACTTTCACTTCATAACCATGCAAATACTGAGAATTAGAAGACAACTTCACTTCAATTAAAGTTTTATCTTGTCCTCTGCTTACTTTAAAGTCCGCAGGGCCTCTTCCCTCATCAGGTTCACAACTCATATCAAGATTATTCTTTTCTATGTAACATAAACCAGATAAATGAATAATTCTCTGAAGAATTTTTTCTCTATTACGACTACTTGCATCTTGAATTACTTCCCAGCCTTTATTGTTCTCAACCCACTGTTTAAAATATTCCATTATTTCTAATGCTGCCGCCTTACTATCAATAGCCTCAATCTGCAATTTTGTCTTCCATGACATATCCAATTTTGCAATTCTCTGCCAAATCTTTTCTAACAGGTACTCAATTCTATCTTCTGGGTTATATAAGTCTAATTCTTCTTTCTTATATTCATCTACTACATACTGACATGTATTACTATCCGTAAATACTTTTTCACGCAAATACTGTTTTTTCAATGAAGCTGAATATTTTGACCACTCTTCTGCAACCTGCTGATTCATTACTGAACGAATAATATTATTTTCTGTCACAACCGAATCAATTTCTTCCCACGATTTCGCTATTGGAAGTTTATGTAAAATTTCTATTGGAAGCAATAAAAATCTCATGTTTTCTATAAGGATTGAGCATATATGATCCTACAAATTTTTTATCCGGATACTTCACCTCATCTATTCCACATTCCATGTAAACTCTTTTTGTATAGGCTTCTATATCCGGAAGAATAATTGTTGCAATCATGTCACTCAATCTATCAGGTCCTACGTCATTTTGAAACAAAGGTAACAATTGAAAAAATTCAGGATCAGTAATTCCAGCTTTAACAATATCATATGCTGTCTCAATTACTCTTTTTGACAATTGCGGTCCAAATCCTGAACCAGGTGCTTTTTCTGAGAATCCAAGACCTATACCATTCACTTCAGAGAAATCAAACAATGTCAATGCTTGTCTAAAAAATATATCTGATATATTCTTTTTCTCAGCACGGTCAAGCAACTTTATTATTTTTCGAAACAAATCATTAATCCTTTGATAAGACTCTTGGAACTCATGTGTTTTTGCTGTTTTCAATCTTAAGATGTTGATAAAAAAGCCGTTATCATTATCCAACACCGGGTCAAACACACCATTATCCTCAAAATATTTTCCTACATCAATATAATCCGACAAAAGCATTAACCATCCACCTCTCTTTCATAAAAGAACTCTTACTCAGTGTATAAGAAAATTCTCCAACCAAATCTTACTCAATTTTCACGAATCGCTAATTTGCCAGTTTCCTTAAAACCAAATTTCTTCCAAAATATTTTACCATCCTCTGCAGGTTCCAACATATAGGTCTTATCATCTTGCAATATTTTGGTTACGACTTTTGTGCCTATCCCTTTGTGTCTAAATGTCACCGACATTCTCATATCATTAATAAAAACCCCTTATATTTTTTCGGTACTCCCAATAGACTTACCATTTTCTTTTCATTATTACTTAACCGTTCACAATCTATCATCGAAATAAAACCAATATTGTTACTTATTATTCTCCAAAAACGCTTATAAACAAGAATCACTTCAATTCCCGGATTCCATATTTTTTTAATCGCAAAATAGTTAGCTTCTTGAGATCATTCACATACTTCGGTAAAGGCTTCAATATCCTCATATTGAAACACTTGCAGAAATATCTTTTTGTCAATTTCAATGTACTCCATTTTTCACCTTCTTAATTATTTATTCTCTAATGTATCTAATCTCTGTTATTGTTTCTTTGAGTGTTGGAAATACAAGCTCAGCTTCTTCACCACCGAACTATCTTTTTAGGATTTAAAGACTTAACCCCTTTAGACTGAACATCCCACAATCTATTCACATCACGATTCGCACCAGATACATCATTAAAACAATCTATAATAAAAACATCCATATCCCTGCTATCCTGACGACATCCAAAAAGATATAACATTGCTTTTGTTTCATATTCACTAGCCTTTTCATTGTTTCGTTCCGTCGTCGTAAACTGGTACATCTTATCATCCCCTTCTCACATCCTTTGTTCTTTTCTATTTGTAATAGCATTATCCCTCATAAGGACAATAATGCTCTGCCTTCGACTGAAACTCCTTCAAATCACAAATCTTCATATCATCATCAAACTCGGCTATGGTCACTCCATCAAAACCATCCACATTGCCCTCGTAATCACATTTAAAATACCATTCCACAACAACTGTATTCCCGGTAACAATCACACGCTTTATTTCCCACTGCAAAACAGTACCTTTCCGGTTCCAATCTTCAAACCATCTGATTATCTGTCCATTGCCTTTATACACCGGACCATAACACTCGCTGTAAATAATATCGTCGCTGAAAATCTCCTTTACAGCAGCAACATCTTTATCCAGCCAACATCGAAAGTATTTTCTAATAACTTCTTCCATTCTGTACTCCCCTTCATCCTCTCAATCGTTTCCGCCACAGAAATACACTCCGTATATCTGCCCTCCCACATAAACTCATTATAATACTTGTAACTCTGCTCTCCTGTCATAAAAGCATTATCAAATGTAGAATTTGCACTCTCATGCACAATCATTTTAAAACCATGCTCAAAACCACATTTGATTGTTGAATCAATACGGTAAACGGTTTGCAATCCAACAACTGCTACTGTGCGGACATTCTTTTCCACCAAATACTCCAACCCCCGTCCCCTTAAAAGAACTATTTACTGTCTTATCATAAATCTGCTTTCTCGGCCTCTCAGTTCTTTATATTTTTCTGAACTATATACCAAATCTACAATAGCATCTAATAAATCATTTATAAAATCTTCTCGCAGTTCTTGAATATCTTGGAATGCGATACTTACACCATAATGTTCTTTATCTTCATCCAATATATCAAATTTTGTTTTATTATGTGGACGTCTCTAAATAGGGTATCATTTTTCAATAACCTTTCTTTAATGTCCGGTTCCTTCAGATTATTCATATTTCAATCCTTTTGTTACACTCAATCGCTTTATGTCTGCAATGCTATTGCAATCTTTTTACATATTCATAAATTCGTTTCAACATTCCGTCTTTATCTACTCCTAATTCTCCACGGATTTTGTCATCAAATCCCATATACGTATTAAATCCAAGCATATATACAGCCATTGCCATGGATAGCTCGCCATTTTCATCACCATACAATGCTGCTACTTTTCTCAATTCATCGATAACAGTATCATGCGGCACTTCGACCCCGCCTTCTTCATTTACGACAGAATTAATTACCTCTGGCAATACCATACACATCTTATAAAATGCATCTTCTTCACCAGTGAGAATTGCATAAAACTGATCCATACTCACACGCCGAATCAATCTATGCTGTACATTTTTTCCATCAACTTTTGTTGACCATTTTATATTCTGTGATTTCTTTGCAATTGCTTCAACCAACAGACACGCACAATCATCGTCTTCCAAAATCTGTCCTTGCATTTTTATATATGTTTTTGCTGATGATGCAGAATTCATAGTATTGTGTTTATTCTTCATTTCTACATATATTGTATGCACAATATCTCCATCCGGCATTTGTATGCCTTCTGGATTTTTGTAAATAACATCCCAGCCTGCCTGTGGTACTTCGCAGCCTTTGAAATAAGAAAAAATATTCTGATGAAAATATCCTATATCATTATTATTAGACTTATCTCTCTGCCTGAAAATTTCATTATTTACAATTTCTTCCCAGCTTGTACGATACACCGATTTATCAAAAATCAGTTTGATTGGATCAATCAAATTACTATTGAATCGCTTTAAATCATACGATTCAAGCTTTTCCCCATATTTCATAATTGTTGCTCGTACATGCTTCTTAAAATCTTCTTCTGATATAAAATCCAGATTCCACGCCATTTATTTTACCTCCTCTAATGATTTATGTATCTCCAACCCAATTTCATATGCTAAGTTGACAGGAACAGCATTACCAACCTGTTTATACTGAGATTGAACACTTCCACAAAACTGCCATTCATCTGGAAATGTTTGACATCTTGCATTCTCTCGTACTGTAAACGGTCTTGCTTCCAATGGATGACATCTTTCTGTTTGCTTCTGGGATGGTGAAGTCAACACCGTCAATGATGGTTCGTCCAAACTCATTCTCCTAAGAATTCCTGTTCTTCCACCTTCCATATCCCAGCAACTTTTCATATACGCTTTTGCAATCTCTGGATCGATATCCTTCCAATAGCCCCCCAGGCGGTACCAATTCAAATATTTTCCTTTTATTCTCTCCGTATGGCACTCCTGGTCCTTTTGGACAATCCAACAAGACATCTCTCAAAACCGGCTTATAATCATGTTCTTTTGGAAATGAGAATGAAATCTTCTCCACTAAATCGTTTCTAATCCCAACAGTGATTAGTCTCTCTCTCTTCTGTGGCACACCAAAAATCCCACGCATTTAAAACTCTTTTCTGAATGGTGTATCCTGCCTGTTCAAAAATATTTGTTATCGTTGCATATGTTCTTCCCTTATCATGTGTCAACAATCCTCTCACATTTTCAAATAAAAACATCTTTGGTTGCAATTTCTGCAAAAAAGTTGCATAGTGATAAAAAAGCGTACCTCTTGCATCTTCAAGCCCTAATCTTTTTCCAGCATAAGAAAAAGCCTGACATGGTGCCCCTCCCGAAAGTAGATCCAGTTCTCCTTTTTTTATGTCAAAATAATCTTCCAAATCCAAACAAGAAATATTAGCTATATCATCATGAATAACTCTCCAGTTCGGCCTATTTTTCTTCAAAGATTCTGCTGCATCTTTATCAAACTCTATTAGTCCTAATGATTCAAAACCAGCTTTTTCTATACCTAAAGCCAAACCTCCAGCTCCAGCAAACAGTTCTATGGTTTTAAATGCATCACTATCGATTTGCAGTGGTTCTTCTTTTTGTATCTCTACAACCTCTTCTATCTTACAATTTAATGTAAAACATATTTTTTCTATTGATTCAAATGAAACCGGCTCATTCTTTCCTAATCGAGCTAACACATTAAAACTTATTCCTGACGCTTCCTTTAATTCTGTGCGGTTCATTTTTTTATCTATTAGTAATTTCCATAATTTGTCATAACAAATCGACATCTGAATTCCTCCAAAATCAAAAAATAAACTCTAATCACATTTTATCATATACTAGATGCAGCAACAAGCAGTTTTCTCACTATATAGTGAGATTCCCTCTTTCCTATTTCTTCTCCTTCATTCTTCCTCTCCTTTCCGTCAATCTAGAAAAATAAGAGCTTTGTAAACTTCTCAATTTCATCATTCTCTTTTTGATATTTCCAGGCAACAGAAAAACCCGTAGAACCGAAGTTCTACGGGTTTTTTATGTTTAAACACACCATTATCTTACGATAACAAATCCATATTCAGATTGTATTACTCGATAACTGTAGCAACACGTCCAGATCCTACTGTACGTCCACCCTCACGATACTTTAATATCATTTTACCTCATATTTTTTATGGTTTTCTCTCCAAAATACAGTGAAAAACGACTGATTTGTACTATTTATTTTTATTTGCCTGATTTCTTGGCACCGTTTTGGCACCGGAAGCCTCAGTCAAAAAGCTTCTCTTCTGCTGTTTATACTCTTCTCTATCAGCTTTAATTTATAGCCAAAAAGCAGCCAGTTTTTCATATAAATAATTTCTAATAACTTTTATCGCCCTTCTTCAAAGGAGAAAACGTAATCTTATTTGCCAAAAGAAAAAGATTATTATTACAATACCAAATCCCACAAAAAGTGAACTTGTATCAACAACAGTAACTTTGTATATAATACTAATCACAAAAGATACCACTGGCGCGCATGCGTATGTAAGTGAAAATCGAATTGCAGAAACACGTCCTATATATTCTTTAGTAACTTCTTTTACAAATTTCACTTGTACATAAGTAATCATTAATCCCAATGCTGCACCAATTATTATCGAACCGATTAGCAACAGTAATTTTTGAGTTATAGGATTTGCAATATATTTTGAAACAAATGCAATAAAAACATAGTATACACCTAAAACAATTCCACAAAATGTAACAAGTGTATTATTTTTTTTCTCCTCTTTCATTTTTGCAAAAGTCAATGATCCCAAAATAGTACCAATAGTTACGCTTACACTTAGTAATGAAACAATTTTGGCATCCCCACTAAACATTTCTCTTGCAATCGGGGCGAGCAGTGCATCAAATGGAACCACTGCTGAATTAATTAGAATACATAAAAAACATAGTTTTAATAGCTTCTTATGGTCAAATACATAACTAAATCCATCTCTAAGCGAAATTAAATATTCTCTGCCAATTATTCGGTTTGTCTTCTTTTCTTCTTGAACAGAAAATTCTATTTTTACTATAAGCAACGCTGATATTAAAAATATCAAAGCATCTATCGCTAAAGAAATACCTATTCCAAATGAACTAATCACTATGCCTGACAAGCCAGTTCCAACTAATACTGCTATTTTGGTACAAGACACATTGACACTTACACCTTTATCATAATGTTCATTAGGAAGTACATGCTGAATAACTGCTACCCCTGCTGGCATATGAAATGCTTCTATTAATGAAATGGATATTGTCATAAAAACCAATATTAATGGTGAAAGCATGTTTTGTGTATATACATATAATATATACAAAACTAACAGAACTCGAGCTATATCTGAAAGTACTAACACTTTCTTTTTATTCATATTCTCGACTAATGGACCTATAAATGGTTGAATAATTACAGAAGTAGCTTGATTAATACCAAAAATAATCGCAGACCACCCTGCACTATTTGTAAGTAAATATACCAACCATGTAAAAAGTATTGTATCTAATGAATCACCACAGCGGTTAATAATATTAGAAGTCAGCAGATAAACATAATTGTGGTTATGATATAACTCATGTTTATTCATATTTGTTACCTCTCTAATCATAATTTAGATTGTTTAATTTCGCAAGCTATCTTATAAAGATCCTGATGTTTTAAAGCCGCTGCTTTTTCTATAACATTATCAATTTCTGATATATCATTAAGTGATTCCAAATATTTTTTCCATTTTTTCATTTCAACATTATATGCACAGTATCTATTTTCACTTTCAAATGAGCCGTTAATGCAATAACGACTATTACTACATCCTCCTAAGCATCGTTCTGTATAACGACATTCTCTGCAAAATCCTTTTAACTTACTACTATCAAAATTTCTATTCCACTTAAAAGAGTCCGGACTTTCCCAAATCGACTTTAAAGATTTTTCACGAATATTTCCCGCTACTAATGTTTTATCTCTAATAGAAGTACAAGCAACAATATCTCCATTATGCAGAATACCAATTACATGCTTTCCTGCTCCACAACCTGTCCAAGACCAATTATCATTAAGAAAATTCTCATTTACTTTTATATCTTTATTGCTATAATAACCTATGCAATCTGCCAAAACAATTAACAACTTACCTCCAATTTTATTATATGCAAAATCAATAATAGAAAGAATATCTTGAGGTTCTATAAGCCATTCTGGGCGTTTTGCAAAATTCCCCATTGGTAATGCAATCTGTAACTGCCAACTATTAACTCCCAAATCACTTAATAATTGATATAGTTCTTCCAATTCACATATATTTTCTTTATTTATTGAAGTTATTACTGATGTCGAAATATTATTTTTTCTTAATTCTTTCAATGCTTTAATACTTTTATTGAATGATCCCGATCTCCGTATAAAATCGTGAGTTTTTTCAAGACCATCAATACTTAAACAGACACTTCTAATTCCTGATGTTATCGCATTATGAATAAAGTTTTCATCAATCAACCAACCATTTGTAATAATACTTGTTATTATGCCATTATCTACTAATCTTTTCGCAATAATATGCCAGTCACTACGTGTCGTAGGTTCCCCTCCAGATAATGTAATAACTTTTAATCCCAAATCTTTTAATTGGTCACACACCTCAAGAGCTTCTGATGTATTCAACTCATCGGGTAGCGCTTCTGCACAACTTGAACCGCAATGTTTACAACGCATATTACAACCCATTGTTATTTCCCATACAGCTGTAGTTAATTTATTCATATATTCTCTCCTATAATCCTTTTTAAATAAAAAAGACCTACTCTATATTTCTTTTTACATAGAGCAAGTCTTTTCTACAAACTACATTCTCACACCTGTTCCGTACATAACTGGTCCAAATAAGTTCTTAGAGGTTTTTAATTCAGAAATCTCTACAAACTCCAAGCTCAATTCTTCAAGATTAAACATTTTTATCCACGTCCCGTTTATTGAATTTATCTTAAGAATACATCTCTTATTTTCAAATGTCAAGTTATTTTCATTATTTTTCCCAAATTTCGAGTTCAAATTCTCGTTTTATTTGTAACATATTTTCCATTTTCTACGCATACATCAGATCTCTTAACCACTTATAAATGTCCGTAAAATTGCAAAAGCAACTGGAATCAGTGCTACAACCTTATATTCAATCATTCAAAAAGATTCCAATATTCGATTTGATTTTGCTTTAAGACTTGCAAACGAATTGCAAATTGATGTGAATGAGATATGTTCTGCCAGTCCATTTTCTGACACAATTAAGGAAGAAGAGATTTATCCTACACTTCCAGACGGTTTGAACGGAGCCTTAGACGCAAGTCGTGTAAAGACTTACTTAAAAAATTCTATGTATCCGTTGATGTATCTTTTTGGCAAAAATAGTATGCCTGATGTAGATAATCTACTTACATCATTCTATCAGCTTGATGATGAAGCCAGACAGGAAGTTGTAGAAACAATCCGTCTGAAACTGCAATATCATCGAGATCCGAAACGTGCTGAACAGATCAAGCAGATTAAAGGTTGGTAAAAAAATACACTCCTGTGAATGGCAAACATTCGCAGGAGTTTCTTTTTTGGGTCACCGTTTTGGCACCACTGGTCTTATTTTTCAATTTTAAATTTATCTGTATTTTATCTTGCTGATAAATATTTCGCTATTTCTCTACTTATAATTTTTCAAATCATTCTCTCTTTAAGATACAGAAAAACCCGTAGAACCGAAGTTCTACGGGTATCTTACGTTTAGACACAACGTTATCTTACGATAACAAATCCATATTAAGATTGTATTACTCGATAACTGTAGCAACACGTCCAGATCCTACTGTACGTCCACCCTCACGGATAGCGAATGTAAGACCCTGCTCCATAGCTACTGGATGGA
>ENA-OQIU01000223-OQIU01000223.1-human-gut-metagenome-genome-assembly--contig:-NODE-223-length-11197-cov-1.987173_pt1 | contig 11197 bp, 9 predicted proteins | sample MGYA00242590_ERZ504755 | MGnify/ENA primary metagenome ERZ504755 (study PRJEB26092, sample SAMD00036359) | human gut metagenome | host: Homo sapiens | study: EMG produced TPA metagenomics assembly of...
ATATTTCGATATCATCCAGGAAATCAATCCATCCGAAACGGACTTCTTTTTTATTTCCTAAGTTTCGTTTGTCGCGTTTATTTATAATCCCTGCAATACGTCCTACCACCTTGTTATCCTTATATGCCAGAAAATACTCCGCCTCACAAAACTCGAAAGCGGCATTCTTCTTCGGGCTGAACGTATTCAGCATATCATCGTACAAGTCGGGTACGGAATAAGGATTCTCTTTGTATAACTCGTAGTTGAACCGTATAAATGTCTTAAGTTCTTTCTTTGAACTGACTTTTTTAATGGTAATAGCCATGCTGTATTTTTATAAAAATTCAGGGTGTAAAGATAGAAGTTTTTTTGCAGATAACTTATTCTTTTTATGGCTTTTTTACTGTTGGGCAATAAGATAGGCGGTATAAACGACATAACAGCCAACCATCAATGCGCCTTCAAGACGGGTTATGGTACGTTTACGGAAAAACCAGCCTACCAGCCACAACAACAGGGAGGAAGCAATCAGCACACTTAAATCGAGATTATTTATATTCCCCATCGGAAGCGGTGATACCGTAGCGCTGCACCCCAGTACAAAGAATATATTGAAGAGGTTACTACCGATCACATTTCCAATGGCAATTTCCGGATTCTTCTTTAATGCGGCAACGATAGACGTAGCCAGTTCAGGAAGAGAAGTACCTCCTGCAACCAGTGTCAGTCCGATAATCGATTCGCTGACACCCAGGTTGCGGGCGATGCCCGTGGCGCCGTCAACAAACAACTGACCTCCAAAAATAAGGGCAGCCAAGCCTCCGATGATATAAAGAATGGATTTCCACCAGGGGAGTGATTTGATTTCTGTCTCCTCTTCTATGGTCGGAGCTTCTATCTGTCCCGCCTGTTCCGTTGTGCCCGGCTTGGAGGCGATGGCAAAGGTATAACCCATGAAGATGACAAAGAAACAAAGTAATAATAAGCCGTCTACTCTGTTCAGGATATTCTCCGGAGCTTTATCTAGAAATACATCATTGGCACAAATCAGCAAGACAATAGAAGAAAGTATGCAGAGCGGTATCTCTTTTCTAAGTGTATTGCGGGTGATGACAATCGGGGCGAATAAGGCCGTGCAGCCCACAATCATCAACGTATTGAAAATGTTGCTTCCCACTACGTTGCCTATGGCAATATCCGCGCTTCCTTTGAGAGCGGAAGATACACTGACTGTCAGTTCCGGGGCAGAAGTGCCGAATGCAACAATGGTAAGTCCGATAATCAGCTGGGGAATTCCAAACTTTCTTGCTATGCTTGCAGACCCTTCCACAAACCAGTCTGCTCCTTTTTACCAGAAAAAGGAAACCCACTATCAAAATCCCTGCCTGTAACATCATACGTATCTTCCTCTCTTTCTTTTGCATTCTTTGCAGCAGGTGTTATAGGCATAAAAAAAGAAGACTCCTACTGCATCTACAGTAAAAGTCTCGCTATTTAATCACTTTCCGAGTTATTGAATATCAATAGCTGTACTGACGAAGAAGTGAACACGGTTGGCTAGCTACTCCCTTTTATTTTTCCAGTTTATCAAATTTCTTTTTTTTCGTCAACGTTTTTTATTTCTCTTTTTAAAAGAAAAAATAGAGTATGGATTGTTTCCATACCCTTTTGATTTTCACAAATCCTTTGTCTGGTTCTGGTTTTATTACATCATCATTGAGGAAAATCATATCATTATTCTTACACCATGCCGGAATCCATCTTCTGCAAATCCAAAAAAACCTCCAAACTGAATCACTCTGTATGATTTCAGTTTGAAGGTTCTGGTCATTCTTTATTCCAGATTCATGCACAATCCCCAATCCTGGTCATTGGCATACGGATCAGCAAAATCGGTTTCTGGCCGTTGACGGAATACGGATACAGGTACGCACAGGTCGCTGTTCCATCCTCAAAGAACATGGACAGCACGCCACGCAGGGAATGCTCACCGCGAATATTATATTCTTCGTTTCCGGTCAGGCGAGCGTAGTGCTTGAAGGTTCGACCGTTTTCTGCACTCCAGTAGTGCGGGAAAGTGTCTCCGAAGACTCTGCGTTTTCCGAACCAGTAGCCGTCCCAGTGGCGGATTGCAGTTTCATGCAGATGGTAGTCCGGCTGCTGGCCGTCGAAGAGTTCGAGGACGGCGATCTGCTGCTCCGCTCCGCGCAGGTATTTTTCTCCCCTGTCACTTCGTAAACCTGAAGAATGACTTCGGCCGCCGGCTGTACGATCGATTGCTCGTAATTTACTTCCGAAGCCGGATAAGCCGTTCCAATCTCAATCAGTTGATCAGCATGACATCGAAACAGATCTTTTACTGTTTTCAGATCCTTCTGTTCTCCTGCTTTTTCCAACTCATGACAGAGCATCACAATCGGCATTTCAATCGGATAAAAACGGAATCCATCCTGTTCATAAAATTTCTCTGTGATATGAACTGCTGTCTTCAGATCTTCTTTTTCTCCCCACAGCTTCCAGCATTCAAGAAAGAATGTCACTGCCCATGGGTAGTTGTAAAGCCGAAAATAGCTGTTGTCTTTTCCTGAGCAGTTGCATACAAGTCCAGTTGATGCATTTACCAGCTCGCGAAGATAGAATGCATGGTACTCACGAAGACTCTGTTCCGCTTTTTCCCGGTCTTTTTAAAAGATTCTGCTGCAGTGCCCGTGCAATCAGCACACCCATACCGGTACGCTCCCGTCCGGCATTGAAATCGTTTTCCGGCGTGCAGACGAGAATTTTTTCTTCGTTATCATACGGCAGATAGGCACCCTGCAGTTCTTTGATCTTTCCATGATACTGCTGGTGATCAACAATAAACGCACACCGTTTTGCAGCCAGTGTTTCCGGCCGCTCCTGCACGAGAAGACGGCAGGTGGTTTTTCACCTCGTCGGCACAAATTGAAAGTACATACTCCCCTGTTTTTTCATTTTCAAACAGATATTCATAAACACCATTTTCCGTCTTTTCCAGCGGTGCTCCGTTTATCGTCACTTTTTCCGCTGGAAATGTCGGCTCAATGGTTACCTTACTCGTCTCTCCCGGATAAATCACATACTGCTCAGCATCCACCAGAATCACCTGGGAAAATGCTCTTAATTTCTCCCGGAAATCTTCGCGTCCCTGATGCGGAAATACTTTCCACTCCAGCGTCATCGTGTCTCCCGGCGCAAACTCCTGTGCAGACGGATGCAGCCAGAAGCAGCCTCTGTCATTGCTCTGCAGTTTCAGATCGCGCTCAATACTGTAAGCAGAAAGACTGCCTTTTGTGAGCACCATTCCCAGATGCGGAGCCGCACCACCCATGCGGAGCGCCATAATATAACTGGTATTCTCCCCACAGAAAACATGTGCATGGCACCGATAGTCACGGCAGGTCACACTGTCCGTGTAGCGGTCCTGCAACGGAAATGAAACCCCAATACTTCCGGCATTTGTAAAATACGGATGCGCACCGTTGTAAGAAACCACAATCTTCGTTGTCAGCACATCTCCGTCTTTTTCATTCTGCACCTCAGCCGAAAACTCCGGCGGGCATTTTACCTCGGCGTATGGGAAATCCTCCCGCAGCCAGTTCATCTGTTTTGGATCTTTGGAAAATACAATTTCTTTCACGTTCCCAACTCTCATTTTTTATTTCCCCTTTCGTTTTTTTGATCCCGCTTTTTGAACTCCATGTAAAATTTATTTGCTGCTTTGATCATACTATATCTACATGCTCTTTTCTATATCTCTTTTTCCGTTTTACTTTATTTTTTCTTTCTTGCCGATAGTATTTTTTCTCAATTTTTGCTATACTGAAAATGTATGCGTATCAAACTCCGGCATTGCTCTTTCAAGCTGCCGACACATACATAAACTTCAATAAAAGGGGGTATCTTTTTCATGGATACGTATGTCATTTTAAAAGACCTGGCAATCATTATCGTATTCGCAAAATTGTTTGGTATTCTTGCCAGAAAATGCAAGGCTCCGCAGGTTGTGGGCGAACTGATTGCCGGTATTGTCCTTGGACCCAGTGTGCTGGGACTCGTTCAGCAATCTGACTTTCTCGCACAAATGGCGGAGATCGGTGTCATTTTGCTGATGTTCTCCGCAGGTCTTGGCACCAGCCTGAAGGATCTGCTCCGCACCGGAGTGAAATCCCTGCTGATCGCCTGTGCCGGTGTTTTTGTTCCTCTGGTTCTTGGAGCCGTCTTATACATGAGCTTTTATGGCTTCTCTGCTGTCGGAACGGAAGAATTTTACCACGCTGTTTTTATCGGTGTTATTCTGACTGCAACATCGGTCAGCATCACCGTACAGGCCTTAAAAGAACTCGGCAAACTGAAAACAGAGGTTGGAACAACCGTCTTAAACGCAGCTATCATTGATGATGTCATTGGTATCATTGTGCTGACTGTTGTCATCGGTTTTAAAGATCCGACATCCAATCCGCTGAAAGTAGCAGCCTCCACCATTCTGTTTTTTGCCCTTGCGATTGTGCTCGGTTTTCTCTGCTTTAAGCTGTTCAACCGCATGAACTCCGTATTTCCGCACACCCGCCGTCTCCCGATTCTGGGTCTTGCACTCTGCTTCGGACTGTCCTACATTTCCGAAAAATACTTCGGCATCGCCGATATTACTGGTGCATACGTTGCGGGCGTTATCCTGTGTTCCCTCGATTCTTCCGATTACATCGAGAAAAATGGATATCAGCTCCTATATGATTTTCGGACCGATTTTCTTTGCAAGTATCGGTCTTAAAACAACGCTCAGCGGCATGAACGAGAAATTCGTACTCTTTGCCATCTGTTTCGTCATCGTCGGCCTTGTCGCAAAAATCATCGGCTGTGGCCTGATGTCAAAGGGATGCGGCTTTACCTGGGGCGACAGCCTGAAAATCGGTGTCGGTATGATGACCCGCGGTGAAGTCTGTCTGATCGTCGCGCAAAAGGGTCTGAATGCAGGCTTTTTATCCGGCGATTTCTTCAGTGCCGTGATTCTGCTGATTCTCTTCTCGAGTATTGCAACACCGATTATGCTGAAAATCTTATACGAGAAAATGCCGACGGCAAAAGATTCTGCAAAGGCATCCTGACTTTCCTTTTACCAAAACAGGGCGCTGTGCCATTTCCTGCACAGCGCCCTGTTTTTTTCATATCAACCGGTAAGTTCTGATTTTTTCTACCACAGAATCTTCTCTGCCTCAGCTCCATCCGCAAACGGTCCCGGCATTGCTGCCACGCCGCGGTGCTCGCCAAGATAGTCCTGATCGAAGATAATCGTGCTTCCGTCCGGATCTTCGAATCTCTGCTCCGGCTCGAAGGCGTATCCTAAAATATCACTGTTGATAATTCCCGTCCGGAAATCCTTCAGGAACTCATACACGTTCGTCTTGATGGAATAGTGGCCGTCTTTTTCCACAAGTTCCACCTTAACCTGGTTCTCGTTATCCATAAGATTCTCTTTTTCATTCACACACGCCTTTGCTCCGTTAAAGTAAGCGTTTCCGTTTACCCAAACCGGCAGATGGCACTTGTTGTGATACGGCTCCAGCTTGCTCATGTCGGCCGGTTTATCCAGCTCAAAGTGGCTGATCCACTCGTCATAGGTCGGATACTCGTCGAACACATGCGTTCCGACCTCCTGGTTATCCTCCATCTTGAAGCCCATGTCCTCAACCGTTTCTGTTTCCTCAACCGGGTAATTCTGGATAAAGATGTTGTTGTAGAACCGGTCATCGCCATGCAGGAATGTCATGAATCCGGCAACCTCGGTACGGTGACGGATGTGATACGGCGTGTAACGGTCTCCTGTTCCGCCGCCAACTGCAGTTAATGAGCCAAGCATCAGATTGTGTACGCAGGCAATACCATCGGTCGCCATACGAACGCTGACCGGTGAGAGCATAATATTGTTATCGATCAGGGTCGGACCATGGCCAACCTCGATGAAAATATCCTGACTCATCATGGCGCCCTCTGCCTTTGGTGTTCCCTCCGGCGGGCAGTTGTCGTGCAGCAGGTTCTGGGTCAGGCGTGTTCCCTGTGCCTCCCAGTCGCACCAGATGCCCATCGTACAATGATGAATATGATTTCTTCTCATCACAACATCGATCGCTGCATGCATCTTGATACCGGAAATCTCGGCTCCGCCAAGCTGCTGCATATTGTTGATGTTGTGAATGTGGTTGTCCTCAATGATACTGAACACACCGCCCATCCGTCCGACAATACCGGTCTGCTCACAGTGATGGATGTGGCAGCGGCGGATGATATGGCTTCCGATGTTCTCCTTCGTCCAGCCGTGATACTGGCCGCGGCACACAGCATCACGCTCCATCTGGGTCGGGCTTTTTACGTGTTTTCTGGTAAAGTAATGGTCGTTCTCCGGATCGTAATATTTTCCGAGCGAAATACCGCAGCACTTGCTGTTGCTGACCTCACAGTCCTCAATAATCCATCCCTTCGACCAGTGCGGACCGATCATACCGTCCTGATAAGCAGCCGGCGGCGCCCATGTCGTTGCTGCCTTGCTGACATCAAATCCACTGAACGTAATGTAATTTACGCCTGTTTTCGACGGCATAAAGCAGTTCCGGCGCACGTTGATTTCTACTTTTTCCTCCGTCGGGTTTTTACCCTGGAAGTTTGCGTAGATGACCGTCTGATTTTTCTCTTTGTCCTGCTCGGTATACCATTTGTAAACCGACCACTCCGGCTCCCAGGACGGCGCATAAACCTCGCCCTTGATACACTCCTCGAGCGTCTCTGTCTCGTATAACTGGCGGTCATTCAGATAAACCGCGCCGGTATGGCGTACCACCGGTGCAAAATACCAGTCACCGCCGACCATTGTCGTGTATGGGTTATAATTGCCAAAAACTCCGTTGTCTACACGGCATACCCACACATTATCTTTGTAATGCTCCCAGTCATTCATCGTTTCCGCACCGGTGATCTTTGCGCCGAGCGGCTTCTCACTCTTATAGACGATTCTCGCATCCTCGGTTCCGCCGTTGACCGGATCAACATATTCATGGTAAATACCAGGTGCAACCAGAACTTCATCTCCTGCCTTTGCAATTTTTGCCGCATCGTTGATGAACTTGAACGGCATCTCTTTTGTTCCGTTTCCATTCTTCGGAGCGGAATTATTGACATAGTAAATCATTTCTCTATACTCCTTTTTGTTATAGTAAAACCCGAAAACACTGCAAAAAAGGCTGTGACGCAATCATTCACTCTCTGCGGCGCTGAATTTTTTACGCTATTTTTTTGCGGGTCTATAGAATTTCTTTATGATAATGCTTCTTCCGCAGCCTCTTTTGATGCAAACGGGCCCGGCAGCGGATGAATGCCCTGACGGTTTCCGAAGTAGTCATATCGGAACACGATCGGCGTTCCATCCGGATTCTCATATTTCTGTTCCGGCTCAAATGCCATGCCAAGCGTCTCCGTTGAGATCACTGCACAGGCATTCTGCGGCAGATAATCGTAAACATTGGTCTCCAGTTTCCATTTTCCGTTCTCTTCTTTTACACCGATGGTGATTTCATGCTCGGTATCCACTACAGCGTCCTGTTCCTGCTCTGCCGGCTTCGCCCCATTGAAGTAAACGTTGCCGCCAAGCCATACCGGCAGCTTCTCGTAATACAGATCCGGTGACTTTCCGGAGCCCATTCCGCAATAGCCCTCAAATCTTGCCACGTACTCCTCCAATGTCGGATATCCGCTGTACGGTGCGGTTCCTGCTGTCAGATTTCCGTCATCCCACTCATTATCTCCGGTCAGTTTACGGATTTCTTCCATTCCCGCACGAACCGGCTTCTGGATGAAGATATTATTGTAGAACCGGCAGTCACCGTGAAGAACCGTCATAAATCCGTTGATCTCCGTGCGATGCGGCACATGGTACGGTGTGTAGCGTGGCGACGGCAGCTTTTCGGAGCCATTGTTGACACCGCGGCCGACAGCAGTAAACGATCCCGCGATCATGTTATGTACTACCGCAACACCCTGCGTTGCCAGCTTCATCGCGCGGTCCGAAAGCAGTACGTTATTGTCCACCAGTGTCGGTCCGTGGGAAATTTCAATAAAGATATCCTCGCCGATACCGTCCATACCTTCTGGATTTGCATTTTCCTCGTTCGGCAGCGTATTGTCATGGAACAGGTTCTGCGTAACACGTGTGCCCTGTGCCTGCCAGTCGAGCCAGAGGCCTCTCGTACAGTGATGGAAATGGTTTCTTCGAATGATCACATCGATTGCTGCATGCATCTTGATGCCGCCGATCTCCGCACCCGCAAGGTTCTGTTTATTATTGATATGGTGAATGTGGTTATCCTCAATGATCGAGAACACACCACCTAAGTGGCCTACAATACCCGTCTGTCCACAGTCATGGATGTTGCACCGGCGGATGATGTGGCTTCCGATGTTTTCCTTTGTCCATCCCTCCCGCTGCGCCTGGCAGATACAGTCACGCTCCGTCTGTGTGCCATCTTTGAATTTCCATTTGAGCCATTTATTGTCATTGTTCGGCTGTCTGTATTTTCCAAGTGAAATGCCCGAGCACTTCGAATCTGAAATCTCACAATCCTCGATGATCCATCCCTTTGACCAGTGCGGGCCGACCATTCCTTCCTGATATGCCGTCGGCGGAGCCCACTGGGTTGCCGCCTGTTTTACAACAAAGCCGGCCAGCGTGATATAACCGATGCCCTCCTTCGATGGATAAAAGCAATTCTCGCGCACATTAATTTCCACCGTTTCCTCATTCGGGTTTTTCCCCTGGAAATTCACATAGAAAACGGTCTCATTCTTCTCTTCGTCCTGCTCCACATACCAGGTGTAAACCGTGAATGCCTGATCCCAGGATTTTTTATAGATCTCCGGCTTTTTCACCTGATCCAGACTTGTCACCTCATACATAGATTTTCCATTCAGATACACTTCTCCGGTGTGTGCCGTGTAGGATGCGATAAACCAGTCACCGCTGACCAGTGTCGTATATGGATTGTAATCCCCAAACAATCCGTTCGAAACGCGCGCTGTCCACACATCACCTTCCAAATGCTCCCAGTTATCCACAATTTCCGCACCGGTAATCACAGCTTTTCCCGGTTCCACAGAACGGTACACAATTCTTGCATCCTCACATCCCGCATTCGCCGGATCTACATATTCCCGATATACGCCAGGCGCTACAAGCACCTCGTCGCCGGGCATTGCAATTTTTGCCGCCTCGGAAATCGTCTGAAATGGATATTCCTTCTGCCCATTTCCGCTTCGCACAGCATTTCCATCTACATAAATCTGCATTTTTCGCTTACCTCTCACTTCTTCACTTTTCATAAACTTTTATTGTGAATTTTCGCCAAAATCACATCACTCTTTTTCCGATTTCTGCCGTTCTTCACAATTTTCATATCTTAACCATAATACAGATCCTCGTAAAACACTACTTATATATTGCCGATCATTGCCCAGATGTTTCGATTTTTTCTATATTTTTTCTCTCTTCTGTTGTATAATACCGTTTATCAGATACGGAGGATTCTTTTGCCATGAAAAACGATTCGACTTCTTTTTTCGAAAACAATCATTTTGCTAACAGCTATGTTTACGATATCTCTATTTCGCATGTCCCCGCCTATTTCGGTCTGCACTGGCATCACTATATCGAAATTGTGCTTGCACAGGATAACGGCATTATCTATGAAGTAAATGGAGAAACCTTTCCGCTAAAGCCCGGTGATCTTCTTTTTATCTGGCCCGGCGAGCTGCACGCTGTTTCCACAACCAACAGAGAACATCGCCTGATCATGCTTCAGCTCGATGCAGATTTTCTGGAAAAACGCGTGGATTTCCAGTCTGTTGCTTATCTTTTTTATCAGATCCGTCTTCTGAATCAGAACAACTTCCCGGAAATCGAAAAGCTTCGCGGATTTCTGACAGAGCTGCGCAGGCTCTCCCTCTCCGGTATCAGTTTTTCCGAACTGCGCGGATGCGTTCTGCTATATCAGTTTTTTATTCTGCTCGGCGAAAATCTCTCCGTGCCGACCGAAACTGCCGCACCGCAAAAAACAGGCCATTCCGCACAGGTACACCGCCAGATGGTTGCTGCATGTACCTGGATCTCAAGTCACTGCACCGAACCGGTTTCCCTGGAAGAAGCATCAAAAGTCGCCGGATTCTCCCGCTGCCATTTTTCCAAGCTGTTCCGCGCATACACCGGCCTCTCCTTCACGGATTTCGTCACCAGGGAACGGCTCCATATCGCCGAAAACCTGTTAAAAAAACCGGATCTCACGATCACCGAAGTGTCGCTCGAATCCGGTTTTAACAGTATTTCTACGTTTAACAGAGTCTTTTTGAAATCAAAAAATGTAAGCCCTACCGACTTCCGTCAGATGTACCTGCAATCCTATCAGAAATAGGCTATGAATTCGGCATGGCCTCCACACATTTCAGCCGTGTCCTCCCCGCTAAACAAATATAACACTATTTCCCCATTCATGATCACTGCTGTTTCCAATGCTAATGCGAAGCTTCATCTGGCTGCAGACGATTTCCATATTTTCATCGTAATAAGAAAATTCTTCCCGATCTATAGAGAAATCTACCGTTTTCTTTTCTCCCGGTTCCAGGAATACCCTCTGAAAGCGAACAAGCTCTTTTCTCGGACGTACTACAGATGAACATAACGTTTCATAATAACATTGCACTACCTCTGCCCCCGCAACCTTACCTGTATTACTTACCTTACAATGTACATGAACTCTTTTATCCGGTCCTGCCTGTACCTCAATATCCGAAATATTAAATTCTGTATAAGACAGTCCAAAGCCAAACGGATATAACGGAGTATTGGGAATGTCCATATATCTGCTGCTGAAACGGTTCTCCGGATGATCGGCATCATAAATATGTCCTGTTTTTATATCCCAGTAGCTCACCGGCACCTGTCCCACACACCATGGGATACTTACAGCCAGTTTTCCGGAAGGATTGGTTCTTCCGTATACAATGTCTACCACTGCTTCCGCTCCCATAGTTCCGGGTCTCCATGCCATAATAACAGCCCTGGATTTTTCGGATATTCTTCGCAGATCCAGCGGTCTTCCTGTGATTACCACAGTTACAATATTTCTGGTGCGCTTTGCTATTCTCTCAAAAAACAACTGCT
>ENA-OQIU01000225-OQIU01000225.1-human-gut-metagenome-genome-assembly--contig:-NODE-225-length-11124-cov-2.148131_pt1 | contig 11124 bp, 15 predicted proteins | sample MGYA00242590_ERZ504755 | MGnify/ENA primary metagenome ERZ504755 (study PRJEB26092, sample SAMD00036359) | human gut metagenome | host: Homo sapiens | study: EMG produced TPA metagenomics assembly of...
GAACAGACCGATTGTCTTGCCTGCCACGCAGCCCTCAAGCTCTGTGACAAACGGCTCCATCTCGCCCTCCTCAAGTACCTCTGCACCCATTGCAGGGCATCCGAGTGCGAATGCTGTCTCTAATTTAAGCTCATCTATTGAAGCACTGCTTACGAATACGATTTCTGCTTCCTTTCCGGCATCTGTGACGCCCTTTGCAACTGCCTCTGCCATTGCTGCTGTATTGCCAGACTGTGACCAATAAACTACACTGATTTTGCTCATTTTAATTCCTCCTATACCGCAATCTGCTGCGGTTCTTCTTTATATATTTCCAGTATCAGCCTCATATCTATATCCTCGGCCAATAGCTGTATGACACTTTCCTTCGCCTTTTCAAAATCCTCAAACATCTTCTTTTTGAGTGGTACGTTGCGGTACACCTTCCAGTATCCTGAATACAGGCAGCCGCATCCGTTATGCTCTATAAAGCCTCTCACATCCTCTATCGGATATCCAAGCAAAAGCCCCATCTCATGCGGAAACTGCTTGTGTTCGTCATTCAGATATGCTTCGTAGTGTTTTTTGAATCTAAGTAATATCTTGCCGAATGAAAAATCCTCATATCCCGCTTTCTTTAGTATGTCCAAAGCCTCTGAATTATTCAGATATGCTTCTAAGAGGCTCCTGCGGAATAAGAGGAAGGCGGTTTTCTCATTCCTTGCTGCGAGCCTGAAATGCGATATCCCGGAAGCTCTCAGAATCACTCTCATGGCACTCTCATCAGCGCTGTCTATCATGAGCATATTTGAAATTCTCGCTCCTGTAATTAGTGGGGCACACTGGAGGGCAAGCTGCATTTCCACACTCTTTAAATCCATGCTCATAGCAATCTGAAATACTTCCTGGCACATTTTGGCTCCTTTCGTGTTAGTTATCTCTAACCTGAGTTAAATATATCTTACTTATACCTATATGTCAAGTATTTTTTTGCCATTTTTACACTTTTTATTCTCAATTAATTGCAACAAAAAACACACTAAGAATCTTTAATTCTCAGTGTGCTATCCTTATTGCCGTTCTTCTTTTTATACAATTCATTAATTCACTTATTATAAAAATTGTACCTATTGATATATCACAGCCTCTCCCCCAATGCTTTGCAACGCTTTCTGCTAAAAGCAATGCCATACGCTATAATATCACATCTGCCTTCATTACGAAGAGCCTCATCATATCTCTTTTCCTTAATCTGTGCCATGGCAATCTCACAGGCCGTATCAAGCTCCTTTATATTCCTTGCATACTTCACCTCGATTACAATTCCTGCATCCGGATTTTCCGGCATAATCATTATGTCACTAAAACCGTCTCCCGACTCACGATTTGACTTAATTAGCCAGTCCGGATTACTTCCTCGCAGCAAGCCAAGAAGCAGTCCATGGTAGAAATTCTCCTTCATATCATCAGGTGCCTTTGTATCTAGTATGCTTATCATACGTCCCATCACAATATTGAGCTGCTTTGCAATCTTTGTCTCATCCTTATCAATAATTGCCTTTGATAAAAGCTTCATAGTATCATTATCACTTGCTACCACACTCTTGAACCATTCCTGTATCTGGAGGATAAATACCTCTCTCACCTCTTTGTTTGGAATTACAAGCTTATATGCATAGCTTTCGCTATCCGGCATCTTTACATCTCCTGCCTTTGTAAGATATCCTGTGGTGAATAGCACACTCCACATATTGTCTATAGTGCTTTCTATTTCATCATAGGTCAGGTCGAGTCGTATGCTCTTTACAATTGTCTCGCCTGCAATAAGGCGCTCTATTTCATCCTTTGTTGATGAGTCAGCTTTACTGATGAGCCTTCTCACCAGACTGTTTCCACTGCTGTTTATCCAATATGTCTGTGGTCTTATATCGCTGTCATCACACAGACGATCCACATGATTGATCACATCCCATGGACAGTAAACCATCAGCCTTGCCAAAGTGATACCCATCATACCACTCCTTTATATCATTGTAATGCATGGACATATTATAATCCTCGAGCAGCTTTCTCACTTCATTGTCCGTAAAACCAAACTGCTCGTCAAACCTCGCATCTGTAATAGACATGACCTAAAATTATTAAGACCTGTAAAAATACTCTCCTTGGATATGCGCAGGCAGCCCGTAAGGACTGCAAACTGCAGAAATTCATTGGTTTTAAGGGCCATTCCAAAAATTCCCCTGATAAGTGAGACCATTTCATTATAGTATCCATTCTGAAATGCCTTGTCCAAAGGGACATCATACTCATCTACAATGATAATTGCTTTACGTCCAAAGTGTGTAAACAGCAATTGCGACAGAACCTGCAGACTGGATATAAGGAGCTTTTCGTCCATGGCATATTTTCCGTCATTCACTGAAATAATTGCATTATAGCGATTTTTATCATTTTCAGAAAGCCCTTCACTATCCTTAAGAAACTTAAATCGCTCTGCTTCCCTGCTGATAAGCTCAATAATCCTGTATCTTGCCTCATCAAATGATGTACCCTCAACACTTTTCAGTGAAAGAAAAACGACCGGATACTTTCCCATATATTCTTCACAAAGCTCTTTATTCCCCGAAATATACAGACCATCGAACAGCGATTTATCAGTACCAATCTCAAAAAAGCTCTTAAGCATGCTCATATTGAGAGTTTTTCCAAAGCGGCGCGGTCTTGTAAAAAGAGTCACCTCGCTCCAGCTTTGTAATATCTGCTCTATGAGCCTTGTCTTGTCCACATAATAAAAATCTGATTCCCGCAGTTTTCTGAAATCATCGATTCCGACCGGTAACTTCATCGTGTTCATCATAAAAGCCTCCACTAAAAAAATCCACTATACTCATTCTAGTATAGCGGATTTTTCTTAAAAATTAACAATTCCTATAAAACCAAGGCTTATGACACCTGCACTCTATACATATTTTTGCGGTCAATCGCTCCAATCTCTTCGAGCGTATTGATCATCCGATACACCGTAGCAGTCCCGATAGAGTGATCTATCTTCGATGCCCGGTAATAAATCTCTTTGCAGCTTCCGCACTCGCCCTCGAGGATTACATCAAGCAAAATAAGTCTCTGCTTTGTAATCCTGCACCCGCTGTCCTTTAGCTTGCCAACGATTACCTCTTTTTGCTCTATTGCTTCTTTCGACATACATCCTCCTATCGTTACCGATGCCGGCAGATGCAGCTTAAACGGCAGATGAGTTCTTTCCATGAAATGCCCATCCTGTACTTCATACACACCATGCCGTGGATTAATGACAGCCCTTGCAATGGCTGCAGTCCATTCCACACTGCAGGCTCTTGCCTGCTTTCTTTGATTTGATTATTGTCCTGATTACAAGTGCAACTATCACTACGAGAATTGCAATTACAATGATATCAGCCAGCATGTCATCATCTCCTATTACTACAAATGCTACTAATTATACTACTGTGTTATTTCTTTTCCTTGAAAAATCCTATTATTATCTTTACGGCAAGCCCCAGCAGGCATAGAAGAACTATGACTGCTATGAGGTCTGCTGTGTTAAATTCCAAATTGATTCTCATTTAAACATCTATTACACGTTTGATGCCGCAAATGAAGAGCTCTTTACTGTTGCCTTATTAGGGTCTTTTCTGAACAATAAGTATAATACACCTGCAAGGAGTACAAATGCAACTACTGTCCAAAAGTTGAAGGCTACCTCACCTATGCAAAGTCCCACAATCTGGTAGAACATAAGTGTTACACAGTAAGCTGATACGTTCTGGAAAATTATTGTAAACCAGAAGAACTTACGGTTGTTAAGCTCTTTTGCAGTTGTTGAGATAGCTGCAAGACATGGTGAGTCAAACAGGTTGAACAGTAAGAATGATACTGCTACCATTGTTGTTGGGAAGAATGCTGCAAACTGATCATGCATGCTTACTGCATACTCTTCTACCTCTCCAAGTCCTGCGAGTACACCCATTGTTGAAACGATACCCTCTTTTGCCACAAAGCCTGAGAGTGATGATGCAACTGCCTGCCATGTATCGAATCCAAGTGGTGCAAAGATAACTGCGATTGCAGATCCGATTACTGCGAGTAAGCTGTTTTCTGTGTCAACGAGTCCGAATGCGCCATCCTGGATGCCGAAGCTTGAAAGGAACCACATAACTGCACAGCAGAGGAAAAGGATTGTTCCGGCCTTCTTAATGAATGCCCATACTCTCTCCCATACGTGTAACAGCACACCCTTTACTGAAGGGATATGATACTGTGGGAGCTCCATTACGAACGGTGCAGGTTCTCCTGCAAATGCTCTTGTCTTCTTTAAAATGATACAGTAGATGATTGTGAGGCCGATTCCTGTAAAGTACATAAGAGGTGCCATCCACCAGCAGCCGTCACCCATGATAAAACCTGCGATGAGTGCGATAACAGGAAGCTTTGCTCCACATGGGATATTTGTTACTGTCATCATTGTCATACGACGGTCTTTTTCGTTCTCGATAGTACGTGTTGCCATGATTCCAGGCACACCACATCCTGATCCGATGAGGAATGGGATGAAGGACTTTCCTGAGAGACCGAATCTACGGAAGATTCTGTCCATGATGAAGGCTACTCGTGCCATGTATCCGCAGTCCTCAAGGATTGAGAGGAATAAGAATACGATAGCCATCTGTGGTGCAAATCCGATAGGTGCACCAAGACCTCCGATGATACCGTCAACTACAAGTGATACGAGCCATTCAGAGCAGCCTACATTTTCCATGAATGTCTGTACTGCCGGCTGAATCCACTCACCAAAGAGTGTGTCGTTTGTCCAGTCTGTTACAATTCCACCGAGTGATGATACTGCAACATAATATACAGCCCACATGATAAGTGCGAAAATAGGCAGTGCCAAAAATCTGTTTGTAACAATCTTATCAATTTTGTCTGATACTGTCTCTTTTCCGGCGCGTGCCTTCTTTACACATGAGCCGATGATTGAAGATATGTACTGATATCTCTCGTTTGTGATGATACTCTCTGTGTCATCATCGTATTTGTCCTCGAGAGCTTTAATCTCTGCGTCTACGTTTGGAGCACTCTTTAATACCTCAGAAATCTTTGAGTCACGCTCTAAAAGCTTGATTGCAAAGAATCTCTTCTGGTTCTCTGCTACTGCAAGACCAAGCTTATCCTCGATGCCTGCGATTGTGCACTCCACATCATCTGCGAAGTGATGTACCCTCTGAACGGATTTACCTGACTTTGCAATCTGGATTGCCTTCTCTGCAGTCTCCTTGATTCCTGTCTTCTTTAAAGCTGAAATCTCAACAACCTCACAGCCAAGCTTCTCCGTCCGAGTGCCTTGATATTGATTTTGTCTCCGTTTTTTCTTACGATGTCCATCATATTGACAGCCATAAGTACCGGAATGCCAAGCTCGATAATCTGTGTTGTCAGATACAGATTACGCTCGATATTTGTTCCGTCCACGATATTGATAATCGCATCAGGCTGCTCTCCGATTAAGTAATTTCTTGCAACAACCTCCTCGAGAGTATATGGAGAAAGTGAATAGATACCCGGTAAATCCACCAGGTCTACATCCTTGTGACCTATAAGCTTTCCCTCTTTTTTCTCAACTGTAACACCAGGCCAGTTACCAACATACTGATTGGCACCTGTTAAGGCATTGAACAGTGTTGTTTTTCCGCAGTTTGGGTTTCCTGCGAGAGCAATTTTTACTGCCATGTTTTAATCTCCTTATTTTTGTTTGCTCATTCTGCCTATAGTTTGCAATTTACTAACCTATAGGACAAAAATTTACTCTACTTCTATCATAGAGGCATCGTCCTTACGAAGTGATAGCTCATAGCCTCTCACTGTCACCTCTACCGGATCGCCAAGCGGTGCCACCTTGCGGATAAATATCTCAACACCCTTAGTAATTCCCATATCCATGATACGTCTCTTGACTGCGCCCTGGCCTGTGAGCTTGACAACCTTGACTGTCTCGCCTACTTTGGCTTGCTTTAATGTCTTCATGCTGACTACTCCTTTTTTAATTTATTGTTGTTTAAAAAATTTATATAAACGTTTGCATAATATCATATACAAAGTCGTTTAAATCTTAAATGATTACAGCTTATACAGCACATTGCTGCATGTGTTGTATGTGTTATATATGTCATACATGCTATATCCATGCCTGTTACATTGTTTATCAGACCATGATCTTATTTGCCATGTCCTTGCCGATTGCTACTCTGGCGCCCTTTACATTGACTATCATATTGCCGGCTATCTCTGAGATGACAGTCACTTCTCCGCCTACTACAAAGCCCAGCTTCTCAAGGAAAGATCTCACCTCTTCCTTTCCGCCGATTTTCTTGATTATCTGTGCCTCCCCGGCACCACTCATTGATAATGGCATCATATTTACCTCTTTTCACGTCTTTTCTTCACGACTTTAATGATAAAAAACATCATTTGGTAGCTCTTACGGCTGTTAGTATACTCTAACGTAACTTAGATGTCAATAATATTTTTTAGATTTTTCTTACTTTTTTCAGTTGTGGCTAATAGAATGCGCCCCAGACACCAAGTGTCCGGGGCGCATACCAACCTCAGTCAAAAAAGTATATTATAATTATTATATTACGTAGAACCAGCTCGGATCCGTCTCCATCTCGCTGGCCACAAGCTCCTTTCGCTCTCCTGTTCTGATGGAAAGCTCCTGGTTTTTGATGCTCACACGAGCCCCCGGCTCGATAGATGAAGTAATAAATGCATTACTTCCGATGACAGCACCTCTTCCGATGACAGTCTCACCACCAAGTATCGAAGCTCCGGCATAGATGATGACATTATCCTCAATAGTAGGATGTCTCTTCACACCCTTTAGCTTCTGACCGCCTCTGGTAGAAAGTGCTCCGATAGTCACACCCTGATATACCTTGACATTGTCACCGATAATAGTGGTCTCACCTACCACGATGCCTGTTCCGTGGTCTATAAAGAAATTCTTGCCAATAGTGGCACCCGGATGGATATCTATACCGGTTTTGCTGTGTGCATGTTCTGTCATCATACGCGGGATGAGCGGTACTCCAAGCAGATGCAGCTCGTGGGCTATACGGTTTGTAGTGATTGCAAGCAGTCCCGGATAGCAAAGGATAATCTCATTGTAATTGTAGGCTGCAGGGTCTCCGTCAAAAAACGCAGCCACATCAGTCTCCACCAAAGCTCTGATTTTTGGAATCCTTTTAAAGAAATCATTGCTGATTTTCTCAGACATATTGACAAGCTCGTGATGTGATAAGCTCCTGTATTTAGGATTCTGCGGCAGGGCAAGCACCACCTGCTTGCGCAGATTGTACATGATATCCTCCAAAAGGACAGCAATCTGGCTGTCCAGGTTGTAATATCTGAAGCTCGTGCCCTTGAAATAGCCCGGATACATTATCTTAATAAGCTTTGAGAGCAGATCACAAACAGCCTCCTTGTCTGGCTGTGAAAATAGTGCCTGCTGATTTATGATTTTGTCATCATGATAATCGTCAAGTATCTGTGATACAAGCCCTTCTATCATTTCTTTATTATTATCCATATATTCGAAGCCTCCGAATTTAATATTTATAATATTTTTTTGCCTCCATACGCTCCTCCCATGTGCGGTTTATTATACCGCCTATGAAAAGCACATACATGCAACCATATAACCATACCATTATAAGCGCAATAGTTGTCATTGTGCCATAAAATGAAGAATAATTATTGTATTTATCCACGTACACAGAAAAGATTCCAGAAAAATCATCCATGCAGCAGCCGCAAATACCGCTCCCGGCAGCTGATACTTTGCCCTACGCTTCTTGTTTGGCAGAAACACATAAATCACCCAGAAAATAAAATAAAGCACCGGCAGGCAGATTACCAGACGATAATCGACCACACTGCCTATTATACTTCCAATTATATGATGAACATTTGAAAAATACATCTTCCTGAGCATATTTCCAAACACCATGATACCCAGTAAAAAAATGAGCGCCAGTGCAAAAACGATACTGTAAAGCACCGAATATATGCGCCGCAAAATAAAATTTCTGTTTTCCTTCACATGGTACATATCGTCAAGCCCAAGCTGAAACGAAATAAAAGCCTTTGAGCTTAAGTACACGGCTGTAATCATCGTAATAGACAGCCTGCCTGTGCCGCTGGCATACACCTCACTTGCCAGATCCTTCATGATGTCACCAAACGACTCCGGAATAAACGAGCTCGCCCACATCAAAAATACAGCCTCTGTAAGCGGTGTCCAGCTCAGCAGCGAAAGAAAAACAATAAAACGGGAAAAACGACAGCATCAAAAAGAAAGCTGCCTGCCCTGCGTATGCAGAAATAGAGCTCTCTGAAAAATTGGTCACAAAATCAAAGGCTGTCACAATGATATCCCATCTTCTGCTGTATTTCCTCGTACTTTTTCCTTCGATGTTAGATTCTTTACAATCACCACCTACGGCCTTACGTTTCTCCGTTTTGATTTCCGGTGTTTTACTATCTAAATCCGGTCTACTTTGCTTTGTCATCTGCCTTCTTCTGGAATTTCTCCTCAAATACTATAAAACGCTCATGAGTACCCTCACCAATGAGTCCTGCCTCATCAAAAGCCTTTACAGAAAAAGTGAGCGCTCTACCATCCACCTTCACAAGCTCCGACTCACAGGTCACCTTCATGCCAACCGGTGTAGCCGAAACATGCTTAATATCAAGCGCAGTACCGACAGTACCACTTCCCTCCTCAAGCTCAGACGCAACACTCTCAAAAGCTGTATTTTCCATCAGCACAATCATAGCCGGAGTAGCAAACACATCCATCGTGCCGCTTCCCATAACCTTCGCTGTCTTATCCAAAGTCACTGTAATCTCTTTCTTACCTTTAATACCTGTCTGTAACATATCAGTCTCCTTATATCATAGTGCGGGTCACTAAGGTATACATCGAATTGCATGCAAGCATGCATCGATGATACCTTTTGACCCTTTAATCATATTATAAAATAAATCCTAGCATTTTTACGCCACAATGTCCAGTGAAAAATAAGTTTATAAACTTTTCACAATTCCAAAAATGCCCAATCCATGCGGTTTTCTGTTATTTTGTTTAGCACTCACTATTTTTGAGTGCTAATTTTCTATTGACTTTTTCCGATAATGCGAACTATTATTTTATTATGCTTATAAAACAAGCTAATTTACTGCAAATATTAAATGACCTACACTCGCGGAAACAAGCTAAATTGCGGGTAGCAGACAGTTGTTCCGAAGATAAAACATGAACTGCCACAGGGTTCCATTACCGGACAAGGCGGCACAACCAAAAGCATGCCACAAACTATCCATACAAAATCCTGTGGCTGACTTCATATTTTCTCTGAGGAATTATTGGCTGCTACACCGCAACTTCACAGCCCATAACCGCGGCGTAAATGTAAAATAAAAACAAGGAGTGTGTAAAAATGACAGAAAAACACGGCAATCTTTCAATTGACAGCGACAACCTGTTCCCTATTATAAAGAAATGGTTATATTCAGACCACGATATCTTCTATCGTGAGCTCATCTCAAACGGCTGTGATGCCATCACTAAGCTCAAAAAACTCGACATGATGGGTGAATATTCCCTTCCTGCAGACTACAAGGGCAAGATTCAGGTGCTCGTAAACCCTGACGAAAAGACAATAAAGATTATCGATAACGGTCTTGGTATGACAGCTGATGAGGTTGAGGAATACATAAGCCGTATCGCTTTTCAGGTGCTACAGACTTCATACGAGAAATACAAGGACAAGTACAAATGACTGACCAGATTATCGGTCATTTCGGGTCTCGGCTTCTACTCAGCATTCATGGTAGCCGACGAGGTAACAATCGATACTCTATCTTATAAAGAGGGCTCTACACCTGTACACTGGTCATGTGACGGTGGCACAGAGTACAACATGGAGGATGGCGACATGGACGACGTCGGAACAGAGATTACTCTCTACTTAAACGACGACTGTCTTGAGTTCGCAAACGAGTACCGCGCACGTGAGGTTATCGAAAAGTACTGTTCTTTCATGCCTACTGAGATTTACCTTGCAAAGGAAAATGCTCCTGAGGAGTACGAAACAATAGACAAGGCCGACAAGCGTGTCACTGACACTGTCATCGAGGAAATCCATGAGGACGCCAAGTACGAGGAAAAAGAAAATGACAAGGGCGAGAAGAAGCAGGTGGAGGTATCTCCTGCAAAGGATCAGCTCAAAATCGTTAAGCGCCCTGTTCCGCTTAATGATACAACCCCACTCTGGACCAAGAGCCCGAATGAGTGTACTGACGAGGAATACAAGGAGTTTTACAGAAAGGTATTCTTAGACTACAAGGAGCCTCTTTTCTGGATTCACCTGAATATGGACTATCCTTTCAACTTAAAGGGTATCCTCTACTTCCCTAAGATCAATACAGAGTACGACTCAATCGAGGGAACTATTAAGCTTTACAACAACCAGGTATTTATCGCAGACAATATCAAAGAGGTCATTCCTGAGTTTTTGATGCTCCTTAAGGGTGTTATCGATTGTCCTGATTTACCGCTTAACGTATCACGTTCTGCTCTCCAGAATGATGGCTTCGTAAAGAAGATTTCTGAGTACATCACCAAGAAAGTAGCTGACAAGCTCATCGGTATGTGCAAGACAGATAAGGAAGCCTATGAGAAATACTGGGATGATATCAGCCCATTCATCAAGTTTGGCTGCTTAAAGGACGAGAAGTTCTGCGACAAGATAAACGACTATATTCTTTTCAAGGACATCAATGACAAGTATCAGACTCTTCCTGAGCTGCTCGCACCTGTTGCGGAGGATGAAAAAACAGATGCGGAAAGTGCCGATGCTTCTGATGATACAAAGAAAGCTGACAATACTGATGCAAATGCCTCTGATGAAAACAAGGAGCCTGAGAAGAATACAGTTTACTATGTCACAGATGTAGTACAGCAGGGTCAGTATATCAAGCTGTTCAAGGAACAGGGCATGAACGCTGTTATTCTTGACCACAATATCGATACCTCATTCATAA
>ENA-OQIU01000227-OQIU01000227.1-human-gut-metagenome-genome-assembly--contig:-NODE-227-length-11059-cov-1.912276_pt1 | contig 11059 bp, 11 predicted proteins | sample MGYA00242590_ERZ504755 | MGnify/ENA primary metagenome ERZ504755 (study PRJEB26092, sample SAMD00036359) | human gut metagenome | host: Homo sapiens | study: EMG produced TPA metagenomics assembly of...
TCGGAGAACCTGACCTCGGTGTCGGCCAGCGTCCCTCGGTGCAGGCGGTCATGACCTTGAGCAGGTCGCTTTCCAGCAGGGGCAGCACCACCTGGGTCTCAGGGTCGCCGAAGCGGCAGTTGTACTCGATGACCTTCGGGCCGTCCGGGGTGAGCATCAGGCCGAAGTAGAGGCAGCCCTTGAAGGGGCAGCCCTCGGCGTTCATGGCCTTGATGGTGGGCAGGAAAATTTTCTCCATGCACTCGGCAGCGATGGCCGGAGTGTAATAGGGGTTCGGCGCGACGGTACCCATGCCGCCGGTGTTCAGGCCGGTGTCGTGGTCGTTGGCACGCTTGTGATCCATGCTGGACACCATGGGCTTGACCACCTTGCCGTCGGTAAAGCTCAGCACACTGACCTCGGGGCCGGTGAGGAACTCTTCCACCACCACATGGTTGCCGGAAGCGCCGAACTTTTTGTCCAGCATGATCTCCTTCACGCCGTCGGCGGCCTGTTCCTCGTTCTCGCAGATCAATACGCCCTTGCCCAGTGCCAGCCCGTCGGCCTTGATGACCACGGGGTACTTGCCCTTTGCCTTGATGTAATCCATGACCTTGGCGGGGTCATCAAAGGTGGCATAATCTGCAGTGGGGATGCCGTATTTCTTCATCAGGTCCTTAGAGAACACCTTGGAGGCCTCGATGCGGGCAGCGGCCTTGTCCGGGCCAAAGGCAGGGATGCCCACTGCAGCCAGTGCGTCCACCATGCCCAGCGCCAGCGGGTCATCCTGTGCCACGACCACATAATCAAACTTTTCCTCGGCAGCAAAGGCCACCATGGTCTCTACGTCCGTAGCCTTGATGTTCTTGCATTTGGCATCATAGCTGATGCCGCCGTTGCCCGGAGCGCACCAGATCTCGCCGCAGTCCGGGCTCTTCTTCAGTGCCTTGATGATGGCGTGCTCGCGGCCGCCGCCGCCGACCACTAAGATTTTTTTAGCCATTTTAACATCTCCTAAAATATTCGTTTCTGCTTCTCTGTCAGCGTCCTCACCCTCTCAGGCGCTTCGCGCCAGCTCTCCCAAAGGGAGAGCCAGGACTGGCACTAACACCAGCAGCTACTAACGGGATGCCGCCAAAGGCTCCCCCTTTGGGGGAGCTGGCAAAGCCGTCAGGCTTTGACTGAGAGGGCGATCTTCATCTTATGCCGTACCACCAGCAGGCAGGTCAGATGCACCAGTGTGGTGAGGATCCAGCTGACGGGGTAGCTGAGGTAAAGCATCGTGGTGGTGTGGAACAGCCGGAAGATGGTGGCGATCCAGACGAGGCGGAGCAGGCAGCTGCCTACGAGGCTGACCACCATCGGCAGGACGGAGTAGCCCCGGCCGCGCAGACAGCTGGCCAGAACATCCATGCCGCCGCAGAGCAGATAGGTGGTGCAGATGATGTGCATACGGGCCAGACCGGCAGTCACCACGACCTCATCGGAGGAGTAGAAGTGGAGCAGCGGTTCGCCCAGCAGGGAAGCACCGCCGCCCAGCACGAGGCCGGTGACGATGGAGCAGAGCAGGCAGTTGCGCATGACGCGGTCGAGGTTGTCGTACCGGCGGGCACCCACGTTCTGGCTGGTAAAGGTCACGGCCGCCTGCGCAAAGGCGTTCATGCCGGTGTAGATGAAGCCCTCGAGGTTGGATGCGGCAGAGTTTCCGGCCACGACCGTGGAGCCAAAGGAATTGATGGCCGACTGGATCACCACGTTGGACAGGCTGAACACGGTGCTCTGCAGACCGGCGGGCAGGCCGATCTGGATGATCTGCAGCATGGCTTTCTTGTGGAAGCCCAGATGCCGCAGGTCAAGGTGCATGGCACCCTCTTCCCTGACCAGCAGCACCGTGACCATAATGGCGGATACCGTCTGGCTGAGGATGGTGGCCAGCGCAACACCCGCCACACTCATCTGGAATACGATGACGAACAGCAGGTTCAGCACCACATTGATGACACCTGCCACCGCCAGACAGACCAGCGGGCGGCGGGTGTCGCCCACGGCACGCAGCAGGGAGGCGTTGAAGTTGTACAGCATGGTCATCGGCATTCCGATGAAGTAGATCTTCAGGTAAAGTGTAGCAAGGTCAATGACATCCTCGGGGCTGGACATCAGTTCCAGCAGGCCGTGGGCTGCAAAAAAGCCCACAAAAGCCATCAGAACGCCGCCCACAAGGCTCAGGGTAACAGCGGTCTGCACCGCTTCGTGCACGCCCTGGTCATCCTTTGCACCATAACAGCGGGCCGCCACAACGTTTGCACCCAGCGCAAGGCCGACAAACAGGTTGACCAGCAGGTTGATGAGTGCACCGTTGGAACCAACTGCTGCCAGCGCGGCGCTGCCGGCAAATCGACCCACCACGACCACATCGGCAGCATTGAACAGCAGCTGCAAAAAGCTGGATGCCGCCAGCGGCAGGGAAAACAGGATGATCTTTTTCAGCATCGGGCCGCTGGTCAGATCACCGGCTTGGGACATTTGTGCCATGAAAGCTCCGCCTCCTTTGAAACTTCTCTCATACTCTTGCACCAAAATCGAAGCGTAAAAAATGCGCCGTGCCGTTTTGCGGCACAACGCAATTTGTAAAGAACACCTATATTATAATACAGTTTTCTGTAAAATACAAGATGCCGCGCAGGGGGTTCCTGCCTTTCTGGGGCGCTTTGATCAGGAATGATGGATCTGCAGCGTTTTCCAGTGCTCTTTCTTCTCGTATTCCGTTGTCACGCCATCGTCCCGGTACATCCGGTACTCCGCAGATTCGCCGTTGGGCAGGAAGCTCCACAGGGTCAAACTGGCATCATCCAGCTCAGCGGTGTTGTTGGCGGGCTGTGCCACGGGAATGATGTGGCCCGGACGGATGAACAACAGCATTTCGTCCAGCGCACAGCGGATATAGTGGTGTCCGGCGGGCAGGATCTCTTCGTCGTAGTCGTCTACAGCCCGCAGGCGCAGGAGCTTCATGGGCTCGGGCAGGTAGACATGCCGCCCGTGGGCATTCTGGACATAGACGGGAGCGGCCATCAGGCCCTCGCCCAGCAAAAGCTGATCTTCCACCTCCCGGGCATCGGGGTCATCCGGGTAATCGAAGGCCAACGGCCGGAAGTAGCTGGTGTTTTCCAGCGCAGCCTTCATAAATTCGCTGTACAGGTAGGGCAGCAGGGCGTAGCGCAGACGGATCATATTACGCACAGCGGGCAGCACCTCGGGGAAGCGGTAGTATTCCTGCATCCGGGTGCCCACCGCGGAGTGGTTGCGCATCAGCGGGGTGAGCAGACCGAACTCAAGCCAGCGCAGGGCAAGATCCGGCGTGGTATCGCAGGAGAAGCCGCAGAGGTCGGCACCGCTGTACAGGAAACCGCACATCTGGACACTGGGCATCATTTGGATATTGGCCAGCAGCTGGGCCCAGCTGGAATTGTTGTCGCCCAGCCAGATGCCGCCGTAGCGGTGGCTGCCAATGAAACTGGAACGGCTGTAAAGCAGGGTGCGCTGGCCCGGACGCAGGTCGGCAAAGGCTTCCCCTGCGGCGCGGGTCATGCTGCCGCCATAAAGGTTGTGGACCTGATCGTGACGTACCTTCCGGCCGTCTGCCTCGTGGTAAAAACTGGCGTAGTCTGCCGGGCTGTTCATCAGGCCCATGGCACCACCCACCACGCGCGGGAAAAACTCCTCCTGCTCAATGTTGTCCTTCTCCCGCAGGGCGGCCATATCGTCCAGAAAAGCGCGCAGCCGCTCAGGTGAGTAGAAGAGGGAGGGCTCGTTCATATCGTTCCAGAAGCCCTCGATGCCGCAGTCGGTCAGGGCCTTGTATTTGTGGCCGAACCACTCCCGCACCTCAGGGCGCAGGAAGTCGGCAAAGTAGGCCTTGCCGGGCCAGACTGCCGCCACAAAGGGAGTTCCGTCGGCCTTTTTGCAGAAGTATCCCTTTTCCAGCCCCTCAGTGCAAGTGGAGTCGTTGGGGTCAACGCGCACGCCGGCATCGATGATGGGCACCAGCCGGATGCCCTGCGCTTTCAGGTCTGCGGAGAGCTTTGTAAGGTCTGGAAAACGTTCCTTGTTTACGGTGAAATCGGCATAGTCCTGCATATATTCGATGTCCATACAGATCATGTCCAGCGGCAGGTCGTGCTCCTTGTACTGGCGTGCAACTTCCCGTACGTCCTCCTCAGTCTTGTAGCCCCAGCGGCTCTGTGCCAGACCGAATGCCCACCTGGGCGGGATATAGCTGCGGCCGATGAGGGTACGGAACTCCTTGCAGATCGCATTTTCGTTCCCGCCGGAGAGGAGATACAGATCGTAGTCTGGGGTCTCGGTGTGGAAAGAGAGAAGATCGTGGCGGGAATAACCGATGTCGTAATAAACCTTGCCCGGGAAATCCACGAACAGGCCAAAGCAGGTGCTGCCGTCCCGCACCAGCAGGAAATTGTGCGCACCATAGAAGGAAAGCTTGTCCTCGCTGTGGCGGGATTCATCGGTGTTGTTGGCGATGTAGTGCCAGCCGCGCTTGTTGATGCCGCGGGGCATTTCACCCAGACCGTAGACGGCAGCCTGCTCACTGAGGGTGAGCTGCCAGCCGCTGCCATCGGGAGTCAGAAAGGGGATGGGGCCGCTTTCCGCGGGAAGAGACAGCACAACGCTCTGGGTGGGAAAAGGATGCCCGAAAGAAAAACGTTGGATCACAGAAAAGACCTCCTGTTTCAGATAGAGTTGTTACTATAATGATACGGCAGAAATCGTTCCGGAACAAGAGAGAAAACAGGATGAATAATACAACAAAACAGGCGTTTTGTGGCCTGCGCAACAGCCAATACTTCTGCTGCACCTGCCTGAGCCTCTCGGGCGTGAAACTGCACGGAATGGATTGCAAACTGTCGAATGGCTTGCTATATAAAGGGTACTCTGAAAAGGGAGGATCTTCCATGTATCGAAACGGCATCAAGCGGCTGCTGGCGGTCATTCTGTCCCTCTGCGGCATGATCGTGCTCTCGCCGCTGCTGCTCACTCCTCTGCCTTGCCATCAAGATCGATTCCCCGGGGCCGATCTTTTTCAGGCAGAAGCGGGTGGGCATCCACAAACAACATTTCAATATCCTCAAGTTCCGCACCATGCGCATCGACACCCCCCACGATATGCCCACCCACATGCTCAAGGACCCGGATCAGTATATCACCCGGGTGGGGCACTTCCTGCGCAAGACCAGTCTGGACGAGCTGCCCCAGCTCTGGAACATCTTTGTGGGCGATATGGCAGTCATCGGTCCGCGCCCGGCGCTGTGGAACCAGTATGACCTGCTGGCCGAGCGGGACAAGTACGGCGCCAACGATGTCCGCCCCGGCCTGACCGGCTGGGCTCAGATCCATGGACGGGATGAGCTGGAGATCGTGGATAAGGCCCGGCTGGACGGCTACTATGTGGAGCATCTGAGCTTTGGTATGGACGTAAAGTGCTTCTTTGGCACCATCAGGGCGGTGCTCGACCACGACGGTGTGGTCGAGGGCGGCACCGGCACTTTGCACGAAGAGGAAAACCACAAGAAGTAAGACTGGCCCGGGCAGAATACTTGATTTATCCCCTGAAAAGCGTATAATAAAACGGTATAAGACATCAAAGGAGGATTTCCATGAATCGCACCTACATCAACGAGGTACAAAAGGAAATTGGCAATACGGTCAAGGTACAGGGTTTTATTGAAAAACCTGCGCAACAGCAAGTATATGGCCTTTATCGTACTGAAGGATATCACCGGCAAGCTGCAGATCACGGTTGAAAAAGAGGATCATCCTGATCTGGTGGACACCATCGATCAGCTGACCCCTGATTCTGTCATCACTGTCACCGGCAAGGTGGTCGAGAACGACTACGTCAAGATGGGCGGCATCGAGATGATCCCCGAGGCCATCGAGGTGGAGAGCATTGCGGATGCACTGCCCATTGCCCGCAAGGCCATTGCCGCCACCAAGAAGAAAAAGGCGGTGGAGCGTTCCAGCATCGACCAGCGCATTGATTACCGCTGGGTCGATCTGCGCACCGACGAGAACCAGCTGATGTTCAAGGCCCAGAGCTGCATGGTCAACGCCATGCGCAAGTTCTTGCTGGACCAGAACTTTATCGAGATCCACACCCCCAAGCTGATCGCTGCTGCCAGCGAGAGCGGCTCTGAGGTGTTCAAGGTGGATTACTTCGACCGCAATGCCTATCTGGCACAGAGCCCCCAGTTCTACAAGCAGATGGCAATGGCTGCAGGCTTTGAGCGCATTTTCGAGACCGGCCCTGTGTTCCGCGCCGAGAAGAGCTATACCAATAAGCACGCCACGGAGTTCTCCGGCTTCGATCTGGAGTTCAGCTACATCACCTCTTACAAGGATGTCATGGCCATGGAGGAGCAGCTGCTCAAGGCTGGCCTGCAGGCTGTGAAGGATGCTTACGGCGACCAGATCCAGGAGCTGTTCGGCAAGGAAGTCATCGTGCCCGAGACCCCGTTCCCCGTGGTCAAGCTGGCTGACCTGTACAAGGGTCTGGAAGAGGACTTCGGCTATGTGGTGGACGATTCCGAGAAGGGCGACCTGACCACCGAGGCCGAGCGCCTGAGCTACGACTGGGTGAAGAAGCACTATAACCACGAGTTCCTCTTCGTCACGGATTACGATGCTGAGAAGCGTGCTTTCTACCACATGCGCGACGAGAACGGTGTGCCTCAGGGTTACGACCTGATCTGGCGCGGTGTGGAGATCACCACCGGTGCCCAGCGTGAGCACCGCTATGAGGTGCTGAAGAAGCAGGCTGAGGAAAAGGGTCTGGCTGAGGATGTCAAGTTCTATCTGGAGTTCTTCCAGTATGGCTGCCCCCCGCACGGCGGCTTCGGTCTGGGCATCGACCGCCTGACCATGCTGCTGGTGGGCGAGAGCATCAAGGACGCGGAGTTCCTGTTCCGCGGCCCCAACCGTCTGACCCCGTAAGGACGGGGGTGTTCGTATGAACGCCGCAGACCATTATCTGACCCGTTATCTGGAAGCGAAGGATCTGGATCAGTACAACGCACTGCTCCGCTACACCTTTCAGGTCACGGAAGAAGAGCTGACTGCCACAGGCTGGAAGGACGATGAGATCAAGCAGTCCAAGTTCCCGGTGCTGGAACGTGCCGATGTTCTGGGCTGCTTTGATGGAGACACGCTGGTGTCCCAGTTTGCCGTCTATCCGCTGAAAATGAACATCTACGATACGGTCTACCATGTGGGCTTTGTCACCAGTGTCTGCACCTACCCGGAGTACACCGGGCAGGGCATTATGAAGCACCTGATGATCAAGGGCCTGACCCAGATGCACGAGGAGGGCAAATCCTTCGCTCTGCTCTACCCGTACAGCATTCCGCTGTACCATCACCTGGGCTGGGAGATCGTTTCCAACAAGATCTCGTTCAACATCAAGGACCGGCAGATCCCCACCAAGGTCAAGGCCCCCGGCTATGTCCGGCGTGTCAGTTGGGATAACACCGAGTTCCATGAGCTGCACTCCCACTTTGCGTCCATCACCCACGGCTGTCTGTTCCGCAACAGTCTGGCCTGGGAGGGAAGTACTGGCGCTGGGATGAGGACGATACCAATGTTGCGGTCTACTACAACGTCAAGGATAAGCCCTGCGGCTACATGGTCTACCTCATCAAAAACGACATCATGCACATCAAGGAGATGGTCTACCTCAACCGCGAGGCCCAGAAAGGCCTGTGGGAGTATATCCATGCCCATGATTCCATGATCGATGAGGTGCACGGCAGTACCTATTTCAGCGAACCCATCGCCTTTGAGATGGACGATGGCGACATCAAGGAGAGCATCCGCCCCTATGCCATGGGACGCATCATTGACGTGGAGGATTTCCTCGCCGATTACCCCTGTGACCCGGACGGCGGCACCCTGTGCATCGAGTTGGAAATCGAGGACTCGCTTCTGCCATGGAACGACCGGACGTTCAACGTTCGCTTTGCGGATGGGCACTGCACCATGACCCGTGAATCCGCCGAGTATCACCTGAAAATGGGCATCGGCACCTTTACCACCCTGTTGCTGGGCTACAAGACCGCAGAGCGTCTGTATGAGCTGGAGCGCATCGAGGGCAGGGAAGAGGCTGTGGAACGGCTGGATGACGTGCTCTTCCATAAGATCCCGTATATTTCGGATTACATCTGACAAAAGAAAACAACCCTCTCCGTCAAAGCCTTTTTGCTTTGCCTGCTCTTCCCGAAAGGGTGAGGCGGCATTGCATGGCAATGACGGAGAGGGTTGTTCTTTTTGACTCAGAGCAGCGTCGGCACCAGCTCGGCCAGCTTTTCGGCCAGCTGTGCGTGGCCCTTACGGGTCAGGTGCATGAAGTCGATCTGGTTGAACTCGCAGCCTTCAGCATCCAGAAAATGGACGTTGTTGCGCTCTGCAATGATCTTGTACCAGCCGGCAACGCCCTTGGACTTCTCCACACAGCCGTCACCCATGACCTCATCGTGGAAGCCTTCCTTCGATGCGCGGAGGAGGCAACCACAAGAATGTTGGGTTCCTTGCCGCCCCAGCAGTCCACGGTCTTGCACTTCTGGATCAGGCGCTCCATGCCCGCGCCAATGCAGGCGGCGTTTGCGTTGAAGCGCTCTTTCACATCGTTGGTGCCCAGCATGATGATGAGCAGGTCGATGACTTCATGGCTCTTGAGCAGGGGATAGGCCACGCTCAGAGCATCCATGGACTCGTGGATGGGATCTGCAAAAACGGTGGTGCGGCCGGAAAGGCCCTCTTCGGTTACCAGATACTTGTCGCCCAGAGCAGTCTGCAGGCGGCAGGTCCACCGCTCGTCCTCGTTGAAGCGGATGCCGCCATCAGCATTGTCCTTGGGGTCGGCACAATAACCGTGGGTGTTGGAATCGCCCAGGCAGAGAATATGTGTTTTCTATCTCAATATACTCCTTTGATCGTTCAGATGATCAGGCTTCGCCGTGCTGCTGGCGGAAGTAATAGACTGCGCCTACCATACCGGCATCATTGTGCAGCTGGGCGGCGCGAATCTCCAGCCCCTCGGCAAAGGCGGGCATAACGGAGGCCCTGACTTTGGCGGCAATGGGCTCGATGAGCAGCTTCTGCTGGGCGCTTACGCCGCCGCCGATGAGAATGAGCTGCGGGTTGAAGATGTGCACCATGCCTGCAAGGCCCTGTGCGATCTCATCCGTCCAGGCATCCAGCAGGGCCAGAACGGTCTCGTTGCCGGCCTCTGCGGCAGCAAAAATGGCGCGGCCGTCTTTCCAGGCCGGGTCCTTTTCCTGTGCGGCCCGTACCAGAGCCGTGGTAGCGGCGTAGCGCTCCCAGCAGCCGGTGGCACCGCAGGTGCAGGGGACACCGTCCAGTGCATGGGTGCGGTAGTGACCCAGCTCACCGCCCAGTCCGCGGGCACCCTCCAAAAGGCGGCCGCCGGTCAGGATGCCGCCGCCCACGCCGGTGCCCAGGGTCACGCCGATGACATCGGTATAACCCTTTGCGCCGCCGACCCAGACCTCGCCCAGCGTCATGCAGTTGGCATCGTTGGCAACGGTGACGGGCAGGCCGAAGAGCCGTTCCAGTTCGGCCTGGATGGGGCTGTTGATGTAGTTGGGAAAGTTGCCGCAGGTACCGGCTACAATACCTTTGCGGCTGTCGATCTGGCCGGTGGCCGAAACGCCCACGCCTTCCAGTGTGTTCACGTCGATGTTCTGGGTCTCCACAAAGGCTTTGGCGGCTTTGAGCACGGTGGTCAGCACCGGGGTCTGGTAGCCGTCAAAGTTGACACTTTCCTCGGCCTTGGAGCCTACCGCGCCGGTTTCATCCACGATGCCCAGCTTGACGGCAGTGCCACCGATATCGATCGCAAGATACTGTTTCATCTCAGTGTCTCCGTTTTACTTGTTCATGGCGTTGATGGCTCCGGTGAAGCGGGCCGTAATCTCGGCAGGGCGGGTGATGGCACCGCCCACCACCAGTGCAAAAGCACCGGCTTCCAGTGCCTTGACGGCCTGCTCGGGGTAGTGGATGTGGCCCTCGGCAATGACTTTGGCGGGGCACTCGGTGGCCAGCTTGTGGACGAAATCAAAATCGATGTCGTCAATGCCCTGGGTCTCAGGGGTGTAGCCGCGCATGGTGGTGCCCACAAAGTCGGCACCGGCCTCGGCGCAGGCCATGGCGTTCTCAAAGTTGTCGCAGTCGGCCATCACCAACTGATCCGGGTACTTTGCTTTGATAGCGCGGATGAACTCAGCGGAGGTGGAACCATCCGGGCGGAGAGCTCCCGTGCCCTGCACCGCCAGAATATCCACGCCGCAGGCCACCAGCTCGTCTACTTCTTTCATGGTCACAGTGATGTACATGGGGGTGCCGGGGTAGTCCTTTTTGATGATGCCGATCACGGGCAGGTCCACGACCTCCTTGATCTGGGTGATGTCACGCACGGTGTTGGCGCGGATGCCCACCGCGCCGCTCATGGCGGCTGCCTTGGCCATCAGGGGCATCACGCCGCCCTCCTTGGTGTACAGGGGCTCGTGCTCCAATGCCTGGCAGGAGACGATCAGCCCGCCCTTGATCTGAGCAAACAGTTTTTCCTTATCCATGATACTTATCCTCCATCTTGATCTTGACAACAGCTTTGCGGACACGATTGCAGCCGGGCATTTCCACGCCGGGGCGGTGCAGCTCACCGGGGAAGAAGAGGACGAACCGCCCCTCGCCCAGAGCGCCGAAAACGGCATCCTCGCTGTCCTTTTTGCCGATATCCGGCTGGTAGGGCTCCACCTCGGTGCCGGGGGCGGTCTCGTAGCCCCAGCCCTCGCCGCCGGTCAGGTCGATCTGCAGATCGGCGTAGAGCCGGTGATATTCGGCGTGGGAACCGGTGTGGGGTTTGATCTTTCCACGTACTCACAGAATGCCTTTGTGAATGCGATGCACTCATTCTTTCCGAGGGTCACTCCCTTTGCCTTGGCTTTCTTTACGGTGTCGTACTCAAAATCGTAGAATACGATCACATCTTTTC
>ENA-OQIU01000228-OQIU01000228.1-human-gut-metagenome-genome-assembly--contig:-NODE-228-length-11054-cov-2.040450_pt1 | contig 11054 bp, 19 predicted proteins | sample MGYA00242590_ERZ504755 | MGnify/ENA primary metagenome ERZ504755 (study PRJEB26092, sample SAMD00036359) | human gut metagenome | host: Homo sapiens | study: EMG produced TPA metagenomics assembly of...
TACCCTCGAACGATCTCACCAAAGACGGCCCGATCCTTCTGGCCTTCCTCGGAACCGGAGAGGAGCCGACCGAGCATGTTCTGAATGAGCTGATCGAAATCGCAGAGAAGTGGAACGCAAAAGACGCTGCCATGGCAGCCGTGCTCCGCACGAAAGCCGACCTGGAAAACACGACTTTCCAGAAAGCCTGCGCAGCAATCCACAACATGTCCCTCTACATCGACCCATCCGACGACGCCCCGGCGATCGCCGAAAAAATGGGAATCGATGCAGAAAAACTCCCACTGCTGATCCTCGCATTGCCGGGAAACATCGGCGGACGCGCTTATGCCGGATATAACGTCGGCAGCGTCGGACTGATGCTGCGGCTGATGGAAGAGGCGGCGAAAGCGTAAGTTAATACTAAAAAACAGGCTGACGCACGAATGCGGCAGCCTGTTTTTTTAAAGAACGCCCAGTTTTTTCAACTGTGCTACGCCATCTTCATATCCCGTAAAATGAATTCCATGAATCCCTGCCTGCTCTGCGGCCTCGACGTTTGCTTTGGTGTCGTCGAGGAATACGCAGCGGTCCGGGGTGAGGGAGAATTTCTGGATCAGGTGCTGGTAGATCTCCGGTTCCGGTTTTGTTAAATGGCAGGTGTAGGAGAAGAGGGTTCCGTCCATGTAGGGGAGGAAGGGCATTTTCTCTTTGGTGCGCTCGAAGAGGTCTCCAGAGTAGTTGGAGAGGATGTAGAGGCGGTAGCCTTTTTCTTTTAAGGAGCGTACCCAGCTTTCTGCATACGGCAGCGGGGTGATGGTTTCCTCGCAGTGGGCGAAAACCTCTTTGATTTCTTCGGTGTATTCCGGGGCGAGGGAGCAGAATCCTTTTACAATCTCCTCTGGTGTGAGAATTCCGCGGTCGAACTGGCGCCAGTAAGGGCTTTCGAAGGTTGCGGCGGTGATTGCTTTCGTTTTTCCGGACCGAAAGCAAAGCGTTTCAGATAGGACTCGTAGTCCCAGTTGACGAGTACGCGGCCTACATCAAAAATAATGGTATCAATCATGACTGTTTTTCTCCTTTGTCTGATTTGTCGTTCTCATCGCGGTGCGACAGAACCTTGGCAACCAGCATCATGGCATAGATGAGCACTGGTACGGTAATTGCACAGTAGAGGCAGACTGTCAGCGCCTTGTGTGCAAACGGCGTGTCGATAAACGCAAAAATCATGGCGCCAAGCCCGAATCCGATCAGGACCGCGATGGCGAGAAGGGCGCCGATCTGTTTGAGTCGTTTCATAGATGGGATTCTCCAATCAAAAAATAAATACATGGTATAGTGTAGCACAGCTTCCTTGAAACATCCATGAAAAATTGAAAAACTGTCTGCAGAAAAAAACAGAGCGTGTTTGAAAAATGCGACACTGCAAAATTTAAGGATTCTTTAGAAAAAATTAATGGCGCTTTCGATTGCTTTTTTCCCTCAAAAGGGATAGAGTATTGGCATATACTTTGAAAAAGGAGAAACGAGAACAAAATGGATAAACTGAAAGAAAAACTTTCCCGCCTGATGTACGGCCGCTACGGCATCGATCAGCTGGGCAATTTTTATGATGTGGGCGGCAGTTGCCATGATGATTTTCGGAGCGGTTGTACGGAGCTCCCTTATCTACACCCTGGCACTCGTCCTGATCGTCTGGGCGGATGTGCGTATCATGTCCAAGAACCATTCCAAACGGTATGCGGAAAACCAGAAATTCTTGGAACTGAAAAACCGCGTCGTCGGATTCTTCCGAGGCGGAACCCGTGCATTCAAGGATAAAGAGCACTGCTACTTCCGCTGCCCGTCCTGCCATCAGCAGGTGCGTGTACCGAAAGGAAAAGGCCATATCGAGATCCGCTGCCCGAAATGCGGAACAAAATTCATCAAAAACACCTGATAAAAAGGAGTAGTGCGATTCATGTTTGGTTATGTGACCATCCGAAAGGATGACCTGAAAGTCAAAGATTACAACAAATATCAGGCATACTACTGCGGTCTGTGTCAGGATATCAAAGAGGCGTATGGAAAAAAGGGTCAGGCGATGCTGACGTTTGATATGACATTTCTTTCCATCCTGCTGACCGGGCTTTATGAGTGTGAGACAAAAGAAGAGGAGCATTACTGCTTTCTTCATCCCGGACAAAAAACATAAATGCCTGCGGAACAAATACACAAAATACTGCGCAGACATGAACGTGCTGCTCGCCTATTACAATCTGCTGGATGACTGGGAGGACGAGAAAAACTACGCGGCGTTTACAGCGGCAAAGGCTTTGAAAAAATCTGTGACGCGCATCGAGGCATCGTATCCGCGCCAGACGAAAGCAGTGCAGGATTACCTCGAAAAGCTGCATGCATGCGAGAAGGAAAACAATCCAGACCTCGATCTTGCGGCGGGCTATACCGGAGAGGTGATGGCGGAGATCTATATTCCGGAGGAGGACATCTGGAGCGATGATCTGCGCCAGGTCGGCTTTTACATCGGAAAATTCATTTACCTGATGGATGCGCTTGATGACGTGGAAAAAGATAAAAAGAGCGGAAACTACAACCCGTTTCTGTCCATCGCAGATCAGCCGGACTTCGAGGAAACCGCAGAAAAAATCCTGCTGATGATGACGGCGGAAGCGTCGCGTGCATTTGAAAAACTTCCGATCCTGGAAAATGTAGACATTCTGCGAAATATATTGTATGCTGGTATCTGGGAAAAATACGAAATGCGAAAAAGCGCAAAAGAGCGCCAAAAAGAGGAGAAATAAAGACTGATGACAGATCCATATGAGGTGCTGGGCGTGTCCCGCGGGGCTTCGGACGATGAAATCAAAAAAGCATACCGAAAACTCAGCCGGACGTATCACCCGGATGCCAATATCAATAATCCGAATAAAGCAGAAGCAGAAGAAAAATTCAAACAGGTGCAGCAGGCGTACAAACAGATCATGGATGAACGCGAGCACGGCACCTCTTACCAGAGCGGAGGTTCGTCGTATGGCGGAGATGCTTACGGCGGCTATGGCCCGTTCGGCGGCTTCGACCCATTCGGCGGCGCGTACGGAAACGGCGGCTCCGCACGGAATGATTATGGAAATTCCGAGCAGGAAATGCGGCTGCAGGCGGCAGCCAACTACATCAACAGCGGCCACTTCCGCGAGGCGATGAACGTGCTGAACGACATTTCCGACCGCAGCGGAAAATGGTATTTCCTGCATGCGATCGCAAATTCGCGCCTCGGCAACAACATCAATGCCGTGCAGGATGCCGAGATGGCAGTCAAATTAGAACCGCAGAATCTGCAGTACCAGCAGCTTTTAAACCAGCTCCAGGCAGCGGCCAGTGGTATTCCGACATGGGAAGCGGCTATGGCTACGAGAGAAGTGCAGGTGATCTCGGAAAATGGTGCTGTGAATGTATGGCAATCAATGCCATCTGCAATTGCTGCTGCTGTGGCGGACGGGGGATTTTTTCTGCTGTTGATCAAAAAATAATTACAAGAAATGTATAAAAGTGAACATTCAGGGGAGAATAACAGTGTCATCGAAATTCCCCTGTTCGATGATACAAAAGAAAAATAAGGAAATACTTATCCTCCCTTAAAGCCCGCTGCAGACCGAAAAACGGTTCGCTGTGGGTCTTTTTCTAACAGCCGAAAGTCCTTGTTTTTCCCATCAAAACAGATTATAATGAAAGAGATCGCAATTATGACCGGAGCAAAAAATACGAACGGATCATAGAAAGAAAACAGAAAGAGAGAAAAGCTATGGAACGAAAAACAGCATGGAATGAGTACAAGAAAAAGATATGAAAAAGCTGGAAAAATTAAACGCCGGCTACCGCGCATTCCTGGATCACGGAAAAACGGAGCGTGAGTGTGTAAAGGAAAGTGTACGTCAGGCAGAAGAGGCCGGATACGTAAGCCTCGACACCTATGTAAAAGAAAATCGTGCGTTAAAACCGGGTGACAAGGTTTATGCTGTATGCATGAAGAAGGCCATTGCCCTGTTCCAGATCGGAACAAAGCCGCTGACAGAGGGTATGAATATTCTCGGTGCGCACATCGATTCTCCGCGTCTTGACGTAAAACAGAATCCACTGTATGAGGACAACGGATTTACATATCTTGATACCCATTATTACGGTGGCATCAAAAAATGGCAGTGGGTAACGCTTCCGCTTGCAATCCACGGTGTTGTAGCCAAGAAGGATGGCGAAGTAGTGGATGTAGTCATCGGCGAGGATGACAACGATCCGGTATTCTGTGTGACAGATCTTCTGATTCACCTTTCCAGAGAGCAGCAGACCAAACCGGCAAGTACGGTAGTAGAGGGCGAGAACCTCGATCTTCTGATCGGAAGCCAGCCGCTGGAAGGAACAGAGAAAGATGCAGTGAAAGCCATGACCTTAAAGCTCTTAAACGACAAGTATGGCATCGAAGAAGAGGATTTCCTCTCCGCAGAGCTTGAAATTGTACCGGCAGGAAAAGCGCGTGAGCTTGGTATGGATGCCAGCATGATTCTTGCATACGGCCAGGATGACCGTGTATGCGCATACACTTCTCTTGTCGCAATGCTCGAGGTGGAAGCACCGGAGAAGACATCCTGCTGCCTGCTCGTAGACAAAGAGGAGATCGGAAGCGTCGGAGCAACCGGCATGCAGTCTCATTTCTTCGAAAACACCATGGCAGAGCTGCTTGCACTTGCAGGTGAGGGAACGGAGCTTGCACTTCGGAGATGTCTGGCTTCTTCCAGAATGCTTTCTTCCGATGTAAGTGCAGCGTTTGATCCGTTGTATGCAGCAGCATTTGAGAAGAAAAACGCTGCATTTTTCGGAAAAGGTATCGTAATTAACAAATTTACAGGAGCAGGCGGAAAGAGCGGCTCAAACGATGCCAATGCAGAGTACGTCGGAGCTCTTCGCGCTATCTTTGATGATGACAAAAGTAATTGGCAGACAGCAGAACTTGGTAAAGTTGATGTCGGAGGCGGCGGAACCATCGCCTACATCATGTCTCTGTACGGTATGGAAGTGATTGACTCCGGTGTACCGGTTCTCAGCATGCATGCTCCATGGGAAGTAACCAGCAAAGCAGATGTTTACGAGGCCAAGAAGGCCTATGTGGCATTTTTGAAAAATGCATAAATAATATTGAGGAGGTTTGAAACGTTTGGACAGTGACATAGTCGGCAGTATTCTTTTGCAGGTCGTATTGATAGCGGTCAATGCGGTATTTGCCTGCGCGGAGATCGCTGTGGTCTCCTGCAACGACGCTAAACTGGAAAAAATGGCACAGGAGGGAAACAAAAGAGCGGCGAAGCTGTTTCATCTGACGGAACAGCCATCCCGTTTTCTTGCAACGATACAGGTGGTCATCACTCTGTCCGGTTTTCTTGGAAGTGCCTTTGCAGCAGAAAATTTTTCGGATCGAATCGTTTCCGCTCTTGTGGACGCGGGTATGAAGATTCCGGAAAAGACACTGGATGCGATTGCCGTTGTGCTGATTACGCTGCTTTTATCTTATATCACCCTGATCTTTGGCGAACTGGTGCCGAAAAGGATTGCAATGCAGAAGGCTGAGCAGATTGCGCTCGGGATTTCCGGTCTTGTAAGCGGTGCTTCGAAAGTGTTTGCACCGCTTGTGTGGCTGTTGACTGCATCGACAAACGGTATCCTGCGCCTTCTGGGGATCGATCCGGATGAGGACGACGATCAGGTGACGGAGGAAGAAATCCGAATGATGGTAGATGCCGGCAGCGAAAAAGGACGCGATCGACAATGAAGAAAAAGATATGATTCAGAACGTATTTGAGTTCGATGATCTGACCATTGATGAAATCTGCGTCCACAGAACCGATGTAGATCTTCTGTGGCTGGAAGACTCGATGGAGGAGTGGGAGCAGCTGATCCATGAAAGCCGCCATTCTTATTACCCGGTCTGTGGTGAAACTGTGGACGATATCATCGGCGTTCTGGACGCCAAGGATTATTTCCGGCTTCGCACCAAGGACCGCGATCATGTCATGAAAGAAGCAATCAAACAGCCTTATTTTGTTCCTGAAAACATCAAGGCTGCCACGCTGTTCCAGAACATGAAAAAGACCGGCAACTATTTTGCCGTGGTTCTGGATGAGTACGGCGGCATGGATGGAATTATCACCGTGCGTAACCTGATCGAGCAGCTTGTCGGGGACTTGAATGATGAGGCGGAGATCGGGCAGCCATCGGAAATTGAGCTGATTTCCACAGACACCTGGAAAATCATGGGAAGTGCCTCGTTGGATGATGTGGCGGAGGAACTGAAGATCAAACTGCCGGTCGATGAATATGAAACGTTCGGCGGCTACATTTTCGGCGAACTCGGTGCGGTTCCGGATGACGGCAGCCAGTTTGAACTCGAGACCGACGATCTCTGGATCAAGGTCATGCGGGTCAAAGAACACCGCGTGGAAAATACGGTGGTAAAGAAACTGCCTCCGAAAGAAAAAGGAGAGCAGGAGGAACGTAAGGAGAGGGAATGAAACGTGAACTGGATACAGCAGACCGGAAAATTGTGGAACTGCTGCAGGAAGATGCAAGGCTTCCGCTCAAAAGTATTGCAGACAAGGTAAGTCTCACTTCGCCGACGGTTTCGGCGAGAATCGACCGCCTGGAAAAGGACGGGGTGATCACCGGCTACCGTGCGAGTGTGAACCCGGAGGTTTTCGACTATCGGATCAAGGCATTCATCAATCTGGAGGTTGAGCCGGTGCGGAAAAAGGAATTCTATCCGTACATCACCGACTGCCCGAATGTGATCGAGTGCAACTGCGTGACCGGCGACTATTCGATGCTGATGGAGGTTGTGTTCCACACAACATCTGAGCTGGATCAGTTTATCGGCCAGCTTCAGCATTTTTGGAAGAACGAAGACGCAGATCGTGTTCTCTACATCGGTGGAACACAGAGGAATTCCGCTCGGCGATACCAGAATCCCGATTCTGGAGCAGGAAGAAGAAAAAGGTTGATTTTCTGCGGACTTTCCGATATACTAAAGCGTGTTACAAAAACCGGAATCCCGCTAGGGGACGGCGCGAAAAAACGCGCTCAGAGAAACAGATAAAGGATGGATAATAACATGAGTTTATTACAGAATTGGCGTGATATCGCCTATAATCAGGAAGCAGACAAAAAACAAGCTCCAGCAGTTCTGGACCAATTATTTCCTGATTGAGAAAAACATTTACGAGCAGCTTCTTTCCAACCCGGATGAAGTGGTAAAAGGAACCGTAAAAGAGCTGGCAGAGAAATACAAAGTGGACGTTATGACCATGGTTGGTTTCCTGGACGGCATCAACGACAGCCTTGTGATCCCGAACCCGATCGAGGAGATGGAAGAGGATACCGTTGTTACACTGGCTTACGATAAAGAGCTTCTGTACAAAAACATGGTAGACGCAAAAGCAGACTGGCTGTACAACCTGCCGATGTGGGATGAGATCTTCACAGAAGAGCAGAAGAAAACGACTTTACATGGAGCAGAAAAAATCCGGCACTGTAATCAAAGGCAAAAAAATCGGAAGAAACGATCCATGCCCGTGCGGAAGCGGAAAGAAATACAAATACTGCTGCGGTAAAAACGCATAAGAAAGAATTTTCGAGAAGAGACCGGGGAGCCGAAAGTTGAAAGGCTTCGCGGTCTCTTTTTCTATGAAGAGGGAGAAGCAGAATGCAGGAGACGGTAGTTTATCTGAAAAAAATTACGCAGCCGGAGGGCGAAAAAAAAGAGCTGGAACGGGAACTCTCGCAGTGCGGATGGGAGCTGTTCCGGATGGGAATGAAGGAACAGTATGGGCTGGATGGAGAAAAGATAACGATCGAACGGAATGCGCACGGAAAACCGTACCTGCCGGGGCATCCGCAGATCTGTTTTAATATTTCTCATTCGGGGGAATACGCTGCCTGCGCTTTTGCTTCCATTCCGATCGGCATGGATCTGCAGCAGCACCGCCGCGCTGCCTGGGAGCGCATGGCAGAACGGATTTTTCCGCCGAAGACCAGGAACGCCTTGCCGCAGTGGAGAATGCTGAAACGCTGTTTTTCCGGATCTGGACCGAGGAGGAGAGCTACGGCAAGTGGAGGGGAACCGGTCTTTCGGGTTCTCTTGGAACGGAAAAGAAAGAGGGCCTCTGCACGCATTTCAGTCCGGAGAAAGGATATGAAGGCGCCGTCTGGGCAGCGGAGCCCGTGAAAATCTGCATGAAAAGAATAGAACCATAAAAACCGTGCATAACCTGTCCCGCCATCTCATATATATAACGATAAGAGGTGGTGAAGATGAAAAGGACAGGAAGACAAAAGGATATTGTTACGCCAGAGAAAAAACAGGAGCAAAGGGAACTTTTGCGCCTGTTTTCTGCGAATATACGGAAAATTCTGAAAAACACAGATCTGCTGGCCGATGACCTGCAGGAAATCCGTCTGCGGACCGGCGCGCCGCTTCTGGTGGTCGCAAAGGATCAGGAGTACTTTCTGACCCCGGACGGAGCACTGACCGGGGAGTGGGAGAAAGGTTATCCCGTCTCACCGACGGATATCCGCGATACGATGGATTACATAGGAGTTTTTCCCTCTACGCCTACGAGGATGAACTGCGGCAGGGTTTTCTGACCGTGGAGGGCGGCCACCGGATCGGCATTGCCGGAAAGACGGTAATCGAAGGGGAAAAGGTGAAAGGCATCAGTCATATATCCTGCATCAACGTGCGGGTTGCTCATGAGAAAAAGGGCTGCGCGGACCGAGTGATGCCGTACCTTTGGGAAGACGGCCGTTTCCTGCACACCCTGATTGTCTCCGCACCCGGCTGCGGCAAAACGACGATGCTGCGCGATATCATCCGCCAGATTTCGGACGGGGAGTCGCCGTATCCGGGGCTGACCGTCGGTGTGGTCGATGAACGGAGCGAGATCGCAGGCTGCTATCTCGGCGTTGCGCAGAATGATGTCGGCATCCGCACCGATGTGCTCGACTGCTGTCCGAAGGCGGAGGGCATGATGATGCTGATCCGCGCCATGTCGCCCGATGTGGTGGCAGTCGATGAGATCGGAACGGGCGAGGACATCCGTGCGATCGAGTCCGTCGTTAACTGCGGGTGCAAGCTGCTCGCGACCGTGCATGGCAATTCCATGGAGGATATGAAGCAGAAGCCTCTCCTGAACCGCCTCGTGGAATCCCACGTTTTCGAGCGGTACATCGTGCTGGATGCGAAACCCCACGCCGGAAGCGTACAGGCTATTTTTGACGGAAGAGGAACGACACTGTACCGAAGGGAGGCGTTTTTGTGATGCGGCTTGCAGTTTTACTGGCGGCTTCTCTTGCCTGCGTCGGGATCGGCTTTGCAAAGAGTGCGGCGCTGTCGGCTCATGTGAAAGATCTGGAAACACTGCAGAAAATTATCCAGTATCTGCGTGGAGAGATTGTGACGGCGGCTTCCCCGCTGCCGGATGCGTTCTGGGAGACGGGAAGGCGGATGCGGGATCCGTACCGGGATTTTTTACAGGATATTTCCGAGGATATGCGCCGCCCGGACGGAAAGACACTGCCGGCGATTCTGGAAGAGAATACGGCAGTCCACCTGGCGGACACACGCCTTACAAAAGAAGAAAAAGAAGAGCTGCAGGAGGCCGGATGCAGCCTTGGAACCGGGGACCGCGCCATGCAGAAGGCGAATCTGGACCGGTATGAGGCACGCCTTGTGCAGCGGATCGCGGAACTGCAGAAAGGATTGCCGGAAAGGAAGAGGCTCTGTCAGAGTCTTGGAATCATGGGAGGCCTTTTTTTATTTTTGATTCTGGTTTAGGGCGTGTCTGAAAACGGAGGAGCAGGCGTGGAGGTCGGGATTCTATTTAAAATCGGGGCAGTCGGGATTCTGGTATCGGTCCTGTGCCAGGTATTAAAACACAGCGGCCGGGAAGAACAGGCATTTCTTGCAAGCCTTGCCGGTCTTGTGCTGGTGCTGTTCTGGATTCTTCCCTATATTTCCGCGCTGTTTGAGGACATCAAACAACTGTTTACAATTTAAGAGCAGGGAGAAAAAACGGAGGGGATCATATGGATATACTTCGGATCGCTGCGCTTGGCACGGCGGGCGTGCTGCTTGGAATCACAGTAAAGGGAGCAAAGCCGGAATTTGCCCTTCTTGTGACGGTCGGTGCCGGCCTCTGCATTCTTGCCGGGACCGTCGGAAAAATGCAGTATCTGCTCGGCATGCTCGCACAAATGAAATCGTATCTCCCGGTGGACTCATCGTATCTGAATACGCTGCTGAAAATGCTTGGGATCACGTATGTGGGGCAGTTTTCCGCCGGGATCTGTAAGGATGCGGGCTATTCTTCCATTGCAGGGCAGATTGAACTGTTCGCCCGCCTGGCGGTCCTTGCCGTCAGTATGCCAGTGCTGCTCGCTCTGCTGGAAACGGTTCATGATTTTCTGTAAAAAAGCCGGATGGGGCATGGCGCTGCTTTTTCTGTGTCTCATTTTCGGAACGGGAAGAACGCAGAAAATCGAAGCAGCGGATACCGAAACGGATCAGGCAGCAGCAGCGCAGGACGAACTTCTTGCAGAACTCGACTTCGATGCAATCCAGCAGGAAGTGGACAGCCTGCTGTCCAGCCAGCAGTTTTCTTTTGCCGGTACGGTGCGTTCTCTTTTGCAGGATGGCGATCCCTTCCGCATTTTCCGTGCCGGAAATGCCGTTCTCTCCTGTGCCAAAACAGCATTCCTTGCGCAGAAGGGGCTGATGAAGGAGCTGTTTCTCCTCGTTCTGGCAGGCGCGGTGCTCGGCAGTTTTTCCTCTCTCTTTGAAGGAAAACAGGTCAGGGACGCCAGTTTTTATATGGTCTATCTGCTTGCGCTTGCACTGATTCTGAAAAATTTCCAGTCGAGCGGGGAAAACCTGAAAGCTGTCATCACATCGCTGGTCGCTTTTATGCGGATTCTGACGCCATCCTACTATCTGGCGGCCGCGGCCGCCGGTGGTGCATCATCAGCCGTGATGTTTTATC
>ENA-OQIU01000230-OQIU01000230.1-human-gut-metagenome-genome-assembly--contig:-NODE-230-length-10969-cov-2.062811_pt1 | contig 10969 bp, 16 predicted proteins | sample MGYA00242590_ERZ504755 | MGnify/ENA primary metagenome ERZ504755 (study PRJEB26092, sample SAMD00036359) | human gut metagenome | host: Homo sapiens | study: EMG produced TPA metagenomics assembly of...
AAACGGTAAGACAGTCACACTGTATGCGCAGTGGAGCAAAAAGCAGTACACGATAAAATATGTACTTGACGGAGGAACCATTTCGTCTGAAAATCCGACCGGCTACTATTACGACACACCTACGATCCAGCTTGCAGCAGCTACCAAAGAAGGATATACCTTTAAAGGATGGTATACGGATTCTGCATTTAAAAACAAGATCACGAAGATCAAAAAGGGAACCCGTAAAAATTACAAACTGTATGCAAAATGGAAGATCAATACTTACAATATCGTGTTTGACGGAAATGGAGCAACCAGTGGTTCGATGAAATCGATCAGTTCCTGCAAATACAATACAAGCTATAAACTCTCTGCAAATACATTCCAGAGAAATGGATATAAGTTTATCGGATGGAGTACCAAAGCGGATGGCAGCGATACTTTTTATGGAGATGGTGCAACAGTATCAAATCTTTCCCTTACAAATGGAGCAACAGTAAAACTATATGCACAGTGGGAAGCTTTGTAGGATGACAAAAATGAAATTTTATTTAGCACCGATGGAGGGACTTACCGGTTTTGTGTTCCGAAATGCATATCAGAAACATTTTGGAAATATAGATACCTATTTTACACCATTCATCAATAATAAAAAGATGAATTACAAGAGATCAAAGACATTCTGCCGGAACATAATGAAGGGATGCATGTGGTTCCACAGATTCTGACGAATCGTGCAGAAGATTTTCTGACAATCGCAAAAGAGTTAGGAAACTATGGTTACGAGAGCGTCAATTTAAATCTTGGGTGCCCGTCCGGGACGGTCGTGGCAAAGCACCGCGGCGCAGGATTTCTTGCGGTGCCGGAGAAACTGGATCATTTTTTAGAAGAGATCTTTGCGGAATGTCCGCTCCGGATCTCCGTCAAAACACGTGTCGGTGTCAATGATGCCGGGGAGTGGGAGCATCTCTTTCCATCTATGAAAAATATCCGATGGAGGAACTGATCATTCATCCGCGGATTCAGAAGGATTTTTACAAATACACACCGCGCATGGAATGCTACCGGACAGCGTATGAGACGAGCCACTGCTCGCTCTGCTACAACGGTGACATTTTCTCACCCGATGATTTTCAGAATCTCTGCCGTGAGTTTCCGGACACGGAGAAGGTGATGCTCGGACGCGGGGTACTGCAGAATCCGTGGCTGATTGGGATGCTGCGCAGTGCAGATCCGGCAGGCGGCGAAGCCTCTGCTCCCGATAAAGAGCTGCTGCACGCGTTCTGTGAGGATCTCTGCGCCGGTTATGCGCGTGTGATTTCCGGGGATAAAAATGTGCTGTTCAAATTAAAAGCACTGTGGATTTATCTTGGAATGTCGTTTACCAATCCGCAGAAATATCTGAAAAAGATCAAAAAGGCGAACCGGCTTGCCGAGTATGAAGAGGCGGTCGACGCACTGTTCCGGGAACAGGAGCTGATTCTTTAATTTCGAAGTCCATTAGTATCTTTTGGAAACCATGTCACTTTCAGGTACGCACTTGTCTTTTCTGCAAAATCCGATACGATAGAAACAGGCTACTAACGACTTATTTCTATTTTGTTTTTGGTAGGATTTTTACCATGATTCGATTTACACCAGGAAGACGAAAAGCTTTTTGCTCTTGTCGGCGCATGCCAGCGTGATGTCCTTCTTCGTTCCTCCCCACTCGAGAAACTCCTCTAACTTTTTCACACTATTTCCTCCTTGTATACCTATAGGGGTATTGGTTGTCAAGAGGAGTTTTTCAAAATCAGAAAACAAAAAGAACTTCCGACGAAGCATCTTTTTTCTGCTCCTGCCGGAAGTTCTCTTTTCATCTTATCTTCTTATTTTTATTTCATATTTGCAAACCGCTTCACAGCCTTCGTAAACTGTGCAATCGTCTGATCCGCATCTCCGTGCTCGATGCCGTCGCGCACGCAGTGCTGGATATGGCCCTCGAGGACAACTTGTCCTACTTTATGAAGTGCCGATTTTGCCGCATTGATCTGCGCCAGGATATCCTCGCACGGCACATCCTCATCCACCCATACGGTCGATCGCCTGCACTTGACCGATGATCTTTTTCAGACGGCGGTGAAGATTATCTGCATCCATACACTGTTTCATTTTGCATCCTCCTTGTTTCAAATCCGTCATCGCATCGGCAGCGTTACAAAGTGCAGTGGTCTTCCTCTTCTGCTTCCTCTGCAATCAGATTCCGGATATTCTGCATACGGTTATCCAGCTCCGCGCTCTGTCTTGCGCAGTCGTAGAGTTCATCCTGCAGATATTTGACATGATTTTTCGGGAATATTTTTCTTGTAGCGCATCTTGTGCTCCAGACTCGCCCAGAAATCCATCGCGATCGTACGGAACTGTACTTCCACGTAAACCAGTTTCTTTGTATCCTGTAAAAAGATCGGCACCTGAACGATCAGATGAAGACTGCGGTAGCCGCTCTCCTTCGGATGCTGAATATAGTCCTTCCGCTCAATCAGCGTAATGTCATCCTGTTTCAGAAAACTGTCTGCCAGCTTATAAATATCGCTTGGAAAAGAACAGATCACGCGCACACCGGCGATATCGCGGATATTTTCCTCGATAGACTCCAGTGTGACCGGGATGTCTTTCACGCGGATTTTCCGCATAATGCTCTCATACGATTTGACCCTTGTTTTGATTCCTTCGATCGGGTTCTGGTCATAGGAAAGCGAGTATTCCTGATTCAGCACCCGGAACTTTGTCTCGATTTCCATAATGGCGCACTGATAATACGACATCAGAAGCTCGAACGGCTTTTTGTTCTTCTGCATCATCTGAATAAACTCGTCCGATAAAAGATTCTGCTTTACAAACTCATCCCGTTTTGTCTCGATCAGATTTTTTCCCTGTTTTCTAATTTCCTCCAGTACTTCGAGGTTTTTCATCATCCGTTTTTTCGTCCTCCCAAAACTGCGTTCTCTGTCCTTTATGCTATCATTTTAGGCCTGTAAAGTCAAATTTTTTTCTTCTTTTACTCTACCTTCAGCATCCGGTAGCCAACCCCGATATGCGTCTGGATATACTGCGTCTGCTCTCCGTTCTTTTCCAGTCTTTTTCCGAAGCGTCGCCATGAAAACACGGAGAGAAGCGATATCGTTCTCCCAGCTGCTTCCCCAGATTTTCTGTGTGATAAACGTATGCGTCAGCACCTTCCCTGCATTCTGCGACAGCAGGCAGAGCAGCTTGTATTCGATTGGTGTCAGATGAAGTTCCTCTCCGTCAAGATATGCGCACCCCGCTGCGTACTCGATCCGCAGTGCGCCGTTTTCAAAGACAGCCGACTGGACTCCATTTTCTGCCTGCATCTGGGACAGACGGCGCTGTGTGACTCGAAGGCGGGCCAGCAGTTCCTCCACAGAAAACGGTTTCGTCAGATAATCATCCGCTCCTGCGTCCAATGCCTCGATTTTATCGCTGTCCTCACTTCTTGCACTGATTACGATAATCGGCATATTCGACCAGCTTCGAATCTTTTCAATCACCTCTACGCCATCAATATCCGGCAGGCCAAGGTCGAGCAGAACAATGTCGGGATTATGTGTGGATGCCTCCATAATGGCACCCGCACCGTTCTTTGCAGAAATATACTTATAATCGTGTGTTTTTAACGTCGTAGTAATCAGGTTGTGAACCGGCGTATCATCTTCCACAACCAGAATTAATGTCTTATTCATTCAAATTCACCTCACTGAGCGGCAGGTTAAACCAAAAGCAGCAGCCCTGTGGATCGCAGTCATAAAGTGCTATCTCCCCGCCGTGCGCATTTACAATCGAACGGCAGAGTGCCAGTCCAAGGCCAAGGCTTCTGCGGCTGTCGCTTACTTTATTTTTCCCGGAATAGAACATCTCAAACACATGCTCTCTGGACTCTTTTGGAATCCCGGGGCCGTTGTCCTCCACCGCGATCCAGACATTTTTCTCCTCTTTTCTGGCTGTCGAGAACCCACTGAATGATTTCCTGTTCCCTTGGGTCAAAGATTTTTTCCGTCTTTCCTCCTGTCTGCGCGCTGTAAAGTGTTCCGCGGACAATTCTGCTCTCCTGTGCCCCTGCCGGTGCGGCCGTCAGGTCCCTTCCCAGCAGTTTTACAAGCTTTGTCGCTGTAATATCAAAAATCTCCGACGCATCCTCTGCCTTCTGCAGAAGCTGGCTGGTATTGAAAAGAAGGTTCTGTCAGGAAGTAGTTAAACAGCACTACACTGATCACAGAACTGATTACGCTGCAGGTATAACCGCTGGTCAGAATTGACGTCATCATAACGCCGACCAGATATATGGTAATGATATTGGAATCCGGAATGATATGGATTTCCAAATCCGGCACCAGATCGGTCAGCCGTTCGGTCCATCCCCTTCTCTTTCGAAAAAATCCCTGATCCATCATGCTTTTTCCAATGACAATCCGCATTACTTCGGAAATTCTCGCATATTCTGCAATCTGCAGGGCAATGTCCTCGCTGTGCGCCGTTACAATCTCCGCCCCGCTCTGTTCTGCCAGGCGGATATGCTTCTGCAGCCTTGCCTGATCCTCCGGCGTTTTCTCTGCCGGTTCCGCGGTCTGCACATACAGTGCTGTAAAATTAGCACCAAATGCCCGGGCCATCTGTGCCGCAGTCCGGATAAACACTCAAAAAGGACACCTTTTATTGTATAATTATGTTACCCCACAAACATACGAAAGAAGGTGTCCTTAATGAAAAATTAGCATTGAAGAAACTGCTAACTTATATGAAAAGTGTATACAAAATTCCACAAAAAATCAAGGGTTTATCCGATGAAAGAAAAAGAAAATCCATCCCGTTGTTTAATATCGTTATGCCAGTGCTGATTTTCCTGATGCTTCAGTATGAAAGTTTTCACACCATTTTTTCAGCGCCGGAAAGCATGGAGAAACGACTGAAAAACTGTATCCGTGGAAAAATCCCAAAAGTTGATGCAGTCAGGGATCTTCTTTCCCGGATTGATCCAAAAGAAATCGAGGAAATTCACGCGCAGACGATTGATGTTCTGAAACGCAACCGCGTATTTCGGGAAGGAACCATAGGCAGATATGTTGCGGCAGGTATTGATGGGATGGAATTATTCAGCAGTACAAAAAAGTCCTGTCCAGACTGCCTGAGCCGGAAGAACGTGACGGGGAAGACAGAATACTTTCATCGAAGTGTGGTATGTATGACGGTAGGAAAATCGCCGCATGTGATCTTTGGGCAGGAAATGCTGAAACCCAGAGATGGTTCAGAAAAAGATGAAGGGGGACTGACAGGAGCGAAAAGGCTCATCCGGCGTTTAAAGAAAAGGCATGGTCATTTCGCAGATGTGATTGTGGCGGATGCACTGTACCTGAATGCCCCGTTTATCAATACTTTGAAAGAATGCGGTTTAGAAACGGTAATCCGTCTGAAAGATGAAAGAAGGCTTCTGTTTCAGGATGCGGAAAGCATGTTTCAGCGGGACGAGGGGAGAAAAAGGAGCTTCAGGAAGGAAAAAAGAGTATTGAAGTCTGGGATCTTTCCGGATTTGAGATAGACCTGGACGATATCTTAAGCGGACTGAAATACGAGGACGGCCACTACGATCTCGTGAGTCTTTCCGACAAGGATTATCAGAAAAAACTGGATGTCCAGATTGCCTGCTGGGATAAACTGAAAAATGAAATTCAGAAGGTCAGATCCGGAGAAAACGGAACGGCGGATCTGGTAGACATGAGCGAGACGTATTTCCAGATGGCAGATGAAACGGTTGCCGCAGTCAAAGTTTCCCGTGCCAACCGCCAGCTGGAACAGAAAGCCTACATCGACCTTCACACGGGACTGCCGAACAAGAGCAAGTGCGAAGAGCTGTTCCACAATGTGGAATTCATCAAAACTCCTACCGCCTGTATCGTCTTTGACATGAACAACCTGAAACGCGTCAACGACAGCCTCGGCCACTCCATCGGCGACCAGCTGATTCTGAACTTTGCCCGGCTGCTGCGAAACTCGATTCCCGCGAAGCATTTCGTAGGAAGATACAGCGGCGATGAATTTATGGCGGTCATCTATGATGCAACCCGCGAAAGCATCACAGAAATCCTCACAGAGCTTCAGAACGAAGTCGAACAGTTCAACGGCTACGGAACCCAGTTCCGCATCAGCTATTCCCACGGCTGGGCACTTTCCACCGATTACAACGAATGTACGCTCCGCACGCTGTTTGACAAAGAAGATAAATATATGTATGAAAACAAGCAGCAGAGCAAGCAGGGACGCCAGGACTAAAGAAACGCCGGAACCGGAAATATCTTATCGCCGGTTCTGGCGTTTTTTCTTGCTGTTTCTCTTTTATTTTTTTGCAAACGCTTCTATCTGCGCATATCCCGCTGAAAAATCAATGGGTTCCTCCCGCAGCTTCTTTCTGACCGCATCGCGTCCTTCCTGATCTGCCAGCACTTTCTGGATTTTATCGGCAAACTGCATCACATCCAGCGGACAGAGATATCCGTTTTCCCCATCACGGATCTGCTCGCGCATGGACGGAATATCGGAAGCGATGATGACCTTCTGCAGGCTTCTCGCCTCTACAATCGTAATCGGATAGCCTTCGTGACGGGACGGCTGGAGATACAGGTCGCAGGATTTTACGTACGGCGCAGGATTTTCGCGCATTCCGAGAAAAATAATTTCCTGCTCCACCTGATATTCCTTTGCCATGGTCCGCAGCTTGTTCAGATCTCTTCCATCACCGATGATGAACCATTTGAAGCAAAGTCCCCTTTTTTTCAGCTCCGCCGTAATCTGCACCGCAATATCATATCCTTTTTCTTCCGAAGCTCTTCCCACCGTCAGAAATTTCAGCTCTCCTGTGTACTGCGGATCGCTAAGCGGCTCCTCACTCCGTCTCTGCACCTGTTTGATGTCAATGAAATTCAGCAGAACCTCTGTCCGGTCCGCGAGTTCCGGAAAACGGGCAATGACCTGTTTCCGGACAGGCTCGGAAACGCAGTAAATTTTATCATACTCCGGAATAAAGTCCCTGGTCCGGAACAGCCACCAGAGATTTTTCTCCGTGGAACCAGTACCGCTTTTTTTCCGCGCATTCGTCTTTCTGGCTCCGAATGCGGTTGTGAACGCACCGAATCCGAAAAAGTCGAAAACAAGATCGTATTGTTTTGTTTCCGGCTCCACACACTCCAGAATCCGTTCATACAGTTTTCCATACCGTTTCTTTCCATACACGACGCGCATCAGAAATACGCCCATTCCTCTGGCATAGAAAGACCGTTCTGCCGGTGTCTCCCGTTTTCCCACAATCCGTTCCAAAGCCGGATGCGGCTTTTTGTCCCAGATCATCTGGCGCACTTCCACCTCCTTCGGAATCCGCTCCAGCAGAACGCCTCTTTTTTTCGACCAGAAGAAGCGTTACATCTCTTTTTTTCTCCACCAGTTTCTGCAGCAGCGCTGCCATGGCAACTTCCGTTCCGCCCATGTCCATGGTACGTCCCAGCACCAGTATTTTACTCATTGCTTACCTCTCATCTGCTTTTTTCTCTGTTCTAACGCCAGTAGGCATCTCCCACATGCGCAGGATGACGCTGATCCTCCGGCGGAAGCTGATGGTAATCGCCGTACAGGGTGTGAAGATACGTCTCGTATCCCGCCGGGGCATTGATCAGATGGCCTTCAAACGGAAGGCGCACGATCTCTTCGATCGCTGTTTTGGGAATCGCGTCCGACTTGCGGTAACCGCCGCACTGGCAGGCCACCCACTTTGAGTCCTCCGCGCGGTACTTTCTGCACTCTTTTTCCATCTCGCGCAGAATCCGCTCTTTTCCATAGCATTTCCGGATCGCCCATTTGCACCATTTTGCGAAGCTTCCTTTGTTTCCTTTTAAGGTCTGGCGGTAGGTGCGGAATGCATTCATCCGCTGGCTTTCCAGAAACAGCAGCTTTTTCCAGTGACGGTCGTACTCCGGTGTATCTTTTTCCGGCAGTCCGTCAAACGGGAAAATGTCGACGAAAAGACCGGTATCCACAGCTCCTGCCACGTGCTCCACAAGACTCGTTCCGGTGTGTACCAGCTTTCCGTATGCCAGTGTGAAACCCTTTGTATTATGAAAATTCATGACGCGGTACGGTGTATCCGTTTCGCTGTTTACAATCTGTTCCAGTTTTTCATAATCCGCTCTCGGCATCCAGACATCCACATCATCATCCCACGGAATGAACCCCTGATGCCGGATCAGCCCGAGCAGAGTTCCATCTGCTGCAAAATAGATCAGGTGATGTTTCCGGCAGACTTCATCCAGATACAGTAATATTCCAAGCGCAATCTCCTGTTTTTCTTTTAATTCTGTAATTTTACGCATAACGGCATTGCCTTTTCTGTTTTGTTTTTCCCATCCATTATAAACACTCTGCCGGATTTTTTCAATTTAAAGTTCCCTGCCCGCTCCCGGCGCCCCGTCTGAAGATTCCACACTGTTTTTATCAGTACCTTCATATCCACCAGTTTTACTATGTGTGCGTTCATGCCCGCATTGAAGGCATTCTGCACATCTTCTGAAAATGCGTTGGCTGTCATCGCAAGAATCGGGATTTTCTTTGCCAGCGGGTGGCTGCTGTTCCGGAATTTCGTCACAAAGAGAACCGATGCCAGGATCAGAAGCAGAATTACTGCCAGAATCCTCAGCTCCTCGACAGCGGTATCCTCGAACATCTTCGTTCCGTTGCTGTCCACCACATACGTCGTGCTCTGGTTGCTGAATGCACTGCTTCTGAAATACGGTGCCATCTCCTCCATCGAACGGATCAGAATAAAGTGTGTGATGATACTGCCGTCGACCACCAGCTGGCTCTGCAGTTTTCTGGCAAATACCATCTGGTTTTCATTGGTGATCCAGTCCGATGTCAGAAAGCTTTTGATATCCGCATCCTGCAGATCTTTAGATCTGTACCACACGCCCTGCAGACCCTCATCGGAATAATAGTATCCTTCCTGGTTCACGGCAATAAACTGGAGGTTTTCATGCGTGGAGCTTAATTCTTCCTCACGTTTTTTCAGAAATTCACACAACCGGCGTTTTACTTGATTACAATCAGATTCGGGTTCTTTGGGCTTCATCAACATCCGCAAACTGCATATTGCAAATATGCTGTTTTGACAGGCACTATTTTTGAAAATTGCGATAGTATTCGTTTATTCACTCTGCACAAGATCATATACATGGTATAAATGCTGTTTTTATTTTTCTTTCATATAATCCATACAATTTCTCGCATTCCATGCATATCCATCCTGCTTCGCCTGTATATAGCGGATATTTTCGTTCCTTACAATATTCTGTTTCATAATTTCCTACTAATTCCACAAGGTTATTGATATCCCTCATCTGCGCAGCAGCCATTCCTGTCATTGCCCACAAAAAGCCAGTTCTTTTTTTATTCAGTTTCTGCCACTGAAACCTTTCCGTAAACTGATCATATAATACCTTTTGCTTTTTCTTCTCTTTTACCGGAAATTCATAAATCAGCGGATAAATCTGAGCAACACCATCCGGATAAAAATTCTGTCTGATGATACCGATCACTGTTTCCGATAATTCTCCATCTTTGATTCGCATCATCCCAGAATATCTTTTCTATCTGTTTCTGTATCTTTTTACGAATTTCACTGATCGCCTGCGTATCTTCCAGTCCTGCAAGTTCCAATTCGTACAGGCCTTTCCATACTTCCAGATTATCCATCAGATAAACTGTTGTGTTTTCTTCTGAAACCTGTGTAATTCCATCCTGCATCAGGCTTTGAATCTTTTTTAATGCAAGGCTGATTCCATTTTTCCAGGATTCCGGCAGGTCTGTACTTTCTGTCTTTTCCAGATATTTTCCCATAAGAAAAAGGTACATACCAAGATATCCGTCTTCGGAATCAGCCTTTTCTTTATAAATAAGTTCCCCACCCTCTTTCCTGTAGATTCCCATTTTTCCATCTGTTTCCAGCAAAACCCCAGTATGCCAGTCCAGATACCTGCCAACAGCTTTTTGCTCTGTTTCAGTCATGGGGCAATTCTTTGTTTCTGCCAGAAGCCCCAGTGCAGCCATACATGCAAAGTATGGATTAACATCTCCGGCTTTACTTCCATTCATATAGATTTCGCCTTCAGGGCCCTGATTCTCAAGGATCCACTTTTTTTCTCTGGTCAGGACGGTTTCCAGCCATTCCTGCCGGACAGATATTTCTTTTCTCAGGTTCTGATAATAAGCAAACATAAACACAATGCACACAGTTATGCAAAATATAATAAGTCCCATCACATTCTTTCGATGTTTCACTTTTCTTTTGCATTGGCTCTGCTTATGCTTATGCATCTATATCCTCCAGGATTTTTCTGATTTTGATACTTGCAGTCCCATCACCATAAGGGTTTCTAGCCTCACTCATTTTTCTGTATGTCTCCGGCTCTGTAAGAAGCCGCCTGCATTCTCTGTAAATATCCTCCATCTTCGTGCCTACAAGCTTTAAGGTTCCTGCTTCCACACCTTCCGGACGCTCTGTTGTATCCCGCATGACCAGTACCGGTTTTCCCAGTGCAGGAGCTTCTTCCTGAATTCCGCCGCTGTCTGTCATGATCAGATAACTGGCTTTCATCAGGTTATGGAATTCCACCACATCCAGTGGTTCGATCAGGTGTATTCTCTCGCATCCACCAAATTCCTCATCTGCGATCTTCCTGACCTGCGGATTCAAATGTACAGGATAAATAACCTTCACATCTGTAAATTCTTCCACGATCCTGCGTATAGCCCGGAACATATCACGCATGGGCTCTCCCAGATTCTCCCTTCTGTGTGCTGTTACAGCAATCAGTCTGCTGCCTTTTGCCCATTCTGTTTCCGGATGATAAAAATCACTTCGCACCGTATAGTGCAAAGCAGTCGTGGGAGAACG
>ENA-OQIU01000236-OQIU01000236.1-human-gut-metagenome-genome-assembly--contig:-NODE-236-length-10779-cov-1.913537_pt1 | contig 10779 bp, 9 predicted proteins | sample MGYA00242590_ERZ504755 | MGnify/ENA primary metagenome ERZ504755 (study PRJEB26092, sample SAMD00036359) | human gut metagenome | host: Homo sapiens | study: EMG produced TPA metagenomics assembly of...
GATGCAGAACTGCATCCACGAACTAGAAACGATGGATCAGCGCATTTCTGGGGAGAGCATATGGATTCAGCTACAAAGAGCTCAGCGGATTCTGCAAGAAAAGCGAGCAGGCGCTGCAGTGCCAGTACAGCCGTGCAATCAAGAAACTGCAGGGAATGATGAGTCAGGAAATCAGTCTGACGAGAGCGTAGAAAATGGAAATGGTATGCAGCGGAAACCTCAACTCTTACAATCTAAAAACAATAGAAATATCTAAAAAATTCTCTGCAGGAGAATATCCTGTGTCTAAAAATAAAGTGTTACCGTTTACATATCAAAAATCCGTTTTCCTCGTTGTCGTGGCGCGGAAATTGTGTTAAAATATTTTTAGAAAATTCACACGATGTGCGAGAAGGCAGAAAGGATGAAAACAACATGAAGGATGAGTACGTAGCCTATGTAGGCACTTATACCCATGGAAGCAGCATTGGTATTCATTTATATGATGTAAATGTAGAAGAAGGCACTCTGACAGAGCGAAAAGTCATACCGGTCAACAACTCTTCCCACATTGCCCGTTCCTTAAACGGCAAATACCTGTATTCGATTGCAGATGAAGGCGTTGCAGTGTTTGCAGTGGAGGATGACGGAGACCTGACCCCGATCAACAAAGTAGACATCGACGGCATGCGCGGCTGCTATCTGTCGGTGGATAAAACCGGAAGATACCTGTTCGTGGCGGGCTATCATGACGGAAAAGTAACCGTTGTACATACCCATAAGGACGGCCACTCGGAAGTCTGATGGACGGCGTGTTCCACAAGGGCCTTGGCAGTGTGGCAGAGCGTAACTTCCGCCCGCATGTCAGCTGTGTCGTTCCTACACCGGACAACAAATATGTCTGCGCAGTCGATAACGGCATTGACCAGATCAAAATGTACAAGCTGAACACACAGCGTGACCGCCTGAAACTGGTGGATATCCTGCGCTGTGAGCGTGAATCCGGTCCGAGAGAGATCGTTTTCAGTGAATCCGGAAAATACGCGTATGTCATTTACGAGCTGATGAACAAAGTCGATGTATTCAGCTACCGTGATACGGGAAACGGACCGGAATTTGAAAAACTGCAGTCGATCAGCACCACATCCGCGAACGTGGACCAGGCGCACGACGCTGCATCCGGCATGTGCCTTTCCCCGGATCACCACTACCTGTTTACTTCTACAGCCGGAGACAATACCGTAGCAATGTTCCATATCGACCCGGAGACCGGCTGCCTGGAGAAGAAGTTTGCACTTCCGATCAGCGGCGAATATCCAAAGGATATTGCAATGTTCCCGGACGGAAAACATATCGCAGTGGCAAACCATGAGTCCAACACGATCACAACATTTACCGTTGATTATGAGAAAAACGTGCTGGTTCAGAAAGGCCGCCCGATGAAAGTGGAGACGCCGAACTGTATTCTGATTACGAAAAAAGGCGTTCACTAAAAAAATAACGCAAAAATGCCTGCAGGAAGAACTGTATCCCGCAGGCATTTTTTTGTGTTGAAGCCAGAAAGAAGCAGTCCGGCCTTTATTTCTCGTCCAGAGCCCAGACTTTCTTTACATTGTCCAGTTTGGCGCTCATGCCGACGAGCAGTGCGTCCGCCAGGACAAGAGCGGTCATGCATTCCACGACAACAACGGCGCGTGCAACGACGATCGGGTCGTGACGGCCTTTGATTTCGATGGCAATGTTTTCACCATCTTTGTTGATGGTCTGCTGGGAAGCAGCAACGGACGGGGTCGGTTTGAAACCAGCCCGGACAACGATATCGCTTCCGTCGCTGATACCGCCTAAAATACCGCCGGCGTGGTTGGCCAGCTTGACAATGGAGCCGTCCGCATTTACATGGAAGGCATCGTTATTGGTAAGCCCGGTAGCTGTGCAGACCGAGAAACCGTCTCCGATTTCCACGCCTTTTACGGCGCCGATGGAGACGAGTGCTTTTGCAAGGTTGGCATCGAGCTTTTCAAACACCGGATCGCCGACACCGGCCGGCATATGGTGAACGACACATTCGACCACACCGCCGACGGAATTTTTTTCTGCCATGGCTTTTGTTAAAAGCTCGGAAGCCTTTTCGGCAGCCTCTGCATCCGGCATATTCAGGGCGTTATTCGCGATTTCAGCGGCATCAAAAGACTGGATTTCCACGTCACCGATGGAGCGGGTGTAGGCGGAAACGGTGATGCCAAGCTCAGAGAGCATTTTTAAGGCAATGGCACCTGCAGCCACGCGTGCGATCGTCTCGCGTCCTGAGGAGCGTCCGCCGCCGCGGTAGTCGCGGAAACCGTATTTTGCATCAAACGTATAGTCGGCGTGGCCCGGTCTGTAATAGGAAGCAATGTCGCTGTAATCTTTGGAATGCTGATCCTCATTCCATACCACCATGGAAATCGGGTACCGGTCGTTTTCCTTCGAAAGTGCCGGATAAAATCTGAACGGTATCGGATTCTTTCCGTTTTGTGGTAAAGCGGTTCTGTCCCGGCTTCCTGCGGTCGAGGTAAACCTGAATATCCTCCTCGGAAAGCGAAAGGCCGGCCGGCACTCCGTCCACAACAACGCCCACGCCTTTTCCATGAGACTCTCCCCAGGTGGTCAGTCTGAAGATGGTACCAAATGATGATCCTGCCATATATAAAGTCCTCCTGAATTTTTTCGTATATTTATAAAATAACTGGAAAAGATTTCTAATAAATTATACCGGAAAGTAAAACATTCGTAAAGCTCTTTTTCAGAGACGAAATTCACCGTTATACCGTTTGACAAACGAAAAGGCAGCACGTATAATGAGAATGTATTTTCGGGCAGTGAAAGCCGGTGAAATAAAACAAACAAAAAGGAAGAGTGTGCATGAATTTTTTAGACAAAATGGAGCGAAAATATGGGAGATATGCGTTAAGCCATCTGACGATGTACATTATCGTAACGTACATTGCGGGATATATCATTGCGCTTGCGGCTCCCATCATGAGACAGTATCTGACGCTGGAACCATACTATATTCTGCATGGCCAGATCTGGCGTCTGGTGAGCTGGATTCTGATTCCGCCGAGCAGTCTCGACATCTTTACGATCATTATGCTGTTTTTCTACTACTCAATCGGAACGAGTCTTGAAAGAGCCTGGGGAGATTTCAAATATAACGTTTATATCTTTTCGGGTATTCTGATGACGATCCTCGGTTCCTTCCTGCTGTATGGAATCGAGTACGCAGTGAAGGGGTATCCGGCGCTGATGGGAACTGCATTCAGCACCTATTATATCAGCCTTTCTATTTTTCTTGGCTTTGCGATCAGTTTTCCGGATATGCAGGTGCTTTTGTACTTTATTATCCCGATCAAGATCAAATGGCTGGCGTATCTTGACGTAGCACTTCTTGCTTATAGCATGATTACCAGCATTCTGAGCGGAAACTGGGCAGGATGTGTTGTTATTTTGTGTTCCCTGGCAAACGTCCTGGTGTTTTTCCTGATGACAAGAAAGGGAAAACATAACTCTTTCCGGCAGAACAGACGCAGGAAAGAATTTAAAAAAGCCGTATCAAGAGGAGAAGCCGAATACCGCAATCCAAATGGAATCACAAAACACAAATGTGCGATTTGCGGGCGGACTGAAAAGGATGATCCGAATCTGGAGTTCCGTTTCTGCTCCAGATGCAACGGAAATTATGAATACTGCCAGGATCACCTGTTTACGCATGAACATGTAAAATAAAGAAGGAGAGAAAGTATGAGAAGAACGAAAATTGTCTGCACCATGGGGCCAAATACCAACTCCCGTGACCTGATGAAAAAACTGATTGAAACCGGAATGGATGTTGCTCGTTTTAATTTTTCTCATGGAGACCACGATGAGCAGAAAATGCGTATGGATATGCTGAAAGAGCTTCGAAAAGAGCTGAAAACTCCTGTGGCAATCCTTCTGGATACCAAAGGACCGGAAATCCGTACCGGTGTTTTGAAAGATGGCAAAAAAGTAAATCTGGTAACCGGACAGACCTTCACCCTGACAACCGTTCAGGAGACCGGAGATGAAAATCACTGTTCGGTCAGCTACACCGGCCTTACCGACGATATCAAAGAGGGAGACACAATTCTGATCGATGATGGTCTGATCGGCCTGCGCGTAGAAAAAGTAAATGCACCGGAAATTGTCTGTACCGTAGTAAACGGCGGCGAGCTCGGAGAGAAGAAGGGTGTGAATGTACCAAACGTTTCGATCAATCTTCCGAACCTCACGGAGAAAGACAAAGGAGATCTTCTCTTTGGTATTGAACAGGATATTGATTTTGTAGCGGCTTCTTTTATCCGAAATGCAGAGGCAATTAACGAAATCCGTGAGTTCCTTGTGGCAAACGGAGGAGAGCATATTGATATCATTGCCAAGATCGAAAATGCGGAGGGTGTGCAGAACATCGACAGCATCATCGATGCGGCAGATGGTGTGATGGTTGCAAGGGGAGACCTTGGTGTAGAGATTCCGGCGTGCCAGGTACCGCATGTACAGAAAATCATCATTGAAAAATGCAATCATAAATACAAACCGGTTATCACAGCAACCCAGATGCTGGATTCCATGATCCGGAATCCGCGTCCGACCCGTGCAGAGGTAGCCGATGTTGCGAATGCAATTTATGATGGAACGGATGCGATCATGCTCTCCGGCGAAACAGCAGCCGGAAAATATCCGGTCGAGGCAGTTACCATGATGGGAGAGATTGCCGAGCAGACAGAGCGCTATCTGAAATTCGAAGATTACCGCGATGGAAAAGCGCTGGAAGGAAAACTGAATGTTTCCGCGGCAGTCGGAAGTGCAGCCGTTTCTATGGTAGAACACATCAAAGCAGCCTGCATTGTGACCCCCGACGATGTCCGGTCAGACCGCAAGACTGATCTCCAACCTTCGTCCGAGCGTACCGATTTACGGCGTTACCCCATATGAATGGGCAAGAAGAAAAATGCAGCTCTACTGGGGCGTTCGTCCGGTGACCGGATACGAGGAAGATTCTACGGAGAACATTATTTCCCATGCCATGTATATGGTGCGCCGTGAGGAGCTCGTAGAACGTGGCGATATGGTTATTTTTACGGCCGGAGACCCTGCTACTAACGAGGTGACGGGTGAAGGATATATGACAAACATGCTTCACATTATTCAGGCAAAATAAGCAGAAGAAGGAGACAAAAGAGAATGACGAAGAAGCCTTTTGTAACAAAAAGAAAAACTGGAAGAAATCGCAGCAGCAGTACCAACTCCGTTTCACATTTACGATGAAAAAGGAATTCGTGAGAATGCGAAAGCAGTAAAGGAAGCTTTTTCCTGGAATCCGGGATTTCGTGAGTATTTTGCTGTGAAAGCGAACCCAAACCCGACACTGATCAAAATGCTGGGTGAATATGACTGCGGATGCGACTGCTCTTCTTACACGGAGCTGATGCTTTCCGATGCGATGGGATTTGAGAAAGATAAAATCATGTTTTCATCCAACGTAACACCGGCTGCAGAGTATCAACTGGCTGCAGAGCTTGGTGCGATCATTAACCTTGATGATATTACACATATTGATTTTCTTGAGAAAACATTAGGCTACATTCCGAAGAAAATCTGCTGCCGTTATAACCCGGGCGGACTGTTTAAAATCAGCACCGACATCATGGATAATCCGGGAGATGCCAAATACGGTATGACAACCGAGCAGATTTTTGAGGCATTCCGCATTCTGAAGGCAAAAGGGGCAGAAGAGTTCGGCATCCATTCCTTCCTTGCAAGTAATACCGTAACCAACGATTACTACCCGGTTCTGGCAAAAACACTGTTTGAGCTGGCTGTAAAGCTGCAGAAAGAGACAGGCGTAAAAATCAAATTCATCAATCTTTCCGGCGGTGTCGGAATCCCGTACAAACCAGGTCAGGAAGGCAATGACATCCGCGTGATTGGTGAGGGTGTACATAAAGTGTACGATGAAGTCCTCGTTCCGGCCGGCATGGGCGATGTTGCAATTTATACGGAAATGGGCCGTTTCATGATGGGACCGTACGGCGGACTCGTTACGCGCGCAATCCATCAGAAACACATTTACAAAGAGTATATCGGCTGTGATGCATGCGCGGTCAATCTGATGCGGCCGGCAATGTACGGCGCTTACCACCACATCACGGTGATGGGAAAAGAAGATCAGCCGTGCGACCACAAATATGACGTAACAGGTTCCCTGTGCGAAAACAACGATAAATTCGCGATCGACCGCATGCTTCCGGAAGTGGAAGTCGGAGACCTCCTCTTCATCCACGACACCGGCGCACATGGATTTTCCATGGGATACAACTACAACGGAAAATTAAAATCTGCAGAGGTTCTGTTAAAAGAGGACGGCAGCTTTGAAGTCATCCGCCGCGCAGAAACCCCGAAAGACTATTTCGCTACACTGGATGGAACACCGGAGTATGAAAAGATGTTTGGAAATAAATAAGAGATAACAACAGTAAAACCCCTTTCAAAAAGAACCATGCGGCAGATGGCCGGTTCTTCGAAAGGGGTTTTCTTTCTTTTAAAAGCTGTTTTTTTGAAGGGAAGACAATAAAAAAAGATCTGCATCAACGTTCGTTTTTGCAGATCTTTTTTAGCTATGCCGCTGGCCGGACTCGAACCGGCACGGTTATTCACCGCTTGATTTTGAGTCAAGTGCGTCTACCAATTCCGCCACAGCGGCAGTGTTCGTAATCAGAACAAGATATATTTTACCATAAAAACAAGAAGGACGCAAGAGAAAAAAATGGAATAATTATCATAAAAACTTTCTAAAAAAGATTGACGAAAGGAAAAAATAGAAGTATAGTGTAGATAGTTTAGTACCATACTAAATTTTACATCATAAGTTCAAATAACGATTTATCGAAAACGCCATCGTTAGATGGTCCACAGTGTGTGGAACGAAAACTGTTGTCTTCATAGACAGCAGTTTTTTGTTGTCTAAAATTAGAAATGAAACATGGTTATGATTCAGTACTGTGAGAACAGCAAGAACCAGGAAGTAGAATTGTTGAAAATAGGAAAGAAAAGATGTAAAAAATCAAAATATATGGTAAAATTAGATAAAATGTAGAAAATGGAGGAAAGAACAGATGAAAGGGGAATATTATCTCGGACTTGATATGGGAAGCAGTTCGGTTGGATGGGCTGTGACAAATGAGAAGTACGAAATTTTGCGCGCACATGGAAAAACACTTTGGGGTGTACGGCTATTTGACAGTGCACAGACTGCAGAAGAGAGAAGAGGGTTTCGGACAGCAAAACGAAGATTGGATCGTCGTAATTGGAGAATAGAATTGCTGCAGAAAATTTTTGCGGAAGAAGTAGAAAAGATAGATGATGGATTTTTTCGCAGAATGAAAGAGAGTCGTTACTGGCCAGAGGATAAGCGTGACAGGCAGGGAAAGTGTCCAGAACTTCCCTATGCATTGTTTGCGGATGATGATTACACAGACAAAGAATATCATAAACAGTTTCCAACCATCTATCATCTGAGAAAATGGTTAATGGAAACTGACGAAACGCCTGATATTCGCCTGATATATCTTGCTCTGCATCATATGATGAAACACAGAGGCCATTTTCTATTAAACGGAAATATCGAACAGGTAAGAGAATTTCAGACAACATTTGAACAGTTCCTTGAAGCAGTGAGGGCAGAAGAACTTGGCTTTTCTTCCGAGATTGGAGTGGAAAGAAGCAAGGAAATAGAGGCAATTTTAAAAGACCGAACATTGACCAAATCTGCGAAAAAGACAAAAGCAGTAAAAGCAATGCGGGCAGAAACATCCTGTGAAAAAGAGTGGCTGGGATTGATTACCGGTGGAACAGCAAAACTGGGAAATCTGTTTGGGGAAAAACAGATGGATACACTGGAACGGCCAAAACTTTGCTTCGCAGATGCAGGTTATGAAGAATACGCTGGAGAGATCGAAGCAGAGCTGGGAGAAAAATATGTATTAATTGAACACGCAAAAGCAGTGTACGATTGGGCTGTTCTGGCTGATATTTTGCAGAACTATTCTTCTCTTTCAGAGGCAAAAAGTGGCACTTTATGAAAAGCATAAAAAGGATCTGAAAAATCTGAAAAAGCTGGTCAGAGAGAATCTTTCAAGGGAAGAATATCAGAGACTGTTTGCAAAAAAGGATGAAAAAGCTAATTATTATGCGTATATCAAGGCGCCAAAACAATGTAGTCAGGAAGACTTTTACGGTTATCTGAAAAAGAATATTCTGGGCAAGATATCAGATGTGACGAAAGCATCCTGCATGCAGAAGGAAATGGAAATGGGAACGTTTCTTCCGAAACAGACTGTAAAAGACAACAGTGTCATTCCATATCAGATTCATTTATATGAATTAAATGCAATCCTGAAAAATCTGGAAGATAAAGTTCCGCTACTGAAAGAGAATGGAGAGAAGATTCAAAAGATTTTCACATTCCGCATTCCGTACTACGTAGGACCCTTAAACGGAATTCGAAAAAAAGGGGAGAAGAGTAACTGGGCGGTACGAAAAGAAGGCAAAATATATCCATGGAACTTCGATGAGATGGTAGATTTGGAAGCAAGTGCAGAGCAGTTTATTCGAAGAATGACGAATAAATGTACTTATCTGCCAAGTGAAGATGTTTTACCAAAGTATTCTCTGCTGTACAGCAAATACGAAGTTTTAAATGAATTAAATAATCTGCGTTTGGATGGAGAAAAGATATCTGTAGAGCAGAAACAGAAAATATATGAAGAAGTATTCCAGAAAAGCAGAAAAGTTACACAGAAAAAACTGAAAAACTATTTAGTGAAAGAAGGAATTACCGGAAAAGAAGTTGAAATTACCGGAATTGATGGTGATTTCAAGAGTTCTCTTACGGCATACCATGACTTTAAAGAGAAATTAACAAATTTGTCACTGAACCAGGCGGAAAAAGAATGCATCATCCTGAACGTAACGCTGTTTGGAGATGATAAAGCGATACTGAAACAGAGATTAAAGAAACTGTTTCCGGAGTTGACAGAAAAACAAAGAGACAGCATAAGTAAACTGCCGTATCGTGGTTGGGGAAGACTCTCAAAAGTGTTTTTGGAAGAGACGGAAGCACCGGCACCGGAAACGGGAGAGGCATGGTCTATTATTCGGGCTTTGTGGGAGACGAATGACAATCTGATGCAACTGCTTAGCGAAAAATATTTGTTTGCATCGGCAATCGAAGAAAAGAATGGAAACGAACAGAAAAAACGGGATATTTCGTATGAATTAGTCGAGGAACTTTACGTATCACCGGCAGTGAAGCGGCAGATTTGGCAGAGCCTTTTGATTGTAAAGGAAATCTGTAAAGTGATGGGAAACCCACCGAAACGTGTTTTTATAGAAATGGCAAGAGAAAAAAACGATCAGGGAAGAACATCTTCAAGAAAAAAGAAACTGCTGGAACTCTATAAAAAATGTAAAGTGGAAGAAAAAGACTGGATAGATGAGATTGAAAAACGTTCCGATGCGGAAATGAGAAGAGACAAGCTGTATTTGTATTATACGCAAAAAGGAAAATGCATGTATTCCGGTGAAACAATTGAACTGGAGGAATTGTGGGATAATCAGAAGTATGACATTGATCATATTTTTCCACAGTCCAAAGTGATGGATGATAGCCTGGATAACCGGGTACTTGTAAAGAAAAAGTGTAATCAGATGAAAGAGGATAAATATCCGATCGATGAAACAGTTCGGAAAAAAATGCAGCCATTCTGGAAATCTTTAGTGGATGCCGGATTGATCAGTGAAGAAAAATATAAACGGCTGATAAGAGGAAATGGATTTGAACCGTCTGAATTGGCTGGATTTATTTCCAGGCAGCTGGTGGAAACTCGTCAGAGTACAAAAGCGGCAGCAAGTATTCTGCAGCAGGTGATCCCGGATACACAGATTGTTTATGTGAAAGCGCCAACCGTTTCAAAGTTCCGTAAGGATTTTAAATTTCTGAAGGTACGGGAGATGAATGATTATCATCATGCGAAGGATGCTTATTTGAATATTGTCGTTGGCAACGCATATTTTGTAAAATTTACATCAAATCCGATTCACTTCATTAAGGAAAATCCGGGAAGAAGTTATAACCTGAAGAAGATGTTTGAACAGGAAAGAATTGAACGAAACGGAGAAATTGCCTGGGAAAGCGGGAACAGAACCATTGCGACAGTCCGAAAATTTATGGAAAAGAACAACATTCTTGTGACGCGAAGATCGTATGAGGCAACAGGTGCATTGTTTGACCAGCAGATTGTCAAAAAAGGAAAAGGCCAGGTTCCGATCAAGAGCAGTGATGAACGGCTTTGTGATATACAGAAGTATGGAGGATATAACAAAGAGGCGGGAGCTTACTTTGTACTGGCAGAATCGGAGGGCAAAAAGGGAAGAAAATACGAACAATCGAGTATGTGCCGATTCGTCTGAAAAAGGAAATTCAGAAGTCAGAAGAAAATATAATTCGGTATCTGGAAGAGGAAAGACAGTTAAAGAATCCGCGAGTGCTGGTGCCGGAAATCAAAATAGATACTCTGTTTTGTGTGGACGGATTTTATATGTGGGTTTCCGGAAGATCAGGAGATCAGCTATTGATGCAAGGTGCAAATCAGCTGGTACTTTCCAGGTAAGAAACGGAATACTAGAAAAAATAGTACAGTACGTAGGAACGTAAAAACAAGAATAAAGAACTAGAAATTAACG
>ENA-OQIU01000237-OQIU01000237.1-human-gut-metagenome-genome-assembly--contig:-NODE-237-length-10741-cov-2.169587_pt1 | contig 10741 bp, 16 predicted proteins | sample MGYA00242590_ERZ504755 | MGnify/ENA primary metagenome ERZ504755 (study PRJEB26092, sample SAMD00036359) | human gut metagenome | host: Homo sapiens | study: EMG produced TPA metagenomics assembly of...
GCATATATACCATACTTTATGCTTGGTGACACCCATTACAATATCCTTATGATTTCGCTGTTTTTGTGCTCTGTTTTAATATCCACACTTTCGCTGGTATTTCATGCTTTTATAAACAAAAGCGAGCGCCACGTATACAGCATGGATTCAAAGCTCAACCTTATTGTCAACAATACTATGAAAAAATATAAAAGCATCGCAATGCTTCTCCTAAGCGGACTAAACGCTGTCGCATGGATTTATGTAGCATTATACACAGGTATCACCGGAATACTTCCGGCATCATCATATTATGTGTATATTTTCATTCAGTTAATAGCCGTTTTGGGATTTATTGTTCCAATTTATATGGGCTTAAACAGAAAGAAGGAACTGCTGTCTGCCAACACCTCACCAATAGATGTGGACGATGATGAATACTGGAAAACCGGCTACTACTATAATCCCGACGACAAACATATTCTCATTGAAAACCGCATGCAGTCCGGCAATTACACGTTTAATTATGCTAAAAAAGGCGCGTGGATTTTCACAGGAATCACCTGTGCAATAACAGCCGGCTGTATCATCCTGGTGTTTGTCTGCATGCTTCCTTTGATTAATATACAGGAAAAAATCACTCTGACAAACAATAACCTTACTATTTCTGCCGGTGGCTATACAAGCGAGATTGATGTAAATGACATCACAGAGCTTAAGCTTATGGACGAGCTGCCGGATGACAGTTTCCTGCGTACAAACGGAGCCTCTACCGACAGCTACGATATCGGCAGGTATGAAGGACGTACCCTTGGAAAATGCAGCCTGTATGTATTCGACGGATACTCTCCTATTCTCATGATAAATCGGATGATACACTGGTGTTGTTAATTCTAAGGAAGATGGGGAGATAGAGAAATTATACGTTGAGTTAAGTCAATAAATTGTCATTTCACGATTAAACATTTGTTCTTTCTATGTTATACTGTAACCGTATAATTAAAAAGAAGGCAGGCAAAATCTATGAAAACACGACAAGAAGCATTAGACTACGGCTTATCATTTCCAAATACATATCAGGAAGCACCATTCCACGACCCAAACTGGCAGCTAGTCCGCGTAAAGGACAGCAAAAAGGTTTTCCTGTGGACCTACGAGCGCAATGGTTTTATCAACTTAAATGTCAAGGTATCTCCTGCCTGGCGAGACTTCTGGAGGGATGCCTTCCCATCGGTCATCCCCCGGCTGGCACCAGAACAAGGACAACTGGAATACCATCATTCTCGATGGCAGCATACCGGATGATGCTATAAAAAACATGATTGCAGACAGCTATGACCTTGTCACCTATAATCCGACCCGGCTCATATATGAGGCTGTAAAAAGAATCCCAAAGGGTTGTGTTGCCACATATGCACAGGTTGCTGAGCTTGCAGGCAATAAAAAAATGTGCCGGGCTGTCGGCAATGCCCTGCACAAGAATCCCAATCCTGATGAAATTCCATGCTACAGAGTGGTAAATGCAAAGGGTGAGCTGTCAGGGGCATTTGCCTTCGGCGGAGCCGGTGAACAGGCTAAGCGTCTAAGAGCAGATGGCATTGAGGTCATAGACGGCAGGGTTGACCTTGATAAATATGGAATACGGATTGTAGATGATGTTATATATACAAAAACAACAGTGGAACCACTTACTTAAATAATGGTTCCACTGTTATTTTGACAGTTTAGTGTTGTACAGGTGTAAGCTTACCTTTCTCCATTTCAAAAACTTCATCACATAACACTTCTATATCTTCTTTATTATGGCTTGCAATTATAATCATTGTTCCTTCTTCTCGTAAGTTAATAAAGAGTTTTCTCATTTCCATAACTCCATCGTTATCCAAACCGTTCATTGGTTCATCCAAAATTAAAATTTCTGGTTTTTCCATAATTGCCTGTGCTATTCCCAGTCTTTGTTTCATTCCCATAGAATATTTACCAACATGTAATTTACTGTATGGATCAAGTCTTACGCTCTTTAACGTTTGTATAATTTCTTCTTTCCCTATTTTATTTTTAATCATAGATAAAAACTGTAAATTCTTATATGCACTATAGTTTTCCAAAAATCCCGGTTCTTCTATAATTCCTGCTAAATTTTCCGGCAAATCAATATCTGTACCTAATTTTTTATTATCTATTATTATTTCACCTGAAGTAGGTACAACCAATCCACATATACATTTCATTAACATAGATTTTCCTGAACCATTTCTACCAATGATTCCGTAAATATGTCCTCTATCGAAATTCACATTTATCTTATCTAATACCTTCGTCTCTCCAAAACATTTTGTCAGATTCTTTATCTGTATCAGCTTCTCCATGTTTATACCTCCCGTATCATTACTCCGACATCCTTTTTTTCGATTACTTTTATAATCCATACACTTAAAATAATAATCGCTGTCATATAAACAACCATCACATAAGTAAATGTAGGATATTGTGTCAATTTTCCCACATCTAATTTATTTAATGTTGTCCACGAGACTGGCGAAAACCACTTGTGCCATTTCATTTCCTGAAACTGCCGCACTCAAGATAACCAAAAATCCTGAAGCTACTATTCCAACAACTTTTGACTTTGAAATAACATTGCACCCATATATAATTAAGCCTAAAATTCCTCCGCACAAAACAGATAATAACCAAGTGAAGAACATCGCTTGAGTAGGTGTAAAATATGTTAAAATATAAGTACTTATTGTTACTGCAGTCCCTTTTACCAACGGAACATTTGAAAAAGCCAATGTACCTAATACCTTTCCCCAGTCATTCATGTACTCTATGTTTCTTATATTTAGCACAATCGTCATAGCTGCTATTAAAGAAAAATACATTGCTGATGTCATAAAAATATAAATAATTTGACCAATGCTCCATAATTTTCTCTTACATCTCATTAATATATATATCTGATTCTTATCTATAAAAGGAGCGTCACAATATATAAATATCAACGGCAACATAAAAAGGATTCGTATATAGCGATCTGTATACAAAAATGGATATAGCCAAGGTGAGCTTTTCATCCCCATAGCCAATGCATTTGTTGAAATCTCCTTTGTATAACATTGAACAAATATCATAGTTAATATCACTAATATCCAAATCCGATAATTTGTTCTCCATTTTCTAATATTTTGTATTGCAACAATCAAAGAAATTTTAACTGATTTCATTCCCTAACCTCCTTTTTACCCGTTTTGCGAAAAATCAAACCCTGGCCTAATATAAGTACTGTAAATATGAATATCGTATACAAATAGCTATACGTTGCATTTTTCCCCAATACATTACTTGCTTTCGCCAACAGATACATATTAAAATATGGCGGTAAAAAGACCCGTTATCTCTTCTAATAAATAACTAAAAATGAGCGGTGAACATATTGCAACAAAACTATTAGGAATATATGATGAAATCATTAATCCACTCATTACCCAAACTGCCATTGATGCTGCATAAATACTGACGATACAACATACATATAAAAATGACTTTTGATATAGAAAAATGCCATATGGCATATTCTCATCTAAACCCATTCCGTTTATTCCGCTATAATCGAATCCCATACCAATTAATAGACCTATGAAAATCAAAATTCCCAAGAAAACTACCAGAAAAGAAATTGATACGCACACCACGATTTTGGATATAATATAATTTCTTCTTCCCGTTCGAATGACTATATTTTTTATATATTGATGTTTCCAATCGTCATAAAAACCTGTCACACAAGGCAGCGCCGAAAAAATAATTATCAATTTTTTGAAAACGCTCAACCCAATTAAAATATCCAATATGTAATATATATCTACACTGCCATGTATATATTTTTCTGTACTTATATAACACAAAAGCACAACTCCTAATATTGATAAATACATTTTAGGTGAACTGAATATTCTTTTGTAATCTGCTTTCAATTGTTGTAGAATCAATATGTACCTCCTATCTGAATTTCCATTCCGGTTTGAGCGTCAAAAATTATTGGAAAAATACTGCTGTCTCCTATCAGACCATTGTCTTCCTTATCTGTCGAATGTTCAATATTTTGCCTTGCCATACATACAAACATAGGTTTTAACTCATACTCCCCTTTTTCAACATTTTTTAATACCGGAACATACTCTAAATTAATTTTTTCGATTTCAACTTTATCAGTAATCATAATATTTCTGAACTTTTGTTGGATATTTTCCAAAACTGTTTGTGTGGTCAATATTTCATCTGAAAGTTCATTTTCTGTTTCGAGTTCATATATATTAAGTGCATGAAAAGCTATGAGTCCTTGTTTTCCCACAATTCCCACAATCCTTTCTCCTGCAGCCGGTCCACTTCTATATCCAACTTCCGTTATCGGCAGCGTATCTATTGTGCCTTTAAAGACTATGGCATACGCCGCATCTTCCTTTGTCCACTGATGAGGTGCATTTCCATTTGGATCAGTTTGTGAATAATCAGTATTTTCTTCCAACTTCTCATATGTCAGAGAATACACTCTGGGTTTAGAAACTTCTACACCAATTTCATCCAGAATACTTTTCACCTGTTCAATAGCCGCTTCTTTATCAATACCTGAAATCTCTGTTTCAGGAAATTTTTCTGTAGTTTCATCTGTAAGATATGGCATGGTTCCATATAAATATCCTAAATATGAGTACTCTAATTCTGTTTTCGTATTATATTGTAAATTGCCGTTCTGTATAACAATCGAACTTCCGTCATCCCAATATATATAATTATCATTCAAATTATCATTATGCATATTAGGCATGGTTTTATTTTCAGAAATATTTCTTCCATTTCCAAAAACATTACTCACTTTGTCTACATCCCAGCTTTTTAAAATCACATTATTATCATGCCAATCCGCATCAGATTTTTATGTCTGTTTGGGCATTCACAAATAATCCCTCATCCAATTTGCCTTCAATATGCGAAGCATTTTCATCAATATTAATCTGGTTACTATCTGTTTCTTTTTTTCTTCCAATGATACTTTTCCGTCCGGATAACATCCGGTTACCCCCAAACATACCATCAATGCTATACTACTTAACATCCCAATTTTTCTTATTTTCTTTTTCACTAATCATCTTCTCCTTTTCTTTGTTTGCGATTTACTTAATCTAATTTCATTTTCTTTGTTTTAGACATTATTTCAACCCATTTTGCACCAAACGACATTTTCAGTCCATTTTTGGTCGATTTTCGTCTTTTCATACGCATTTTTTGCATTCAGAAATTCTATATGATAAGATGTATATAAATATACATTCATTAGAAAGCCAGGTGCAAAAATGCGTATTTTAATTTGTGATGACGATACTCTGATAATAGAACAATTACAGAAATATATTGAATCCTACTTTGAATCAAACCATTTAAAATGTCCCGAATTAGTTTCCTTTACCAGTGGTGAATCTTTATTGGCTGATAAAAACGAAAAAGATATTGTTTTTCTGGATATTGAAATGCCCGGTATGAATGGGATTTTCGTAGGAAATGAATTAAAAAAAAGCAAATAAAAAATGTCATAATTTTTGTTGTTACCTCTTATTCCGAATATTTGGATGAGGCAATGCGTTTTCATGTATTCCGCTATCTTTCAAAGCCTTTGGACAAACAGCGTTTTTTCCGAAATATGAAAGATGCCTTAACATATTACAATTCCATTACTACCAAAATTCCTGTTGAAACTAAACAGGGGGTGTATTCGTTTCCCGCTTCTCAAATCATTGCCATAGAAGCACAGGGACGAAAAGTAATTGTACATACTGCCCGGCAGGATTTTGACTCCATTCATAATATGGACTACTGGCTGGAACAGCTCCCAAAAAACAGCTTTTTCCAAACACACAGGAGCTTTATTGTTAATTTTGAACATATTGTGGATTTCGATCATTCCACCATACATTTATCGAATCAGCAGATTACCGCCTACCTGACACGCAGGAAATACAGTTCATTTAAAAATGCTTATCTACTATATCTGGAAAGTATGAGGTAAAAATAGATGGAACATATCATTTTACTTTTTTTTAGCTTTTTTACAGAAGCGGTTATATTATGGCAATACGCCTCCAGCCTTTTTACCTCTTCTTATAGCAATAAAATAAAACTGGCACTATTGAGTGCTTTTTATGCTATATTGTTTCTTATTTCCCTGCTAGGACAAACAAGGCTTAATACCATCAGTTTTTTTGTGATTAACACTATTTTTCTTTATATGTTGTTTAAGCTCAAGTTGTTATTGGCACTATTCCATTCCGCCATACTTACAGCAATTATGGGACTATCTGAACTTGCAGTTTTCGGAATTGTATCAAGGTTTTTTCCGCATTTTGTCTTAGAAACAGATGCCGGAATTATTTTTTTTACGGTTTTTAGCAAGATTTTATTTTTTGCAGTCATCTATTTATTAATTCATCTGCTCAAAGGAAAAAATATAAATCAGGAACAGTACGATCGCTCAGGACTTCTTTTAATGCTAATTCCGGTTTCGTCTGTTTTTATTATGTTTACTTTTCTTGCTATTGGTGAAACATCAGCCTTTGCCCCACCTGTTGATTTTTATGGTAACAATCTGTGCTGTTTTTCTGCTGATGGTCAATCTGCTTGTATTCGGCATCTACCAATATAATCAAGAAAAAATCACAGGAATATACCGATATGCAGTTGCTGCTCCAGAAAGAATCGGATTTTGCCCAATACTATGAAATGATACTTTCGCAAAATGAAAACCAAAGTATTCTGATCCATGATATAAAAAAACATCTTCAGTCTATCAAATTACTGAATGAAAAAAATGATTCTGATAAAATAAATGCTTATATACAACAGCTTATGGAATCTTCTGACTTAAAAGAAACCTCAAAAAGTCTGCGATAATGAAATGCTGAATGCAATTCTCTGCCGCTATCAGCGGCAATGCAACGAGAAGCACATTGTTTTTCATACTGATATCAGAAGTGATACTGTTCAAAATATTTACCAGCACGATTTGACATCGTTATTCTGTAACTTATTGGAGAATGCAGTGGAATCAGCAGATAACATCCCCGATTCTTTTATTGAGCTTACCGTAGAAAAAAGGAAATTCACCTTTTATTATTATCATACTCATAAATTCCTGCCGAAGCACCCCTGTGTATGATCAGGATGGACTTCCTGTATCCCATAAAGCAAATAAGGGCAGACATGGCTTCGGAATCAAGAGTATTAAAAAAGTCGTGAAACAATATCACGGAAATTTGCAAATGTATTATGATAATGATTCCGGTACTTTCCATACAATCATAACCCTGAAACAATAAATGCTAAAAAAATTAGGCAATCACGAACTTTTTATGTGATTGCCTTTTTTGCGCATTTCTGTATGGACTGAACTTGTTTTGTACCTCTAATAGTGGAGCGAACTCCTGTAATCTTTAAAATGTTTGTTTTCTAAACACTCCCTGGCAACATTTAAAGTTTCCATTGACGTTTCCATTCTATATTTGCTAAACTAATACAATTTTCCTCAAGCAATAATAATTCCCTCCTTTTGTATATTTGAATAATACGGCAAGCTGTTTACCCAATTTTTAAAGTGTTTTTCATTTTTAATATTCACACTTATCGGCACACCATACTCAAGTTCAATATCATAAGCTGCATCAAATATTTCATCCTCTATCTGTATAATCCTATCATCCGTCAGCTCCGTCAAAACCATTATATCCATATCTGAATTATCTCCATAATCTCCTCTTGCATATGAACCATATAATATCATCTGCTTTAACGAATCACCCATAATGCTTTTTGTCTTATTTCTGAACTCACATAATATCCGGTTTCTATCACTCATATTATCACTTCCTAATTCTTATAAAACAATTGTAGCTATTCATTTTCGCACCATATTTCTGATAAATATATCTTAACATCAAACCCTATTAAATACAAGAAACAGTTGCATCCCCTTATATATGCAGTTTCCGAAACTGCGCCGGTGTCATCCCGGTAAGTTTCTTGAACATGACGATAAAATGGCTGGCATCTGAGTATCCCACATCAGATGCTATATCCTGCACCTTGCGCCTGCTGTTTATAAGCAGTAATTCCTTGGCTTTATTGATACGGTAGTTTGTCAGGTACTCATACACCGAGCAGTTCATAAACTCCGTAAAAACACGCGATAGATATTGCTGCGATACAAATACACGATCGGCAAGCTCCTTGGCGCTGATATCGTCCATGTAGCTTTCCTCTATAGCATCTATAACAGGCTTTATAAAACGTACATAGCTTTGATCATCATTATCGTGTGTGTGATTAGACTGGTCTGATAGCAAAAGCATGATGCCATAACAGTCGAGTGAGAGCATTTGCGTATCACTGGAGCGTTCCTTAAAGTCTTCTACAGCCCTGTTAATCGCTTCCGACACCTCCATCCCCTTATTCTCATCAATCAGCCGGTATTCCTTTTCATCAAACATTTCCCTGAAGGCTGCCGCCATTGTCCCTGTAAAAGTGGCAAACTCTGTTTTCCAGGGCAGGCTATTGCCGGATGAGATGTTTTTATTGTGATAGGAGTGTGGCACGTTTGGAGCAATGAGAATCCCCTGCCCCTTTTGCAGCTCAATCGTATGACTGTTTGACAAAATATTGTCTGAAACAGCCTGATTTCTGCTGTATACTGTCACCTCACCCACACCCTCCTTCGTCTGTAAATAATGGTACAGCGGATACCCCTCGGGCGGTAACGCTTTCCTGCTCCCAGTCATTACCGACAGAGTCGAATTGAAACGGTTCTCTTGCGAAATTGCTTCCAAAATAAATAGGCATGATTTCTCCTTTCAAAAACGGTTTAGTTTCAGAATGTTATATAATTTGGTTTATGATGTTATACTATTTTCCGTAAATCTATTATATGATTAGTGCATAAGGAAACACACTTATAGTTTAAGAATATCATAATATGATTAAAGGGTCAAAAGGTATCATCGATGCATGCTTGCATGCAATTCGATGTATACCTTAGTGACCCGCACTACACCGAGAAAGTAGCAATTTGCTGCGGGGACGCAGGAAATTAGCGGATTTCGAGGTGTAGTCAGATTACGGGAATGCGTAGCATGTAGTAATCTGATTAATCATAAATGAGGGGCAAAATACCTTTTGACCCTCATATCATAATATGTATTAGAGATTTATATTAGGTTGTATAATTGTAATTTCATGGTAGGGCTTATATGAGAAAAATATTACAAAAACTGCTTTCAAAGCTATTTATCGTTTCGACAATAATAATCATACAGATGATATGGTGGTTCTTCTTGTTTTATACGGCATCTGTTGCCAGCAGGGTGTTTCAGGATCTGCTGTATGTGGCAGCCATATTGCTTTCGCTTTATATTGTCAACAGGCGGATGAAAATGTATATAAAAATGTCATGGATATTTTTGATACTGAGTGTTCCAATCGTTGGTATTCCGTGCTTATTTCTTTTTCGGAAGACCGGAGCTTACGTCGAAGACACAGAAAAGAATGGCAAGAATTGTGGAAGCATATGCGCCGCTTCGGCCTAGAAAACGAGCTTACTAAATGAGACACTCAGACTGACAGATATGGATGCATACAGACAAAGCAGGCTTATCACTCAAAATCAGAAATATCCACTGTATGCGGAGGACTGCACAGAGTACTTTAAATCAGGTGAGGAGGCTTTTGAGAGCATTTTAAAAGATTTAAGGTCAGCTGAAAAGTTTATCTTTATGGAGTATTTCATAATCGGCAGTGGCGTTATGCTTGATCAGATACTTGATATACTCAAAGAAAAGGTAAGGCATGGAGTTGTGGTGAGAATCATATATGATGATTTTGGCAGCATAAATGCCATTCCGCCACATTTTATAAAGGAGATGGAGAGTATCGGAATACAGACCAGACGCTTCAATCCATATAAGCCCATGCTTTCAGTAATTATGAATGACAGGGACCATAGGAAGATACTGGTGATAGACGGACGTGTGGCTCATACCGGTGGTTACAATATAGCAGATGAGTATATCAACAAAAAAATCAGGTTTGGTTACTGGAAGGATGCCGGTATCCGTGTAGAGGGAGAGTGTGTAAACAGTTTCACGACGATGTTCCTTGAGATGTGGAATTATATCAATAAGGACAATGCTGTGCATGATGAATATCTGAATCCACACAATACCTTCAGCCAGTCAGAGAAAAGCGGTTTTGTCCAGCCGTTTTGCGATTCACCGCTTGAGCATGATGATGTAGGAGAGAATCTTTATGTGAGTATCATCTCAAGAGCTAAAAAATATGTTTATATTTTTACACCGTATCTGATACTTGGAACGGAGCTGTCACATGCTATGATATCGGTAGCCAGGTCAGGTGTTGATGTGCGTATTGTTGTACCTAAGATTCCCGATAAAAAGCTCATTTATCTGCAGACAAAAGCCAATTTCAGACCTCTTATCGAGGCGGGGGTAAGGATATATCTATATACACCTGGCTTTATACACTCTAAGTGTATAGTGGCAGATGATGATACTGCGATAGTTGGCACATGCAATCTGGATTTCAGGAGCATGTACTGGAATTTTTGAGGATTTTGTATACATGTACAGGACTCAGTGCATCGGAAAAATAAAAAGAGGATGCGATAGAGACGTTTGCGGTTTCAGAGGAGGTGTATGAGGAA
>ENA-OQIU01000239-OQIU01000239.1-human-gut-metagenome-genome-assembly--contig:-NODE-239-length-10702-cov-2.906288_pt1 | contig 10702 bp, 9 predicted proteins | sample MGYA00242590_ERZ504755 | MGnify/ENA primary metagenome ERZ504755 (study PRJEB26092, sample SAMD00036359) | human gut metagenome | host: Homo sapiens | study: EMG produced TPA metagenomics assembly of...
AAAGAAAAATATTATTTGATTTTGTGAAAAATGTTGAAGTGATAATGCGGCTGTGGTATAATTTTTTTTATAAAAATAATTCATCCGGACCATATGGATTTGATGGTTTTAAAGTATATGGCAGTAACTGCAATTTATGCAGCGGCAACTATAATTTATATGGAAACAATTGTGATTTATTATAGAAGCATTACAGATACGGTTATTACAGAAACTAGTGGTGGGGACCGGATGGGCACAACAAAAATTAGGACAGACGAGGAGTGATAACGTGATTAAGAAAGAAATGATAGCCATGCTTTTAGCAGGCGGTCAAGGCAGCAGACTTGGTGTTCTGACAGCGAACTTAGCAAAACCGGCAGTTTCGTTTGGTGGAAAGTACAGAATCATAGATTTTCCGCTTAGCAACTGCATCAATTCAGGCATTGATACAGTTGGGGTACTTACACAGTATCAGCCACTCAGACTTAACAGCCACATCGGAATAGGTATTCCATGGGATCTCGACAGGAATAACGGAGGAGTGGCAATACTGCCTCCTTATGAGAAGAGCGGCAACAGCGAGTGGTACACAGGTACAGCCAATGCAATCTACCAGAATATGAGGTATATAGACAGTTACAACCCGGACTACGTGTTGATACTGTCAGGAGACCATATTTACAAGATGGACTATGAGGTGATGCTTGATTTTCACAAGGAAAACAATGCAGATGTGACCATAGCAACAATGCCGGTGCCTATCGAGGAGGCCAGCCGATTTGGTATCGTTATAGCCGATGATGATAAGCGCATCAATGCATTTGAGGAAAAGCCGGTTCATCCGCGTAGCAATCTCGCATCAATGGGCATTTACATATTCTCATGGCCGGTGCTAAAGGAAGCCTTACTTGCACTAAAGAATCAGGAAAACTGTGATTTTGGCAAGCATGTCATACCATACTGCTTTGAAAACGACAGACGTATGTTTGCATACGAGTTCAACGGATACTGGAAGGACGTAGGTACACTGGGCTCATACTGGGAGGCCAATATGGAGCTTGTGGACCTCATTCCGGAGTTTAATCTGTACGAGGAGTATTGGAAGATTTACACAAAGAATGATGCAATCGAGCCACTTTATATAGCCAAAGGAGGTCATGTGGAGCGAAGCATCATGGGTGAGGGCTGTGAATGCTATGGTCATGTGGAGCATTCTGTTATAGGTGCCAACGTCAAGATTGGAAGAGGCGCAGTAATACGTGATTCCATTATCATGTGTGACACGGAGATAGGCTCCAATGTCACGATAGACAAGTCCATCATTGCCGAAAATTGCAAGGTGGGCGACAATGTGACACTTGGCTTCGGACAGGAGAAGCCGAACGTATTAAATGAGAGCATATACTCATTTGGGCTGGTCACTATAGGAGAAGATTCTGTGATACCGGACGGGGTAAAGATAGGCAAAAATACAGCAATCTCCGGTGTTACATACGAAGAGGATTACAAAGACGGTGTGCTTGAGGGCGGAGAAGTTATTATCAAGGCAGGTGACGGAAAATGAAGGCAATAGGAATAATTTTGGCCGGCGGCAACAATAATAGGATGAAGGAACTGACAGCAAAACGAGCAGTACCGGCCTTGCCGGTAGCAGGCAGCTTCAGAAGCATAGATTTTGCGCTCAGCAGCATGTCAAACTCACATATACAGACTGTCGCAGTACTGACCCAGTACAATGCACGCTCACTGAATGAGCATTTAAGCTCATCAAAATGGTGGAATTTTGGCAGAAAGCAGGGGGGCTTATTCCTCTTTACACCTACAGTCACAGCGGACAACAGTGACTGGTACAGGGGCACGGCAGATGCGATGTATCAGAACATTGATTTTCTCAAGAGACGCCATGAACCATATGTTATCATCAGCAGCGGTGACTGTGTATACAAGCTGGATTTCAACAGAGTGCTTGATTTTCACATCGAGAAAAAATCAGACATTACAGTGGTATGCAAGGACATGATGTACAACGACGATGTCAGCCGTTTTGGTGTGGTACGCATGGATGATGAGTCAAGAATCACAGAGTTTGATGAAAAGCCAATCGAGGCCTCATCCAACACCATTTCCACAGGTATCTATGTCATCAGAAGACGACAGCTCATAGAGCTTTTGGAGGCGGCAGCTGAGGAAAACAGATTCGATTTCGTAAATGATATCCTCGTGCGCTACAAAAATGTAAAGAAAATATATGGCTACAAGATAAATTCATACTGGAACAATATCGCCGATATTGATGCATACTTCAAGACCAATATGGATTTCTTAAGACCTGACGTCAGAAGCTATTTCTTCAGGGAGGAGCCGACCATCTGCTCAAAGGTGGACGACCTGCCACCGGCCAAGTTTAATCCGGGCTCAGACATTTCAAACAGCCTCGTATCAAGTGGCTGTATCATAAACGGCAGCGTGGAGGATTCGGTGCTTTTCAAGCAGGTATTTGTGGGCAAAAACACCACAGTGAAGAACTGCGTGATACTCAATGACGTCTACATAGGCGACAATGTGCACCTCGAAAATTTGCATCGTAGAGAGCCGCGGAACCATCAATCCAAACACCTGTTATTGTGGTGAGGATGGAGTCATGATAGTAAAAGAAAAAAATATAAGATATGTAATTTAAAAACTGACCAGGGGGACAAAAATATGCAGATTACAGACATCAGAATTCGTAAGGTAGAAAAAGAGGGCAAGATGAAGGCGGTTGTGTCAATAACAATCGATGATGAATTCGTGGTACATGACATCAAGGTAATCGAAGGAGAAAAGGAACTTTTCATCGCCATGCCAAGCCGTAAGGCAAACGATGGCGAGTACAGGGATATAGCCCATCCGATTAACTCTGCCACACGCGAGAAGATCCAGAATATGATTCTTGAAAAGTATAAGACAGAGATTGAGAATGCATAAAATCAAACAATAACTTTGAAAAAGCGATGAGCAAAGCAGGATATAAAATTCCTGAGCTGGTATAATAATCCAAATATATTTCACACAAACCGGTCTATCCGTGGTAAAATAAGCCACAGACAGACCGGCTTTTTAGAATGTGCGTGGGATGTTCTGAATAGTTACGAGTATAGCTACAATAAAAGAGGATAGACAAACAGATATGTACAAGACGAAAATAGATAATCTGGATTTAAAACAGATTGCTGACAGTGGTCAGTGCTTCAGATGGAAGAACACAGGAGAAAACGAATACACGGTAGTGGCATTTGACAGGGCACTTCGGATTAAACAGGACGGGAATGAGTTTGAGCTGGACTGTGATGAGGCTGACTGGAACAATATATGGAAAAGTTATCTGGATATGGATACGGATTATGCGGGGATTGCAAAGCTTATAGCAGACGGAGATGACGCGCATCTGAAAGAGGCGTATGCATATGGCAGTGGTGTGCGCATTTTAAGGCAGGATTTGTGGGAGATGATTGTTACTTTTATGATTTCCCAGAATAATAACATAAAGCGAATCACAAACAGTGTGGATTTACTTTGCAGGCGGTGCGGACATAAAATAGACGGCAGTGCAGAGGGGGAAGAACTGTATACATTTCCCAAGCCTCTTGAGGTACCGGATGAGGTATTTGATGACAGGAGCATGGGCTTTGGCTACAGGGCACCGTATCTGAAGGAAATATATGAGTATGGTGCTAATAATCCTGACTGGCTTGATAATCTGCGCAAAATGAGCTATGATGAGGCGATGGAAAGCCTGCTTACCCGCAAAGGAATTGGCAAAAAAGGTGGCGAACTGCATATGTCTTTTTGGTTTACATCATGTGGATGCGTTTCCGATAGATACGCATGTAAAGCAGCTTTTGGACAAATATTATAGTGACGGCTTTGATTTTGAGCGCTACAAGGGTGTGGCGGGAATTATCCAGCAGTATTTGTTTTATTTTGAATTGTAAATGATATGAGAAAGAGAAAGGATAAACGATGTACGTTATAGTAGGACTTGGAAATCCTGACAAAAAATATGAGCACACAAGGCACAATATCGGATTTGATGTGATAGATGCGCTTGCGGATAAATATAATATAAGTGTGACAGACAAAAAGCACAAGGCGCTTTGTGGAAGCGGAGTGATTGAGGGCATGAAGGTGCTGCTTGTGAAGCCGCAGACATACATGAACTTAAGCGGCGAGTCTGTTGCTGAGGTGATGAATTTTTATAAGCTTGATCCGGATGAGGAAATGATTGTTATTTTTGATGATATTTCGCTTGAGCCGGGGCGTATCCGTATCCGCAAAAAGGGCAGCGCCGGCGGTCACAACGGGATTAAGAGCATCATTGCAATGACCGGCACACAGGGCTTCAGCCGTATCAAGGTCGGTGTTGGAGAGAAGCCGCAGGGCTGGGATCTTGCTGACCATGTGCTCGGGCGTTTCAGTTCTGAGGACAGGGCAAAGGTGGAGGAAGCTATCGGTCATGCGATGGATGCAGCAGTTCTTATGATGCAGGGCGAGACGGATAAGGCTATGAACATATATAACTAGCTGGAAATCGACAAGGTGATTTTGAACAGACAGAAATGGAGAATTGAAAGTGAAAGCATTTACAGAGCCACTCCTTTCCCTTGCGGGCTTTGAGGAGATGACAAAAACGGCAGAAAAATCGTCCGGACTTATATCTGTCACGGGATGTATAGATGCGCAAAAATCACAGATGATATATGCCTTTGGAGGCCACAGGAAAAACAAGCTTATTGTGACCTTTGGAGAGCAGAAGGCGAAGGAACTGTACGATGAGTACAGTTTTTTTGACAAAGAGGTGGTGTATTATCCATCAAAGGATGTGCTTTTTTACCAGTCGGATATCAGGGGCAATCTCCTGACAGCAGAGCGTATCAGGGCTTTGAAGGCTATCCGTGAGCAGGAGAGAGTGACGCTTGTGACCACCTTTGATGCGCTGATGAATACGATGGCGCCTATAGAAAAGATGTGGGAAAACGTGCTTACACTTGAGCAGGGACAGCTTTTGGATTTGAAGGAAATTCAGGCTGCTCTTATCAGAATGGGCTATGAAAAAGAGTATCAGGTCCAGACTATGGGACAGTTTTCTGTCAGGGGCGGTATTCTTGATGTTTTTCCACTGACGGAGGAGAATCCTATCCGAATTGAGCTGTGGGGAGACGAGATAGACACCATCAGATATTTTGACTGCGAGAGCCAGAAATCCATTGAAAATATTGATCGGGTGAGCATATATCCGGCGGCAGAGCTTGTACTTAGCGATGAGGAAAAGGCCGGGGGAATTGACAAGCTTAAGGCAGAGGCAAAGCGTGTGTCTGACAAGCTTAGAAAGCAGATGAAGACAGAGGAAGCACACAGAGTGACTGTGATGGCAGACGAGCTTACCGAGGAGTGGGGAGAACTGTCCATGTATGCAGGCATGGATGCTTTTTTGTTCGTACTTTTTTTGTACGAGAGAGTCGGGATTTTGGATTATTTTAATCCATCGGACAGCCTTATATTTTTTGATGAGCTGACCAGATGTACAGAGCAGGGAAAGCTTACAGAGACCGAGTTTTCAGAGAGCATGAAGCAGAGACTTGCGATGGGATATATACTTCCGGGGCAGATGAACGGTCTTTTTACAGAGAAGGAGATAGTGGCAAAGCTTGGGAAGTATTCGTGCATCGCACTCGCTGCGCTTGATAATAAAGCAAACGGACTGCACCAGCTGGGAAGCTATGGTATTCACTGTCAGAGTGTCAGCCCATACAATAACAGCTTTGAGCTTTTGATAAAGGACTTAAAGCGCTATAAGAAAAACGGCTACAGAGTCATTCTTTTATCCGGTTCAAGGACAAGGGCAAAGAGGCTTTCAGAGGATATCACAGACCAGGGAATCACATGCTTTTACACTGAAAACTACGACCATGAGCTTTCCCAGGGGCAGATTATGGTCTGCTACGGCAAGGTGAGAAGAGGCTTTGAATATCCTATCCTAAAGTTTGCCGTGATTACGGAGTCAGATATTTTTGGGGCGCAGCAGAAGAAAAAGAAGCGTCACCGCACCTATGAGGGTGAAAAAATACAGAGCTTTACCGATTTGTCGGTGGGGGACTATGTAGTGCATGAAAACCACGGACTAGGTATTTACCGCGGCATTGAAAAGCTTGAGGTGGACAAAAAGGTAAAGGACTACATCAAGATAGAGTATCAGGGTGGCTCCAATCTCTATATTCTTGCCACCCAGCTTGACATGATACAAAAGTATGCCGGAAAGGATGCCAGAAAACCAAAGCTCAACAAGCTTGGCGGTCAGGAATGGACCAGGACAAAGAATAGGGTCAGAGGTGCGGTAAAGCAGATTGCAGGAGATCTGGTGAAGCTGTATGCCCAGCGTGAGCAGCAAAACGGATATGCCTTCGGCGAGGATACGGTATGGCAGAGAGAGTTTGAGGAGCTTTTCCCTTTTGATGAGACTGAGGATCAGATTCTTGCAATTGAAGCCACAAAGACTGATATGCAGAGTCATAAAATAATGGACAGACTGATTTGCGGTGACGTGGGCTACGGCAAGACGGAGGTTGCAATCCGTGCGGCCTTCAAGGCAGTGCAGGACAGCAAGCAGGTGGCATATCTTGCCCCGACAACCATTCTGGCGACAGCAGATTTACGATACGTTTTCGCAGAGGATGAAGGATTTTCCGGTGAATGTGGATTTGATGTGTCGTTTCAGAAGTCCGGCGGAGCAGAAAAAGACGATAGAGAAGCTTAAAAAGGGTGAGGTCGATATCATTATCGGAACACACCGCATACTCTCAAAGGATGTGCAGTTTAAGGATCTGGGGCTTTTGGTAATCGATGAGGAGCAGCGCTTCGGCGTAACTCACAAGGAGAAGATTAAGCAGATGAAGGTCAATGTCGATGTGCTCACACTGACCGCTACACCGATTCCGAGAACACTTCACATGAGTTTAATCGGCATAAGGGATATGAGCGTGCTTGAGGAGCCGCCGATGGACCGTGTGCCGATTCAGACATATATCATGGAATACAATGATGAGCTTGTCAGAGAGGCAATTAACAGGGAGCTTGCCAGAAACGGACAGGTGTACTACGTATACAATAAAGTGCGCAACATAGCAGAAATAGCGGCAAAGCTACAGGAGCTGGTGCCGGATGCGACTGTTGCATTTGCACACGGACAGATGAAGGAGACGGAGCTTGAGCGCATCATGTACCGTTTCATAAATGGTGAAATAGATGTGCTTGTATCCACGACCATTATTGAGACCGGACTTGACATCTCAAACGTCAATACAATGATTATACACGATGCGGACAACATGGGACTTTCACAGCTTTATCAGCTTCGCGGACGAGTCGGCAGATCTAACCGTACTGCGTATGCATTCCTCATGTACAGGCGCAACAAGATGCTAAAAAGAGGTGGCAGAAAAGCGTCTTGCAGCGATAAAGGAGTACTCAGACCTTGGCAGCGGCTTTAAGATTGCCATGAGAGACCTTGAAATCCGAGGTGCTGGCAATCTGCTCGGTGCGGAGCAGAGCGGCCATATGGAGGCAGTGGGCTATGATTTGTACTGCAAGATGTTGAGCGAGGCTGTAAAAGAGGCAAAGGGAATCGAGGATATCAGTGATAAATTTGATACGACCGTGGATATTGTGACCGATGCTTATATTCCGGCAGGTTATATTGCAAACGAATTCCAGAAGCTGGATATATACAAGCGTATTGCAGGCATAGAGATAGAGGAAGAAAAGGACGAGATGCTCGAGGAGCTCATAGACAGGTTTGGTGAACCACCAAAATCAGTGCTCAGCCTGCTTCGCGTGGCAAGGCTTAAGGCGTTGGCTCATGCCGTATATATCACTGAGATAAAGCAGACCGGCTCTCTGATAAAGCTTACCATGTTTGAACGGGCAAGGATAAATCCGGAGAAGATACCGGAGCTTATTGCCCGGTATAAATCCTCACTCAAATTTAATATGGCAGAAAACCCATATTTTACATTTGATTTAAAAAATGGCAGCGTGGCGAAGAAGCGGGATGTGCTTGATGTGGTGGAGGAACTGATTTCGCAAATGCGTAAGGAACTGATTACAGCTGAATAGTTACCCGAATTTTGGAATCATGTAGCATATAGCATAGGAAACACCACATGCTTTACGCGAAATTGACGATAATTTACAAAGTTTAGAAAATGCTTGCCAGCAGGCCCGAAAAGCTCTATAATATACGAGCGATACTATACCAATTTTAAAGAGGATAGATACAATGAAAGCGAAAAAAGTAATAGCTATGTTATTAGCTGCAACACTCTCAGTTACAGCTTTTACAGGATGTTCAATAAATAAAACCGCAACAGTTGCGACATTAGATAAAGAGGATATCAAGCTTGGGCTTGTTAATTTTATGATAAGGTACCAGGAGGCCGGTTATGATGACATGTATATACAGTACATGGGCGAGGGCTACTGGGACAAGACTGTATCAGGCAATAATACTGTGCTTGAAACATGGAAGAAAAATGCTATCGAGGAGGCTCATGAGCTTTACACATTAAAGGCGCATCAGTCAGATTACGATGTAGAGGTTTCTGATGATGAGAAAAAGGAAATCAAAAAGGCCGCAGAGAAGTTTATGAAGGCAAATTCCGATGATGTGATAGACGAGATGAGTGCTACAGAGGAGATTGTTGAGGAATATTTAGAGCTTCGCCTCATAAAGAGTAAGATGTATGCTGCAATCATCAAAAATGCTGATTCAAGCGTGACGGATGAGGAAGCCAATATGGCTGCATACACCGTTGTGAAGCTTGATTACAAGGGTGCATATGACTCTAATTACCAGTATCAGACATATACAGATGAGCAGTCAGCACAGATAAAGGCACAGGCAGATGCAGTGGTAGAGGCGCTTGCAGGCGGATCATCCTTAGAGGATGCAGCCAAGGCAGCAGGCACTACAGCCACAACAGGCACATACGCCACATACGTTGATCCGGATGCGGAGAAGACAGATGATTCAGATAAGAAATCAGATGACACAGAGTCCACCGAGTCTGTAAGCGATACCGAGTCTAAAGAGAGCTCAGAGTCATCGAACAGCAAGACAAAGGACAGTGTATACACTACAAACAATCTTGATCAGAGCGTTGTAGATGCACTCAATTCCCTCGAGGAGGGACAGACCTCAGACCTCATCACTACAGACAGTACTTACTATATCGTAAGGCTTGACAAAAAGACTGATGAGGAAGCAACAGAGTCAAACAGAAAAACCGTAAAGGGCAATAAAGAGGACAAATATTACAATGGCATCCTTTCAGGATGGCAGGACGATGAAAAATGGTCTGTAAAGCAGAAGCAGCTTGACAAGATCAAGATTCACAATTATTTTACTACTACCAAGAAGGACAAAAAGGCAGCAGACACAAGCGCTACAGAGAGCACACAGCAGTCAGAAAGCACCAATAGTACAGATACAGAGAATACTGAGGCAGTAGATGGAACAGAAAACTAATATCGTACTTATAGGCATGCCGGGAGTTGGAAAGAGTACCATAGGCGTAATACTTGCAAAGGTGCTGGGATACAGCTTCCTGGATGCGGATTTACTGATACAGGAGCAGGAGGGAAAGCTTCTGCGTGAGATAATTGAGGAAAAGGGCACGGATGGTTTTATAGAGGTAGAGAACCGTGTCAATGCCTCTATCAGGGCTGATAGGGCCATTATAGCTACAGGCGGTTCGGTGGTATACGGAAAAGAGGCCATGGAGCATCTTAAGGAGATAGGCAGAGTTGTGTATCTCAAGGTTTCTTATGCTATTTTGGAAAAACGACTTGCAGATATAAAGGGTAGAGGTGTAGTATTAAAGAAAGGGCAGACTTTAGAGACCCTTTTTGAAGAGCGCTCAAAATTGTATGAGCAGTATGCAGACATCGAGGTTTCCGAGGAGGGGCTTGATGTGGAGCAGACAGTAGAGAAGCTGGTGGAGGCACTTGAATTATAGTGCTTATTTATCGTGATATGATTAGATAATAGTAGCTGCTGCGTCATTTATTAAAAGCAGCACCGGCACAAATGGCGGCTTAAATACGTCGTCATAAATGAAATTTGTAGTTGGATGTATAACAATAGTGTAAATTGAGAATAGTATATTAGGAGGAAGTATACTCCTGAATTCATAGAGGTGGAATATGGAACAGTACGTAATCAAAGGTGGAAATCCTTTATACGGTGAAGTTGAAATTGGTGGAGCTAAAAATGCTGCACTTGCTATTTTGGCCGCTGCCATAATGACAGACGAGACTGTAACAATAGATAATTTGCCAAATGTAAGGGATATTAATGTCTTACTTCAGGCAATCGAAGAAATCGGCGCACATGTGGAGCGCGTGGATATACACAAGGTAAAGATAAACGGTTCATTTATCAGGGGCGTAAATGTCGATAATGAATTCATCAGACGAATCAGGGCATCATATTATTTGATTGGTGCATTACTTGGAAAATACAAGCATGCAGAGGTTGCGCTTCCGGGAGGCTGTGATATCGGAAGCAGGCCGATTGACCTTCATATGAAGGGCTTCCGCTCAGTGGGAGCAGACATAGACATAGCTCAGTGGCCTTGTCATCGCCGAGGGACAAAGGAGTACGTTAAGGGCACACACATATATA
>ENA-OQIU01000240-OQIU01000240.1-human-gut-metagenome-genome-assembly--contig:-NODE-240-length-10652-cov-2.426603_pt1 | contig 10652 bp, 11 predicted proteins | sample MGYA00242590_ERZ504755 | MGnify/ENA primary metagenome ERZ504755 (study PRJEB26092, sample SAMD00036359) | human gut metagenome | host: Homo sapiens | study: EMG produced TPA metagenomics assembly of...
GAATATATTTCTATATCATCAAGTTAAAATACAGAATCAACATCTATTCTAATTTGTTTAAGGCTTTTGTTAGTAAGTTCAAACCCTACGTTGTCATCCCCTGAAAAAATAGTTTTTATACAACTATCATTTTCATTAAATTCATTGCCATCATCAAAATATAACTGTACATCTAAATCGCCAGATACTTTATCTTTTAATTTAATAACAATTGTTGTTACATTCTTAATATTTTCTTTTTTAAAAACAATATGCGGATCTACTCCATTAATACAAATTTGACCACTTTGATTTATATAACAACCGCTATATTCTATTATATCCGATGTATCATATCGTTCTAATAAATTATCAGCATTTTCCGCGAATCTTTAATTCTTTACGAGGGGACCAAACCATGGCTACTGTCACAAGACTTAATATACTAAATATTAAAATCCATAATGATATTTTGCTAATATTTTTTTTTGACATTTCTTACTCCTACAACAAATGATTTCATTTGTTTATTATAATATGTCGTTTTGTCTTCGTTGCTTTTCCATTACAGCACACATATATTTGATACTTACCTGCATCAATTTTGTCGAACTCACATATAAATCCTGATAATTCTGCACCTGGTTTTCGCTTAAAATGAATAGCCAAATCGCTTCTAAAAATCTTACGAGTAGTTATTAGATAGGACTTATTATCTGATTTCAGTAATAATTGTATATTCCCATTATACGGTTTTTCATTATAAAATCCCCATCCCTCAATTATACATTTATTTCCTACATAAATATTATCAATCGCATTCACAACTTTTCTACAAATATCAAATTCCTTTGTACATTCTTCAACAACACACTTTCCAATATTCTCTTTCATCATATTATATGAGAAATCAGGAGCATGCTGTGTCAGATTTGAGCTATAAAATGGATCTTTATTTTTAAAGTACGGATGCAATTTATATAAATGTTTTTGTTCTGCCATTAATCGTTTAAACTTTTTCTCACTTTTCAAATCGTTACCACGACTTACCGATTCATGATGATAAAGTATAACATCATTCCTAACAACATTATAATATCCAGCCTCTACAAGCCTAAAACAAAGTTCAACGTCATTATATGCAACCGGCATATCCTCATTAAACCCATTTACTTTATTAAACTTTGCAGCATTTACGAGCATACAAGCAGCCGTAACAACAAGCCAGTTATAATCTATTTTATTTCGTCCGAAATAATATATATTATCATCATTATAACCTATAAATGCATGAACTGGACCATTAGCAATATTGATAACACCAATATGCTGAATTTTCTTACTATTCGGGTATAACAGCTTTGCCCCAACTGCTCCAACATGCTCTAATTCTGCATGTCCAACCATTCTTTCAAGCCATTCCTCATTAATTATTTCAATATCATCATTTAGAAATAAGTAGTAATCACCCTTAGCTTCTTTAGCTCCTATATTACACATTCTTGAAAAGTTAAAGTTCATTTTTTCATAGATATATCTAAAATTATACTTGTCTGCTAATCCCTGATACAGTTTCTTATTTTCGTCATTGCTTCCATTGTCCACAAGAATAACTTCAAAATTCCTATATCTGGTAATTTCATACAAGGTCTCTATACATCTTTTTAAGACTTTATAGTTGTCTTTTGATGGTATTATCACGCTTATAAGCGGATTGGTCTGCGAGATATAATTCACCCTATATTGATACATTATATCTACCATTTCCAAATTAGCCTTGAGACCACGTCTCGCAAGAGCATCTTCCTTGCTCTTCTTTGCAGCCTCGAATATATATGGCTTTGCAGATGGATCCAAAGCTGTTGATTCTTTTCTTTCTCTCCAATGATATAAGATTTTATCAATATGAGCTATTTTATTTGTCTTTTCAGTAAATCTAAGAGTAAAATCATAGTCTTGTGCACCTTCATAACCAGCTCTTAATCCACCTATCTCATTTGCAATACTTCTGCGATACACTCCAAAATGACAAGTATACATATGTGACATTAATGTATCCGGAGACCAATCCGGCTTAAAATGTGGCATATGTCTATTGAAACCATCATCATCAATTTTATCCTCATCACTATAGATAAAATCCAAATTGGGATTTTCATTCAATTTTTTTACAACTTCATAAAGTGCATTTGGACGCAATACATCATCACAATCCATAAATGCGACAAATTCCCCTGTCGCAATTTCAAGCGCTGAATTTGTGCAACGTGAAATATGACCATTCTCTGTTCTGTAGACAATCTTGATTTTTTCGTTTCCTTCATACTTTGCAAGAGTCTCTCTCACACTATCCCATGAAGAACAGTCATCAGCCAGACAAAGCTCCCAATTTGTATATACCTGATTAAGTACAGACTCAATACAAGGAATAAGATGTCTGTCCAGTACATTATAAACAGGTACCAAAATTGAAATCTTAGGATTATATTCAAACTTCTCATCATAGTTCTCATTTGCTTCAAGCATAGTAATCCATGTTTCATATTCCAAACTGCGATTTAATCTTGCTGCCCTACGTGCTCTTACCTTCTCCGGAACTACTTTATGATAAATTGGTCTTGCTACTTTTTTTATATTTTGCTTGATAGTATTCATAAATAATAACCTGCACCCTTCAATTGCTTATCTTTTATCGCGCTTCAATCTCAATATATGGATTATATACTGCATATTTATTTAATTTCTTCAAAGTCTTACCCAGGATTAATTCTAAATCATTCTCACATCCAGCCTTATCCGGCATTATCATAGATAATAATACACTCTTATCTAACATCACACAGTCTGATGAGACTGAATAACAATCTCTTGTACTTACAAGTCTGTTAAAATTTCCTGCTTCGGATCTTCCATATCCCTTAAACGGATATATAACGCTTCCTTCCTGATCTACATCTATGCCAGCCTGCAAAATATATTTCTTTTTACATATTTTTGCACCTACTGCTCCTACCTCCGGTCTTGTTATATATCCAAGCATTTCTTCTATACATTTAAAGCTCATGACTTTATATCTGTTATTGATAATCCAAATATAATCAGTTTGTATATCTTTTACAACTTCTTTTATCTGTTCTTTTGTTTCTATAAACAAGTAATTCTTATTAACGTACTTGGAACTGCACTCAATTGAATCCACACATGCCTTATCATATATTCTATCACCAACCACAATAATAGTTATTGGCGTTGTCTTACTATACCCGTATATGATGTGATAAGTCCCATGATATGGTCCTTCTTCAACCTTAGCATCAATTTTCTTTCTTTAATATGGTCTTCAAGTGCTTTTTTTCCGGCTTTAAATGCATAAAGCTTACTATCAGGATTTTCAGATGTAGAATTTTCATGGCATCGCCAATGATATAATATCTTAGGTATATGATATATAGAATCAGTTTTTTCTGCACACCTAAGAATATAATCATAATCCTGTGCACCATCCAAGTCAGGATTTAAAATTCCAACCTGCTTAGCAATCGACATTCTTACTACAAACAAATGACAAATATAATTATTAGCTCTTAAAAGATCTATATTAAAATTCGGTTTGAAATATGGTTGGAAGCGTTTTGTACCACCAGCAACTATTTTATCTTCATCTGAATATATAATATCTGCATCAGGCTCATTCTCTAAAAGTTTTGCGCACTCAAAAAGTGCATCCGGAGCTAACATATCATCATGATCTGCAAAAACAATAAAATCTCCTGTTGCCATTTCTATAGCAGCATTTGTATTTGCTGAAATCCCATGATTTTCCTCTAAAACTTTAAATTTAATCCTTTTTATCATCAGCCAGATACTTTTTCAATTATATTGATAGTCTCTTTATCTTCACCAGATTTATATTCGCTAGCATCGACAATACAGAGCTCCCAATCAGAATATGTCTGTGCTTTTATAGAATCAATCATAGCTCTTAGATATTCTGCATTGGTTCTATATACCGGCACGACTATACTAAATTTATAGTCCTCTTTAAAAATGTATCTTCTTTGCAGCTCTAGCAAATTATCATCAAGTCGGTTTTTCTCCTGCCAGATTTTTATATGCATTTTCTTCATCAAGCTTTCTCTTGATTTTTTTTGGCAGTTGCAAACAGACCTATTTTTTTTAATATTTAATACTATTCCACTATTCATATTTACATTGCATCTTCGTTGACTTCTCTTACAACACCAGTTATTTCTACACTTGAAACGCCATGACTAAATGACATATCTATCCAAGGATCATCCTTTCCAAAATAGAATACATCATCAACTTGTCTGCCATTCGTAGCTATAATATTGACATTTGCATCTTCTGCTACAATCTTCAAGTCACTAAGCGATATCGTTGTACCCTCTACCGGATCATATCTCACATGCTGGCATTTTGTCGGGAATTCATATACCTGTTTAAAGATATTACCATCCATCGGCATAACCTGAGTAAATGTAGCTCTCTCATTAAAGCCTGTTCCATCATCAAAGTAAAGCTTCGACAATTCATCGTTTTCACTCTTCTTAAACTGATATGCATCACATACCTCTTTTGCCCCACCAATCATCTTTACTTTACCATGATCAAGCCAAACAACTGTATCACACATCTCCCGTATCTGAGATATCATATGTGATACAAATAGCACTGTAGTTCCGCCACTCATCAAATCAAGCATTTTATTCTTACTTTTTCCTGAAAGTCAGCATCTCCTACAGCTAATATTTCATCCACAATCAGTATTTCCGGATTCACAATAGTCGCCACCGAAAAAGCCAGTCTCATAAGCATTCCGGAGGAATAGTTTCTAATTGGCTGCTCTATAAACTCTCCAAGCTCAGAGAATTCAAGGATTTCATCAAACTTTTCATCCAGGAACTCTTTTGAATATCCCAGTATTGAACCATTAAGATATATATTTTCTCTGCCACTAAGATCCATATCAAAGCCACTTCCGAGCTCTAGCATTGGAACAATATTACCATGTGTTACGACAGTTCCCTCTGTAGGCTTCATAATCCCTGAGATTACCTTCAATATTGTACTTTTTCCGGCTCCGTTGTGACCTACTATTCCCACAACCTCACCTTTTTTCACATTGAAGCTCACATCTTTAAGTGCCCAGAATTCCTCATATTTAAGTTTTCCCTTCACTTTCTGGATCATGAACTCTTTCAGGCTATTCAATTTGTCATTTGCCATTCGAAAGCATATAGACACATCTTTTACTTCTATCATGTTCATAGGTCATACTCCTTAATGTTTACAGATTGAAAATAAACTTGTCCTCATTCTTTTTAAAGAACCAGAAACCAAGTATAAATGGTACAACTGATAGCAGAATACAATATAAATAATGCTGTGGTGACGGTGATACCCCATCTATGAGAATGCTTCTCACAAAGTATATAAACTGATACATTGGATTACAATGAAAAGCTTTTAATAATATAGGTGAAGTAATAATATTTTCTGTATAGAAAATAGGTGTCGCATAGAGCCACACTGTGCTCAGTACATTCCATATAAACTGCGTATACCTTAAAAAACACCATTGACGTACTAAGGAAATAGCTCATTCCCAGACTAAATATCATCATGCATATGATAGGAAATGGCAATAATATAAATGCCGGTCTAGGCCATAATCCTGTAACAAATGTCACTATGAGCAAAGGGATAAGTGAAAATCCAAGGTTTACTAATGATGACATTGCCCTTGACAGAGGGTATATATATTTAGGTACATATACCTTTGTTATAAGTGAAGAGTTTGATGTTATAGCTGAAATTCCCATAGCACAACATTCATTAAAGAAGTTGAACATAACAATTCCACTAAGTAGGTATACAGGGTAATTCGCCACTCCTGAACTAAATATAGTAGAAAATACCACATACTGAACAAGCATCATTAAGAGTGGATTCAAAAAGCTCCAACACACACCAAGCACAGAACGCTTATATTTAGTCTTAAAATCTCTCTTTACCAACTGGCTTATCAGGAACTTGTAATGTGAAACAGAATCTAAGAATGCAATAACTACTGTTTGTTTACCTGATTTCCGTTTATTTAATGATACAACAAAATAAACAATAAGAAGAATTCCTATTGCTCCCATTATTATCCAATAATAGTTACCAAACCATATTGTGTTCATTCCATCTATAGAGAGGCATAACTCCCCCTCAAGACCCTCGTTATTTACATACACGCGAGTGCTATCATCATATGATTTGGATATCTCTCCTTTTGCCATCTTGATAGAATTTCCATAGTAAAAAGAGATTTGACTGTCGCCATCCAATGATTTGCAAATCAATTCTAATGTGTAGCTTTCATTATTATCCACCTTGATTTTTTCAGGCAATTTTATATCATATGGCTGATTATCACTTAGCTCTGACATATCCACATCAATATCAGCAATATTTTTTCCGTTTGTATCTGTAATCTTCGCTTCAAGCATCCCCTCTGCGGTTTTGCCATAGGTTGCCGGTGTAACTGTCACCCCTTCAAGATACTGGCTATCAACCGTAAATGTCTGCTTAATTGTATCTCCCTCAGCAAACTCTCCTACAACCTGAGACTGTGAGACAGTATCACTCTGAGTTTCCTGGTAGTGAAACTGCTTACTTGACACTAAATATACTAAACATATAGAAGCAAAATAAACCAACAATGTTATTCCAAATACTTTTTTTATAAATTTTTCTTCCATAACAATTAAATTCTTTCCTAATCTAAAATATTATTTGTCACTAAATGCCTAAGAATTATACTCTCTACTGATACTTTTGTCAAATCATCCCCACACAGCCTGTCCCAGCCGTCTCATGGTCCCGGTCTTATACATATCATTTTCCTTATAAAACCGTTGTCTCACGCGTCTGGATTTGCCTTCCAGTGCCGCATACCTTACTGCCAGACTGTCAGTTGGCAGATTATATGTCTTTGCAAATTCTCTCGCCTGAAGCCGTCCCAGCCTCATGCTCTCCTGTATCTGTTTTTTCTGCCAGACACGGCGCACAATATATGAGAGCTTATTTATCCCAAGCGCTCCCAGGCTGTTGTCTCCATGCTGTCTGTACAATATCGTTGGCTCATCTATGAATGCTGTTTTTCCAAACTGTGCGGCTACAAGTGCTGCCCACCAGTCATGCATTATAGTGTTGTCTATATCAGTGATGTGAAGCATCTTATCTCTTAAAGCCATGTTTACCATCATTGTACAGCCTGTCACAGAATTCTGCAATATAAACTGGTTGATCGTACGCTTGTGGCAGTCAAGACTCTGGTATTCGCTCATCGTGTCCGCTATTGTATTTAGCTCGCTATCTACCACGCGAAGCTCCGTGTATACCAGGCACGGAACATCTGCTTTGTTCTCAATAGTAAGCATCTTATCACATGTCAGCTCTATCTTTTTATCCAGCCACACATCATCCTGATCACAGGTCATATAGTATGGCGCTTCCACCTGACCAAACAGATAGAAAAAGTTATATTTTGCTCCACCGGTTGATTTACCATCTATCAGATGTATCTTATCCGGGTATTTTTCCACATAGTTTTCTACAGCAGCTATCGTGTTGTCTGTAGAGCCATCATCGTGTATATATAGCTCCCAGTCCTTGCAGGTCTGCGACAGGATAGAGTCTATCTGCTGACATATATATTTTTCCCCATTGTATGTAGCCATTAGAATGGCTATCTTGTCTGTGCTATGCATTCTTCCTCTTCCACTTTCTTCCGGCCCTGTTGCCCAGAAACTTTGCCGCACTGTCAAATATGCAGTGCACTGCTGCCCCTATCTTGAACTGCTTTAAGAGCTGTTTTTCTATGAAAAGCACCATCCTGATGCCCTCACCTGTGGTACCGTCACACTTTATCTCATCCTTATAGGTCTCCATAAAGACCGCTACATCAAAGTTGCGCTTGTACTGCTGCTTAAATGTATAGTTGTGTGAGTGATACACCTGCGCTGTGGCACAATAGCCTATCTTGTATCCTGCCCTAAGTGCCCTGGCTGCCATCAGCATATCCTCATTTGTGAGCAGTGGGCTTTCAAAGCCGCCTATGTCTTCAAAGAAATCACGTCTGTAGGCTGAGCATACATCTGAGAAGAAATATGCCTTTATTCCAAGTCGTGGTATATCCTCTTTGCTTCTGACAAAGCCTCCTGCCGGATAATTAAACTCCCTGACTAATGCCTCGTCAGGCTTAGCATCCCTTCTCGGGAGCTGTCTGGCTGATATCATAACGACTTCTTCGTTTTCAAAGCCTGCCAGCATATTTTCAACATAGTGTTCATCTGAAGGCAGCGCATCCTGCGACAAAAACATCACTATATCACCCTTTGACATGGCTACAGCATAGTTTCTCGTGCCACCATGATCAAATTCGCTTCTCTTGACCTTTAGTGTCCTAAAGCCTGCCTTCTCTGCCATGCGCACTGTGGCATCCTCGGATTCTGAGTCTATCACTATTATCTCATCGGGCTTACGTGTCTGCCTGCCCAGTATATCTATCAGACCGGGCATATACTCTGCAGCGTTGAGAGTAGGTATTATGAGACTTATTGTTATACTATTTAAATCCAATTTCTTCATTATATTTCTCACATATGTTCTGATTATTGTGCTCCATCCTCCCTGATCACAGAGAAAACGGTTCTGAAAAGTATCTTTATATCCATCCAAAGCGAGCAGTGCTCCACATAGTACATCTCCATCCTCTGGCGCTCTCCGCTCTCATAGGTGGCATTGTTTCTGGCATATGCCTGCCAGTAGCCTGTCAGTCCCGGCTTTACGCTCAGAAGCTTTGCGATGTCCTTACCGTATATCTCGGTTTCCTTCTCCACGATTGGACGCGGTCCCACTATGGAGAGCTCGCCCTTAAGTATGTTGATTAGCTGTGGCAGCTCATCAAGGCTGGTCTTTCGCAGGAAGCCTCCTATTTTTGTGATTCGAGGATCATTGTCTATCTTGAATTCCTTTACATACTGCTCAAGCTGTTCAGGTGTCAGTATCTTTTCCAGATCACCTGCGTTCGTCTTCATGCTCCTGAACTTATATACAGATATTTTCTTTCCCTTATATCCGACTCTTGTGTGCCCATAGAACACGCTGCCGCCATCACTCATTCTGATTATCACAGCGAGTATGATAAATACCGGTGACAGTACTATAAGTCCAAGCAGTGAGGCAACAATATCCACCAGACGCTTTATAAATCTGTATACCGGCTTTCCGCTGCCTTGAATGGTCTGATATGCCTGTATGTCATAGCTTAAAGGCTCTCTATCCTTCACTAGCTCGCTCAAGCATCTCATCTCATCAACCAGCTGTGCCGGCATGACAAGCTCTCTCTTTGACACAGACCTGCACAGAGGACATACTGCCCTGAAAATAATCCTCAGATCAAGACCTACAGTCCAGTTCAGTATATATTCCTGATCGTACTCGCTTTGCTCCTCCTCGGTAAGCAGCCTGTGTTCCCTGCTGTATACCTGCCAGAAGCCTATGATTCCAGGTCTTTACAGATAGACTTTTTCTGTGAAATGCAGAGTATTCTATAAACTCCGGCAGTGATGGAGCCGGATTTCCCACCATGCTCATGTCTCCCCACAGCACATTCCAGGCTGACGGCAGATTTTCAAGTCTTAATGCCCTAAGCATTCTTCCAACCGGTGTAAATCTCGGATCTTTCCCCTTCTTTCCATCCAGTAGCCATTTATCATATCTATCCCTCGCATCCATATACATGGTGCGGAATTTATAGTAATAAAATCTTCGTCCGTTTTTGCCGACTCTGACAAGCGATATGAGCACCGGTCCATGGTCGCCTGTGACTATTTTGCCCATAAATGCTACAAACCACACAGGCACTATAAGTATGCTTCCTGCCACGCCAAACAGCAGATCTATCAGCTTTTTAAATAAGCAGATGCCTTACACGGTATGTCTTATTCTTCCATGTGACCACTGCGTATTTTCCAAGGAAATCCATATAGTGCTCACCGACCTTGGCCTCATACTCGTTGACATTCAGGTGCACTGTCTTACCCATCTCATTGAGTACTGTAACAAACTCTCTCTGCTTAAACGGATAGTTGTCCGGCAGATGCACAAACACTGAGTCTATCTCTGCTGTTGATATCACCTGAAGCAGATTATCGGCGGTTGCCACGACCTCTATCTTGTCCACTATCTCACCGACCATATCACAGTCCAGTATCGCTATGTTTGATATACGAAAATCCCAGTTTCTTGTAGTCTTTATCTTTTTTATCACTCGCTCCACCTGGTCTGATGTGGTGACAAGCATGATTTTCTCATTGGCCCCCGAGCGGTGATATTCCTTTGTCACCAGTCTTTTCAGCAGCTGTCTGACTATCACAGTGAATATAGTACTCAGTATAAAGGTCATACCCATCTGCCCTCTGGAGAAATATTCACTTGTTTTTGTAAAATATACGCAGCCGACGGTGATTGCGCCCACATATACATACATCTTCAGGACATTGTATATTTCAGGAAAGAGCTTTCGGTTTATCAGATTATCATCTGCAAATGCCACAAAATGTACCACCACATATGCCACCAGCTCCACCAGAAATAGT
>ENA-OQIU01000243-OQIU01000243.1-human-gut-metagenome-genome-assembly--contig:-NODE-243-length-10635-cov-2.482014_pt1 | contig 10635 bp, 11 predicted proteins | sample MGYA00242590_ERZ504755 | MGnify/ENA primary metagenome ERZ504755 (study PRJEB26092, sample SAMD00036359) | human gut metagenome | host: Homo sapiens | study: EMG produced TPA metagenomics assembly of...
AGCACAACACTTCTTCTGTATGTACGCCTGCCATCCCTGTCAGCTGTCGTCACGAAGCTAAGCTCACAGTCACTTTTTATTTTTCTTATTTCAGTTCACGAAGCCTGCCGTTTACAATTCCAAGGATTATGTCATCCTCATAATAATCCTTGAATCTGTCTGCTACGGCTTCTAAAGTATCACTTTCTGATGCTGTCACTGCCATGACCTGTCCGTCCGGCGAGGTCACCTTCACACTATATTCCTGCATTTCTTATTGCCCCCATAGTCGAATATGCTGCCTCATTGTATGCCATCATCTCGTTTATCTGCTCGATTCTGTCCATGATGGAATCACTCATCTCCTGTGTCCTTAGCTGCTGCATGATGGCAGCCAGCTTGTGGTGTTCCCTGACAAGAAACTTCCGAAGCACCGGATTACCGTTTTTGATAAGTACAGGTCCGTACAGATCGCATACAGTAACCGTCGTCTCGTCCATATTGTCCCATGCGGAATTGTCCGCACACGGCACACATCTGAACATCGGATAGTATTTTCCGTCCTCCAAAATCATATCCTCATCAACTATCTTATAGCCTGTGTTCCTTACATATTCACGGACTTTGCTCACTTCCGACTGTGGCTGCAGAATCAGCTCCTTTGCCGACCTGCACACTGTCTCCCCTGCGGTTAAAATGTGAATAACAAGCTCTCCTCCCATTCCTGCTATGACAATAGAGTCAACCTCTCCGTCGTGTATCGCTTCAAGCCCATTGGAAAGCCTTGTGGTAATCTTCTCTGTCAGACCGTTTGCCCTTATATGCTCATTGGCGCGCTCAAGCGGTCCCTTATTTATATCAACAGCAATTGCCTTCGGTATTATATTACCCTGCACCAGGGCAATAGGCACATAGCCATGGTCGGTTCCCACATCACACAGCGTGTAGCCGGCCGTGACCATTGATGCCACTGCCTTCATTCTTCTGGATAGCCTAATCATCTTACTCTAAGTAGTCCTTAAGCTTTCTACTTCTGCTAGGATGACGAAGCTTTCTCAGCGCCTTTGCCTCAATCTGGCGGATACGCTCACGAGTGACGTTGAACTCCTTACCTACCTCTTCAAGGGTTCTGGCTCTGCCGTCCTCTAAGCCAAAGCGGAGTGTGAGTACCTTCTGCTCTCTCTCTGTAAGAGTGCCAAGCACCTCCTCAAGCTGCTCCTTAAGAAGTGTGAATGCTGCCGCATCTGCAGGAACCGGTACATTATCATCCTTGATGAAATCACCAAGATGTGAATCCTCCTCCTCACCGATCGGAGTCTCAAGCGAAACAGGCTCCTGCGATATCTTGAGTATCTCACGCACACGCTCTACCGGCATGCTCATCTCCTTGGCAATTTCCTCCGGTGAAGGCTCTCTTCCAAGCTCCTGAAGGAGCTGTCTTGACACACGAATGAGCTTGTTGATCGTCTCAACCATATGCACAGGAATACGGATTGTTCTGGCCTGATCGGCTATGGCTCTTGTGATAGCCTGGCGAATCCACCATGTGGCATATGTAGAGAATTTGTAGCCCTTCTTGTAGTCGAACTTCTCAACTGCCTTGATGAGGCCCAGGTTTCCCTCCTGAATCAGGTCAAGGAAAAGCATTCCTCTTCCCACATATCTCTTTGCGATGCTGACAACAAGACGCAGGTTTGCTTCTGCAAGACGCTTTTTGGCATCTGCTCCCTTGTCCACATCCCTCTGCAGTGTCTTTATCTCTTCCCTTATCTCAGCCTTTTCCTCTTCCGATGCACCATCAAGGCGGCCCTTTAGTACATTGATCTTCTCGATTGCTACCGCTCCGTCCTCCATATTCTGGGCGAGCTCAATCTCCTCATCTGCTGAGAGAAGAGGTACCTTACCGATTTCCTTAAGATACATACGAACAGGATCCTCGACGCTGACTCCCTCCGGTACTGAGAGATCAATCTTTTCAACCTCTACCTCATCCTCTTCATCGAGTATGATATCATCATCCACGTCATCATCATTGCTGATTTTAAGCACGTCTATGCCGTTTTGCTCGAGATAATCTATTACCATCTCAAACTTCTCCGGATCCAGATTTAAGTCCTTGAAAAAATCTGCAATTTCCTGATATTCGAGCATATTCTTTTCTTTTTTCCAAGCTCAAGAATCTCAATAAGCTTCTGCTGGAAATTCAGTCTCTGCTCCTGCTCCTGTGCCATGTCTTTTTGTTCCTTTTTCTTTGCCATTTTATTTTCCTCTTTATTCTGGTATTTTTTGCAATTCTTCGAGTGCACGTTTATCCTCAATAATCCTCATCATGCCCTCCATATCTGTAGGTGCCAGATGCTTTGAGCGGTAGTCTATGCTGTTTTGCTTGATACGGATAACAGTCTCCCTGAGTGCGGTTGCCTTGTCATTTTTACCCTCCACCTGATGGATTGTGGCATTGAAAAGCCCTGCCACCTCGCGCTGTTCGTCCTCATCGGTAAACATGCTTACTATCCTGGCCGGATTTACTGTATGCGTGGTCTCGTACTGTGAAAAAACCTCCTTAGCCACCTTGTGGTACAGCTCTTCGGTAAAGTCATCTGCACTGATACGCCCCTTTATCCTGTCAAAAAGTGAATTGTCCTCTATGAGCCATGTGAGGAGAAGCTTCTGCGACTGCTTCATGCCATCCTTCCTTTTTATTTTTCTCATTGATTCCTACTTTTAAGCTTTGTCTGGGGCTTTACGATACCGCCCTTCATTGCCATACTGTTTACGAGCTTTCTTAAGTCGTCGTATGGTATGCTGTACTCTCTTGACACTGCCTGCGTATAGTTTGTCCGCTCAAGCTCCTCGGTAAAACCAAGCAGCTTCTTTGCGATTTCATTATAAAATGCGGTTTTTGACTCGGGATCGTCCATATCATAGCCTGCCTGCATGATCCGTATCTGAAACATAAAGCTGTTTTCAGCCTTTTTGATACGCTCCTCATACTCCTGTGCGCCAAGCGCCTTGATAAACTCATCCGGGTCCTTGTACGGCCGCATGTTAATGACCTTTGTTGTGATGCCTACCTCCTTGAGTATCGGAATCGCACGCAGCGCTGCCTTTACCCCGGCGCCATCACTGTCATATGTCAGATACACCTCATTGGTGTATCTCTTTAATAGTGAGGCATGTCCGCTCGTGAGCGCCGTGCCAAGCGACGCCACCGCATTGTCAAAGCCTGCCTGATGCAGTGCTATGACATCCATGTAGCCCTCACACAAAAGGAGCTGGTTTTTCCTCGTGCTCCTTGCTATATTAAGTCCGTAAAGATTACGGCTCTTATCAAATATCTTTGTCTCCGGAGAGTTTAAATACTTTGGCTCTCCGTCACCCATCACTCGGCCTCCAAAGCCTATGACGCGGTTGTGCACATCCATAATCGGAAACATCGCACGATTCCAGAACTTATCGTGCCCGCCTCTGACCTCATCTATCGTCACAAGACCTGTCTCCTTAAGTATCTCATCATCATAGCCCTTGCTGCGCAGATACTTGTACAGATCATTACTGTACTGGTCCGAGTAACCAAGCCCGAACTTCTGCATTGTCTCATCGGACAGCTCTCTCTTTTTGAAATACTCATGCGCCCTTTGTCCTCTCGGTCCACGAAGCAGCATATAAAAATACTTTGCAGCCTCTTTATTTATCTCAAGCAGCTGTGTGCGCCTGTCTGCCTCCCTCCTTTGTGCTGAGGTCATCTCCTGCTTTGGAAGCTCAATTCCCACACGGTCTGCAAGCTCCTGCATGGCCTCTGGGAAGGTGAAGTTCTCATACTGCATGAGAAATGTAAATACATTGCCTCCGGCTCCACAGCCGAAGCAATAGTACATCTGCTTATTCGGTGAGACGGAAAAGGATCCTGTCTTTTCGTTATGGAATGGGCATAATCCAAAATAGGTACTTCCCTTTTTCTGAAGATGCACGTAGCTTCCTATGACATCGACTATGTCATTTCGCGAACGTACCTCCTCTACAAGCTCGTCAGAGTAGTACGGCATTTTATCATCCCCTTACTGTTCATCTTTGTTGTCATTTGTGTCGCCCGGCGAGCGCGTCTGCAGTGCGGCACTTAGCTCTTACAACCGGCTAACGCTACGCTGCTAAGAGCCTGTACGAATTATCAATATCCGTCGATTTCCCAGGCTACCGGCACGAAATACTCGTGAAACTTCGTGGTGGCATACTGGTCTGTCATGCCTGATATATAGTCGCATATGATGCGCCCCTTGTCATCACCCTGACCTAGCATGGCGATGTATTTCTGCGGCAGCTCCTCTATATGCTCCATATAATAAAAGTAAAGCTGCTTGAGCATCGCCTTGGCCTTTTTCTCCTCGCTTTTTGCGACTGGATTGTTATAGAGGTTTGCGAACATGAATTTACGCAAATCCTGCATTGCCTGCGCGGACTCTTTTGACATGCATATATCGTCCTTTCCCATGCTGTTTGTGATGATATTGTGCACCATATGATTGAGCCTGGCCTTGGTGCTGTGTCCAAGCGTGTTTCTTATCTCAAGCGGTATATCATCCTCGCACAGAAGCTGTGCGCGGATTGCATCATCAAAGTCTGAATTTATGTAGGCTATCTTGTCTGAAAGCCTGACTATTTTGCCCTCTAAGGTGTGTGGCATGAGCGAGGTCTGGTGATTTAGCATACCATCTCTGACCTCCCAGGTCAGATTTAGTCCTGCCCCGTCCTTTTCGAGCTTCTCCACTATGCGCACACTCTGCTCATTATGCTTAAAGCCACCCTCGTATATCTCATTGAGGATGCGCTCACCAGCATGTCCAAACGGTGTATGCCCCAGATCGTGTCCCAGCGCTATAGCCTCCACCAGATCCTCATTCAGTCTCAGTGCCTTGGCTATTGTCCTGGCATTCTGCGACACCTCAAGTGTATGCGACATACGTGTGCGGTAATGGTCGCCCTTTGGTGTAAGAAACACCTGTGTCTTATTTTTCAGACGCCTGAATGCCTTGCTATGCAGTATCCGGTCCCTGTCCCGCTGAAAAACAGGCCTGATATCGCACTGCGGCTCATCATAGTCCCTGCCTCTTGAGTTGATGCTCAGGCATGCGAACGGACTAAGTATTTCCTGCTCACGTTTTTCTATCTGCTCGCGAATAGTCATTTATCTGCCTCCTCGCTGTCACAGTCGTTATGTTCTGCTGCTATTCACACACAAATGTAACAAATAGCGTTACATTCCACTAATTATGCTCTACACTAGTTATTATTCGACGTGATTTTTTAAAAATCCTTTTTTTTATTTCTTTTTACTTTAATTTTCTTTCGGCAAAAATTAAATGCTATATCAATTACCGCCAAGCACATGGCGCAGCATCTGAAGCTGTCCGCCTGTGATTTCATTGTCGTAGCTGCCATAGTAAAATTTATCGTCTTTTGCCAGTATACAGCCCACCCAGGTGCCCACATGACTGTCACTCTCTATGGCATCCTTCATGGATTTGTAGCCCTCTATTGTAAAATAGGCATCATAGTCCTTGAAGTCTGCCGGGTTTATTTTCACTGCGCCAAAGGTATCCTCAAGACTTTTTATGAAATTCTCATCGCACTCCGTATTAGCCTGTGACATCCTTGCTGTAGCGAGACTCTGACTGCCACTCCTCATCCCACATAAGAAAAACGACTGCAGTCCTTCCATGAATTGCTTTTTTCTAACTACAGACAGCTTCTTGTATGAATTTGATGCGTTGCCCGCCATCTGTAAATATGTATCGTCACCGTTCTTATTCATATATAAGAGGTTTGATGCTGCAACCTCATAATACCTGCTGCTATAGTCCTGATCCTTGTATACAATATAGCCAAGCGGACTGCCAGTTCCTGCATAGTCAAGCTCTATGGTTATCGGAATATACACCTGACTGTCATAAACCATAGGCCCAAGCCTGTCATCATTTGTGATACAGCTTGCGACCTTTTCATACTCAGCCGGCTCGTTTGAAGGCGACATGAAATATGTGTAAACAACAATAATTGCAATGACAACGACCGGCACAATGACTATTACAGCTTTTATGGTTTTCCTTCGAACCCTGCGTCTGTGAATGCGCACTTTCCTGTCTGCATGTTCATCGCAATACCTGTATTTCACCAATCTGTATACAACGAAAAGCTCCAGCACAAGCAAAAGCACAGCAAAGGCCATCATACAGCCGGCCTGCCACATCACCTTGTGATTGACAAATTTCTTGTCTATAAACTTAAGCGGTATGAGTATTATCGTCCAAAAAAGCGTATTTCCCAACACATACCGTGCATATATTTTTCTGCTTTTTATCACGGTAAGCGGAAAAAGTGAAACAATCACTGTCAGCATGAGCACAATTGCAAAAAAATACCCCCATATCTCTGACAGAGTTGAGCCGTACAGTGCCTTAAAATACTGCGCCGGACCAAGCTTTTTGATATTGCCCCAGCCTGAGTATTTTGAGATAAAGAGCACTACCGTGCCGATAAACCATGTCAGTATATAGATGCCCATGTAGCATGCCATATTTTTCCTTGCAAAGCTGCCATATCTCATAACGGAATATGACACAAGCACCCCTGCAAGCACAGGAAATCCGCCCACTCTGCCAATCAAAAGATTTACATACTCCATAACAGCAAAGGACAAAACAAACACACATATTACATTAATATAAGATAGATTCAATCTCTTCACGCTGCAATCCCATCTCCAATATAATAATCAAATTCCTGTGACAGCTGTACCCCCTCAGTGTGGCAGGCAACGGTTACAGACCATTAATAGCCAATAGGCTTTCAAAATTATCTGCACAAAATAAAATAGGAAGCCGTTCACCGACTTCCCTGTTAATGCAGGAGATGGGACTTGAACCCACACGATATTGCTACCACAGGCACCTGAAGCCTGCGCGTCTGCCAATTCCGCCACTCCTGCGAACAAGCATTATTCTACCAAAAAGTTTAGAAGAATGCAAGCATAAATTTAAAAAACTATACGAAATGTACGAAAAACTATAAATCTGTTACTACACCAGCTTTGATATATCTAAAACCAGTGCATCAACCTCCTCCTGTTTTGTGGCCCAGCTGGTACAAAATCGCACTACAGTGCCCTCTTTTTCTCTTCCCATCTCTTCAAAATAGTACTTCTCGGCAAGTGTCTTCTTCTGCTCATCCGATAAAATCACAAACTGCTGATTTGTAAAGCTCTCAACCCAAAACGGTACCTTCTTCTGTTCAAATGCCTCTTTAATCTGCATGGCAAGCTCATCGGCACGCTTTGTCTTTTCAAAATAATCACCATTCTCAAGCATAGTGGCAAACTGTAAGCCCATCAGCCAGCCCTTTGCAAGCACTGCACCGTTTTGCTTCATATAAGCCTTAAAACGATACTTGATATCCTCAGCATTTATAACCAGCGCTTCGCCAAAGAGCGCACCACACTTTGTGCCACCGATATAAAAAACATCCGAAAGCATGGCAAAATCACAAAGTGTAAGGTCATTTTTATCTGAGCCCAGTCCATAGCCCATTCTCGCACCATCAACAAACAGGTACATGCCGTATTTCTTGCAGACAGCACTTATATCGCAAAGCTCTCTTTTCGTGTAAAGAGTACCCTGCTCAGTCGGAAATGAAATATAAACCATCTTTGGCTCTGTCAGATACTCAGGCTTTGCATTGTCATAATACTCTGCGGCACACGCCTCAATCTGCGCAGCACTGATTTTACCATCCGTGTTAGGAAGCGCAAGAATCTTATGACCTGTATTCTCAATAGAAGCTGCCTCGTGGCAATTGATATGTCCCGTATCCGCTGCAATCACGCTCTGCACGGATGAAAGTGCCGCCGCAACCACAACATAATTGGCCTGTGTCGCACCCGGAATAAATTTAATCATGGAATCATCTCTGCCAATAAGCCCCTTAATAATCTGCTCAGCCTTATCGCACCACTCATCCTCACCATATCCCGGATAGCTGGTTGTATTTGTATCCGCCAGTGCTTTCAAAATGCAATCAAATGCACCGCGGTTGTAATCGTTATTAAATCTAATCATAAAAATCTTACCTTTCCTGACTTATCAATCAATATAGGGCGCCTGCCCCGCAACAACCGAAGCCTTGTGGAAGATGGGTTGCAAGACTCCGGGGGATGTCTGTTCTGCAACGACCGTAGCGGAGCGGAGACCTTGGACCCATGGGGACAAGGTCCGCTTCCGCTTCTAAAATTAAAAAGGGCTAAGCCCTAAGGCTTAACCCTTTTTAGTTTTATAATGCGGAAGATGGGACTTGAACCCACACGATTGCAATAATCACAAGATCCTTAGTCTTGCTCGTCTGCCAGTTCCGACACTTCCGCATGTATTTTGTTTTCGCCGCTTGTCTCACGCGACTTGTATATAATATCAGATTGTTTTCAAAAATGCAAGCACTTTTTTCAAAAAAATCATATTTTTTTACAGACTCTTTTCATAGCACAAAAACGGCTGCCCAAACAGGCTGCATTCACCCACTGTATCAAATCCAAACACTGCATACGAGCGCAGAGCCTTCACATTGAGCTTGTTGACTAAAAAAATGCACACTTTTGTATCCTCTCCTTGCGAGTTCTTCCATCCCAAATACCAGCATTTGTCTAGCGATTTTCTGATTCTGAAAATCCGGATGAACCGCAAGTCTTGAAAGCTCAGCCCCGGGTGCCAGTTTATGGCTCCAGCAATCAAGCCTCTCCACCTGTGGATCATCATCAATTGAAATCGCTGCGATAATTCTGTCCTCTTTGCTTCCGGCATCAGCATTAATCTCCTGCCCATCAATCATTACAAACAAAGATTCTCTACCAAGATCAAACTCAATCTCCTTCATTCCCGGATAAGAATCGTCCCATGGACAAAACTCCCTGCCTAGCTGTATCTTATACAATTTTAAAATTTCTTCTTTATTTTCTTCTGTAGCTGCTACTATTTTTCTCATTCTGTTTCTCATTTCCTTTATTTTCCCATGTGCATCGTTCTCTTCTGTTACACGATTATCTTTATCATAGACTATCTTTGCAACATAGCTCATCGTTTCTTACTTCCGCAACTAAAAAGTCCATTACAATACACATAACATCTCTGTATATTGTAACGGACTTTTTTCAAACCCAGACTTGGTGCAAGCACCATTTCTGATAAAAACCTCGAAAGTTTTTGTTCTATGTGCATATATTACTTAATTTCATTCACAAAGTCAATATATTTTCTGCTAAATTTTCAAATACCATTTATGTTTTGGATTATTATTTTGCCCCTTAATATATTGTATTACCCCACTAATGAATCTATACGCTTCAGCAATAACCTGATTTTTTTAACTGTTTTGAGATTTATAGTGATTTCAGCTACTTTTTGCCAGGTCTTTGCCGGCTTTTCTCCAGCTTTTGGGCTGGGTTTGGGAGCTGTTTTGGGGATTTCTGCAGTTTCAGCTACTTTTTGCCGGTTTTTTTCCGGCTTTTTGGCTGAGTTTGGGTTGTTTCTTCTCCACCTCGTCGGTACGAAGTCTGAACTGCCTCTTTTAGCATTCTGGCCTGCGCATCTTCTGTGATTCGCTCATGTTTCTCGAGTCCAATAATTCGATCCAACAGGTAATACCAATATTGACTGGACATAATTCCTGAAGAGGAGGAGTGTTACCTCATTTCTTTGTAAAATGTTCTTCGACTGTTTTGTCTAGGGCTTTCTGCTTCTTTCTGCAATCTGGCAAGCTTCTCCGACATCGTTTCTGCCTTGTCCATTGAAGTATCTGTGTCGCCATATTCCCGGTGACAAGAAAGATATATCTTATAAAATTTCCGAACCGGATGATGAAAACAGAGTTTAAAGCACGACCGTTTTACCTTTCAAAGTTTCGATTTTGGAGCTCATTTCCTTATTTCACCAGCATCTCATATGTAACCCCATACTTCTGCGCAATCTCGCTTGCATAAGATTTTCCTTCCGGAGGCGCCACTTCAATCTGATAGGAGCGCTCTGTTCCCTTCATGTGCACGATCATGGAAAACGCTTTCCCATCTGTGTGCTCTGCATTCTGCTGCTCTTCATTCATTTCCTCCACATCAAATGCCAGCTTATGCATATGTGTATTATAAATGGTCCTCATTCCCTTATGTAAAATTGCCCTGACACTGTCCTTGGCAATGTAGTATCCCTCTTCAAACGAAGTGGTAGAAAATGATTCATTCATCAAAAGCAGACTCCTGCTGTCAGCCTCCTCATAGATTGCCTTAAAACGCTTACACTCTTCCCCAAGCCTTCCTAAATCCAATGTCTTGTCCTCATCTGCCGGGAAATGGGTGTAAATACCTGTAACAGGGGAAAATGTAAATTCTTTTCCCGGAATATATATGCCACCCTGCGCCAACACAAACAACTGCCCAACAGCCTGTGTAATTGTCGTCTTTCCCCCTCGGTTGGCACCTGTTAAGATATACACTCTCCTATTCCGGTCGAAATCCATATCATTCGGTACAATATTCCCGGACTCCTCTGTCTACAAAAACAGCAAGCTTTAAATTGTAAATTCCACGTGCCTGCATCATATACGGATCAGATTCATTTTCTCCCT
>ENA-OQIU01000246-OQIU01000246.1-human-gut-metagenome-genome-assembly--contig:-NODE-246-length-10561-cov-2.478628_pt1 | contig 10561 bp, 15 predicted proteins | sample MGYA00242590_ERZ504755 | MGnify/ENA primary metagenome ERZ504755 (study PRJEB26092, sample SAMD00036359) | human gut metagenome | host: Homo sapiens | study: EMG produced TPA metagenomics assembly of...
ATGGAATCAACAAGTGATACCCTCGCAAAATGCTCAGGTGCAAATGTCGGGATGCCCTCAAACTCAAATTTATCCTTTGCTGTCGTGAGTGTATCTCCTATAGAGTATACGCCCGGGTCAAACACACCTATGATGTCGCCCGCATATGCCTTGTCCACTATTTTTCTCTCATCTGCCATCATCTGCTGCGGCTGTGAAAGCTTTAGGCTCTTGCCTCCCTGCACATGGTATACCTCCATGCCGGCTGTAAACTGCCCGGAGCAGATTCGCATAAATGCTATTCTGTCCCTGTGATTTTTATTCATATTGGCCTGAATTTTGAATACAAATGCAGAAAAATCCTCTGAAAAAGGATCAATCATTCCGATGTCAGATTGTCTTGCTGTCGGTGCATATGTCATCTTAAGGAAATGCTGTAAAAATGTCTCAACACCAAAGTTTGTAAGAGCAGAGCCGAAAAATACAGGTGAAAGCTCTCCCTTTGTGACAAGCTCCATATCAAAATCGGCACTGGCGCCATCCAGCAGCTCAATCTCATCCATGAGCTGACTTTTAAATTCCTCTCCGATCTCATCGGAAAGAGCCGGATCATCTATATGAATAATCTTCTCCGAGCCCTCTTTTGTACCCTTTAAGGTATCTGCAAAGGTCATGACCTCCTTGCTGTTTCTGTCATACACACCCTTAAACTGCTTTCCTGAGCCTATCGGCCAGTTGATAGGACATGTCGCGATGCCCAGCTCTTTTTCGATGTCATCGAGAAGCTCAAACGTATCGTTGGCATCACGGTCCATCTTGTTTATGAATGTAAAAATCGGAATATGTCTCATGACACAGACCTTAAAGAGCTTTCTGGTCTGTGCCTCAACACCCTTGCTCGCATCAATTACCATGACGGCCGAATCGGCTGCCATGAGTGTACGGTATGTGTCCTCTGAGAAATCCTGGTGTCCCGGTGTATCAAGGATATTGATGCAATATCCGTCATAATTAAACTGTAATACAGATGAAGTAACCGAAATACCTCTCTGCTTTTCTATTTCCATCCAGTCTGAAACAGCATGCTTTGCCGTAGCCTTTCCCTTTACTGAACCGGCCTGGTTTATTGCCCCTCCGTACAAAAGAAACTTCTCTGTCAGAGTAGTCTTTCCTGCATCCGGATGGGAAATTATTGCAAATGTTCTTCTTTTTTCTATTTCCTGTCTTAAGTTATCCACTGATATTTCCTCCAAACAAAATCAGAGTATAGTATAGCTTAAAACGGTTTCCATTTCAAGACACTAAAAATTTATGTATCAGTCCATCGTCGATATGACAATATTTGATGCCCCGATATTTGTCTTGCGCTTGATTATATCCTCTATCTGAGCTCTCTTTTCATCAGTCACATCTTCCTTTCCCACAATCACATCACAGCATTCATCACTGAGACTTACCACAGCATTCTTAAAGCCCTTTGCCTCCAGCATCATCTGGGCATCCTCCTCCATCTGTGCATTTTTCCGTCAGCTTCACCATGGCATCGACCGCACTCTTCTTCTCGGCCTCTGACACTCCTGCATCATCGATAATCTTCTGCAGAGCCTCCTTGTTCTTTGAGCGCACCTGCTCGCGTCCCAGCTTCACCTGTGCCACACATTCCTCGCTCTCTGTGGATGCACTTGTCAGTACCGTTTCGCCGGCATTTAATATTTCCTCTGTCGAGTCTGTCTCAAGCGCAACCTCATCTGATGCCTGTGTATCCTCACATTCCTTAGACTCCTTTGTATCTGCCTTTCCATTTACAGCTTCGATTTCAGTGGAAAGCACATCCTTTGCATTCATAAAGGTATCCCTGTTATCGTAGCTTATGTAACCGACCACTGCCAAAAGAAGTGCAAGTGTCGTAATAATTATCTGATTTTTATGGCTGCCTTTCTTCACTTTTATTCCTCCCTGGATATCATTTTTGCTATTTTTATTTTATGCATGGGCACATCAAATAATGCAGAAACCGCATTAGAAATATCGTTGTTTACCTGTGGGTTTCCTCCGCCCTGCGCTACCACAAGCACTCCTGAAACAGTCGGTTTGTCCGTGCTTGTGACATAAGGTACGCTTGCATCCTCGTCATCGTATATGACCGTAGTCTTTTCAATGCTCTCCGAGGTCTCCTTAGTATCCTTATCCACTATCCTTGTGCCATCGTCTGACAGCGTAATCATCACAGATACCTCACCCACACCGTCCATCCTTTCAAGAATACCCTCAAGCTTTTTTTCAAGCAGCTTCTCATATTCTTCATCATCGTAGGTTCTTTCACTTACTGACTTGGCTTTAGCTTTCTTTTGTGAATTACTACAGATCTTTTTATCCTCTTTTACCGGAAGCACCACAATAAGAAGCAGTACTCCGACAAGTAAAATCACTATGTAGTCAGTTTTCTTCAGCTTCGAAAGCCGTAAACAAATCTGTCGTATCCGCGTCATATTCATACGAAATCCCCTCTATTTTCTTTGTGAGCTCAGCAAATCTCATGTCATATTCATACCCTGCCGCAAGAGGTTTTAGAATAATGACCGCCAAAAACACCCCAAGCATAAACCTAAAGTACCTCCTGTACTGCTCCTTTGGCGTTAAATATGTCATTACCATGAAAAAAAATGCCAGATACAAATAACTCTTCATGCCCTATCAACCTCCCATAAAGCTTGTAGATGCACATACTATCGCAATCACTATAAAAACAATATAGATGCATCTCTTATCACGATATAATACAGATTTCCTGCCCTGGCAACGGCTTCTATCGCCCTCCACAATCCTGTTATCTGAAACCGGCTGCAACGCAGCGGAAAGCAATCTGTACATCAGCGAAAAGATTAGTGTTTTTACAAGAGGGGTCAGTACAATGAAAAAAAGCACGATAATCGCAGCCATACCAACACTGTTTTTTTATGAGCATCGCACAGCCAAGCATAATTTCACCTGCACCCTGCCCAAGCCTCCCCCACACCCGGTATCGCCTGAAAACTTTTTAAGATAAGGCTTTCCGATATTTTGTCCTTTGCGGGAGCAATCATGGCCTGGACTATGCCTATGCCTGCCACTATCTTTATGGATGCCTTCATTATTTTTGTAACTGCTGATTCAATAAACTCGGCAAGCTTTTCAAGCTTCTTTTCACTTGATACGTGATTAAGCACCTCAAGCACCAGAAACAGATGAATTCCCGGTATGAGCACCAGCTTTATAAGCCACTCCACTACATAAATAAGCACAAATGCCAGCATGTAAAAGCCTGATGCCGAAAATCCTTTTCCGGACGCAAGAAGTACTGTCGCATATGCCGGCACAAGCGCTGTAAGATAAGTCAAAAGCACATCAATACAGCCCTTTGCCACATCAGACAATACAAAAAAGATGCCATAAGCATTGATATAACCGATGCATACATAAACAGAAAGCTTACATTGTATACATAATCCTGCCGCCAGAAAATAAGCCTTGAAAACACCATAAAAAGTATCGTATAGCACAGCACATTTATAATAACAGGCTTCACCGCCGCTATCTCATAAAAAAACAGCTCATAAATATACTCACAGATTTTTTCACCGGCCTTTTGATCTCCTGCCAGAATTGCATCCATTATATCCGAAAACGATAGTCTGTCCGGCAGATAATCCTTTGAATATTTTTCAATCTCTGACATATCTATTTTTTCAAGCATCTGCTGCTCAATTTTATCTGTAATTTCGGTGTCAGACGCATACACAAAACACTGCGGCAAAAACACTACAGCCAATATGATTATTATCAAAATATATTTTTTACAAATCAAAACAGCTCTCCAATCAGCTCTATCAGACAAGACATCACCGGAATTGACATCACAACAATTGCTCCCTTCGCAAAAAGCTCTATCTGCGATGCAATTGCGCTATGACCGCAGTCCTTACAGATTGAGGATGAAAACTCCGCAATATATGCAATCCCAAGCATCTTTACCATAGTGACAAAAAATTCCGGTTCCACAGGAAGCTTTGAAAGAAGTCCTTTAAAAAACTCAATTGTTGTGCCGAGCCGCTCCAATGCAAAAGCAAAAATTATAGTGCCGCAGGCCACTGAAAGAAGCATTGAAAGCTCAGGCCTGTCACGCTTTAAAAGCACTGCAAAAAATACTGCCGCAATTCCTATTATCCCAATCTTCAACATATTACAAAGAAAACATATCCTGCATTGCCTTAAACAGCTCACTTATATATGGCACAATCCAAAACAATACAATAACAAGCCCGGCCAGACTAAGCAGGAAAGTCATTTCCTCCCTTCCACTGTGTTTTAAGACCTGTCCAAGCACCGTAATCACTATTCCAAGTGCTGCTATCTTAAAAATAATCGAAATCTCCATCATCAAGTCCTTTCATCGCATACAACAATATGTTTAATCGGATTACCACATTTTTATACAAACATTTTTATATAAGCATTATTGATATCATAATCCCTCCCAAAATCCCCACCGGACAAATCACCTTCATTTTTTCAACATAATCTTTCCTGTAAAAATCTATCTGTTTATGTATGTCCAAAGCACATTCCTTAAGCCGCTGCTCCATCGCAGCTGCATTTTTTTTCAAAGAATGCACCTCCCATTTCAACTATCATTTTCTTTATTTTTTCATCAGATACCCTGCCACAAAGCACCTTCTCCCACACAGCCTTCCAGCCCTCCTCCCCGCTTTTACAGCTCCTGTTTGAAAGCACTTCTCCCATTCTCCTGCATCCCTCATTAAACACCTCGCTCTTTCCTCTTATGCTGTTAAAAAACTGCGGCGCCTTCATTCTTTCTCCTGCCAGATAAAATGCCCCCTTTTCAAGCAAAAGCATAAAATCATACAGCATCGCTATATCTGCCTTTTTTCTTTTGCTGTAATCATTTATCAGCCCCGATACCGCAAACAGTACTATACAAAAGCCTGTAAGCTTCATCATAAATGCTATAGCGCCTCACCCCTTTTTCATCATGGTCTATAAACACAAACCGTTCTATGGCATGTGGCAGAATTTTTCTTCGCAGATCATCTGCATTGGTGCCATGTACACTGCCAAGTATCCTTATTCCGCAACTCACAAGCTGGTTTAGTGCCTCGATATCGCTTTCTCCTCCCAGCTCATCCACTGCAATCACATCCGGTGACATAGAGCGCAAAAGCATCCTCATGCCAAGTGACTTCGGACAGTTATCCAGCACATCACTGGAATTGCCTATATCGTTTTGAGCCACTCCCAAGTAGCACGCTGCTATCTCCGAACGCTCATCGACCACCGACACCTTAAGAGCGTTTTTTCCGTCACAGCCATCTGAAAGTATCCTTATGCAGTCTCTTAAAAATGTTGTTTTTCCTTCTCCCGGCCGTGATATAACCAATGTATTGTAAATGCTGTTTTCATCCCGGATATAAGGCATCAGTGGCATTGCAACGTCCCTTATCTGATGGGCAATTCTGATATTTAAGGACGCTATCTCACTGACTGCTGTAACCTTTCCTCCATCGCAGCCCATCTGCCCTGCAATTCCCACACGATGACCTCCCTCCACTGTAAAATAGCCTGCTGCAAGCTGCGGTGCTATCGCATGGAATGAATATCCGCTCAGATAATTTATCATCTCCTCAATATCGCTATGTGAGATATACACTCCGGCTCTACATCCTCCCGCAAACATATACTGCACCTGCTTTCCGGCGCGCACCCTGATTTCCTCCAGACCACACGGCATGTACGCTTCTGCCTCAGCCTTCATCTTTTGTGGCAGATAATCAATTATATCCATATTTTTCACCCCTTATCGCCACCGACAGTTATTCAAATTAAAAAAGGCACAGACGATTCTGATAAATCATCTATGTCCTATTTATATTACATGTCCAATTGTTTTAGAACGTGAAAATTATTATTTTTTACATCCTGTCAGGAGCTGAGAATCCAAGCATATCGATACAAGCCTCAAGTATCTCCTTTGTGAGCACAAGCAGCGAAATATATGACTTCTTAAGTTCTTCATTCTCCTCAGAAAGAATCTTTGTGTCATGGTAGAAGCCGTTGAATGCGTTGGCAAGCTCGTAGATGTATGCACATATCTTGTGTGGTGCAGACTCCTCGTATGCACTCTCAATTGTAGCATTGAACTTTGCCAGAGAGAGCATGAGATTCTTCTGTCCTGCATTGACTGCCGGCATGATCGCATCCTTCAGTGCGCTGATGTCGCCACCCTTTGCCTCATACTTTGAGAGGATTGACTTGATACGCACGATTGTATAAAGGATATATGGACCTGTGTTACCCTCAAAGGATGTGAATCTGTCGATATCAAAGATGTAATCCTTGCTCGCCTGATTAGACAAATCACCATACTTGACTGCTGCAAGCGCTACAGTTTTGGCTGTCTGCTTAGCCTCCGCCTCGTCAATATTTAAATTCTCTTTTTCCTTCTGGTTTTCCTTAATCTTATTGAGCATCTCATCGTCAATTTCCTTGAGGAGGTACTCAAGACGCATTACTCCACCGTCTCTTGTCTTGAAAGGCTTGCCGTCCTTACCGTTCATGGTTCCAAAGCCGATATGTACAAGCTCTGTAGTATCAGGTACTATGCCTGTCTTTCTTGCGCAGCGGAACACCTGGATAAAGTGCATTGACTGACGTGCGTCTGCCAGATAAATCACACGGTCAGGGTTGTTCTCCTTCATACGCATAACAAGTGTTGCAAGGTCTGTAGTGCTGTAAAGTGAGGCTCCGTCAGACTTTAGGATGATACATGGCGGAATCTCCTTTGTATCTGTATCCTCCTTCACATCCACAACCAAAGCGCCCTCACTCATATGTGCAAAGCCCTTTTCCTTCATCATTTCAACCATCCCAGGTACATATGGCTGTGCATCCGACTCTCCCTTCCACAGCTCAAAATGAACATTCAGATTCTCATAATTTCTCTTAAGATCTGTTACAGATACATTCATAATGTGTGAAAGCAGTGCCTGATAGCCTCTCCTGCCTCCCTGAAGCTCTTTTGTGGCAAGAAGAGCTGCCTCCTTGAAGCTCTCATCTGATTTTGACTTACCGCTGGCTGTCGGATAGATGTCCTCAAGCTCTGATATGGTAAACGGTGCCTCCTTCGGGTACTCTCCTGTATAGCTCTCATCAAAATAAACGAGGTCAGGCTTTCTCTCGCGAAGCTCTGTGATGATAAGTCCCATCTGAAGTCCCCAGTCACCGAGATGCACATCACCAATCACATTGTGTCCCATGAACTTTGCGATACGCTTAACGCTCTCTCCGATTACTGCCGAACGAAGGTGTCCTACATGAAGAGGCTTTGCGACGTTTGGTCCGCCGTAATCCACTACTATAGTGAGTGGCTTTTTGGCCTTCTCCAAGCCGTATCTGCCCTCGTCATCCTTCATATCGTTCATATATTTTGCCAGAAAAGCGGTATCCATTTTGATATTAAGAAATCCCGGCTTTACTGATTCTACTGACTCAAACATCTCATCTGACTCAAGGAGCTCCGCTACCTTGTCCGAGATCATAAATGGTGCACACTTATACTCTTTTGCCGCTGCCATTGCTCCGTTACACTGGAACTCACAAAGGTCCGGTCTGTTTGAAAGTGTAACCTTTCCGTACTTCTCGTCATATCCTGCACTGACGAATGCCTTTGTAACTTCCTCTGATATCAAATTAATCAGTTTTTTCATTGTATTCCTCCTGATATATAGCTGTTTTGCGTCAAACAGCGAATATATTTATATTAGCACACAAATGAATTGCTTTCAATATCAACCGTCATTTTTGCCTTCTGAGTAAATATTAACCGTTAACGTAACCTTGCATTTGCACCCCCAAAGGAGTATGATTTCATATGAAAATTTAAAGGAGGTCTTATCAATGAAGATAAAAACTAAACAAATAACCGTTACTGCAATTATGCTTGCAATCTGTCTTGTCAGCCAGTTCTTTAAGAACTTAAGTGTATACATCACAGGTCCAATCATTAATGCAGCTTTAATACTTACCGTGCTCTATGCCGGAATGGCATGTGGCATTATCCTAAGCATTATCACACCTGTCACATCATTTTTCATCACAGGAAGTCCTGTTATGGCGGCTATCCCTGCGATGTTTCCATGTATCATGATAGGAAATATCATTCTCGTGGTATGTGTGGGACTGCTTCGCAAAAAATGCGGTAAAGCTGCCGGTTTTCCTGTATCAATTGCAATAGGTGCCATACTAAAGGCCGTTTTCATGGGAATAGCCATTGCACTTATCATTCTACCGGCATTTCTGCCTGCTCCGATGCACAAGATGCTGCCGGTATTACAGCTTCAGTTTTCAGTGACACAGCTTATCACCGCTGTTATCGGAGGTGTATATGCAGTCATAATTGCAGCTGTGACTTAAAAAAACTTCTTTAGCACAGGCAGACTAAATATTCAATTATCTGCTTATGCTTCCAGATATCCGTGCATATTTTTTAAGCGCATTTTTCTCAAGCCTTGATACCTGTGCTTGAGAGATATTTATCTCCTCTGCCACCTCTATCTGTGTCTTGCCTTCGAAAAAACGCAGCTTAATAATCTGTCTCGCTCTGTCATCAAGCAGCTTTAAGGCATCGTCGAGAACCAGATTTTTTACCCATGCTTCCTCTTTGTTTTTCTTGTCCGATATCTGATCCATCACATAAAGTGTATCACCACCGTCAGTATATACAGGATCAAAGAGGGATAGCGGTGTCTGGATTGCATCAAGTGCGTATAGTATATCGTTTTCGGGGATACCGCAATCCTTTGATATTTCCGCTAAGGACGGATCATGCACCAGCTTTCTCGATAGCTTTTCCTTTGATTTAATAGCCTGATAAGCTGTATCCCTGAGGGAACGTGGAATGCGGTATGCACTGTTGTCACGCAGATACCGTCTCACCTCACCGATAATCATCGGAACAGCATAAGTGGAAAACTTAACACCTATAGTCGGATCAAAATTATCAATTGATTTCATAAGTCCGATGCATCCTATCTGAAATAAATCATCCATATTTTCATTATGGTTTGAAAACCTTCTGATTACCGAAAGCACCAGCCTTAAATTTCCACGAATATACTTTTCTCTTGCAGCCTTATCTCCCTTTTTTATTTTCTCAAACAGTTCTTCTTTTTCATCATCCTTAAGTACCGGCAGTTTTGATGTGGCCACTCCACATATATCAACCTTATATACAGACATGGGAATCCTCCGGATAAATTTCTTTATCTAAAGCATTCCCATTTACAGTAATTTTATTCAATTAATCCGCGTATATAATTCTACAGCACTGCCGCTATTTTTATATCCAAACGGATATCCTGAGCCGTCAAACTCTTCCTTTGTTAGCTTTATGTACTTCTTGACATTCAAAGCATTTTTGTTAACATAGCAAGGCGAAAATAAATACGTCAGTTCGAAAACCTTCCTGACGTAAAACAAAACTAAAGGAGAACTAAATATGAGAACAAAAAAGTATTATTTGCAGTACAGGCAGCTATGATTGCAGCACTCTACGTTGTGCTCACGTATATCACCAATCTGCTAGGTCTCGCATCAGGCACCATTCAGGTACGCTTTTCTGAAGCGCTTTGCATCCTTCCGGTTTTCACACCGGCAGCCATTCCTGGGCTTTTTATCGGATGTCTGATTTCCAACCTTATCACAGGTGGCATCATCTGGGATATCATCTTCGGAAGCATCGCTACACTGCTCGGCGCACTCGGCACTTACTTCCTTCGAAAGAAGAAGTTTGTATACACCCTGCCACCGGTCATCGCCAACATAATTATCGTGCCACTCGTGCTCAGATACGGATACGGTTTTACGACTGTATACAAGGGTGTTGATATCTCTCTTGTTTTCAATGCAGTTACAGTCGGAATCGGTGAGATCATATCAATATGTGTACTTGGAAGCCTGTTAAAGGGAATACTTTCGAAATACAGAAATGTAATTTTCAAGCAGGACGAGGCGTAGTTACATACATAGCACTTTCAATAAGCTGCGCGTCATAAAATAAAAAAAGCTCTGTGTCATACACTTATATGTATGCACAGAGCTTTTTACTTTATTATGCTGTGATCACATTCTATCTATCCCACTTATCACACAGCGCATTTATCTGGTCTGCAAACTTGCTCAAGTCCTTATTAGCCATACCCTGACACTTCTGGATAACAGATACAAGCCTCTGGCCTGCTGCCACAAGACGGTCAAATATAGTCTTCTCTCTGCTTGCCATGCCATATGCAGCCTTTTTCTCCACAAGCTTGCGGGAGCCATCAGCCACCTTCTGATTCGTGATAAGGTCATAGGCATCACCACTGTACGGTGCCACTGCATCATAGCCGAAGGTCTCATGCACATGGTTTGCAAAGTACTCTGCTGTGGATTCCTCTCCATGGACTATAAATACATGCTCCGGCTTGTTTTTTATGCGCCAAGCCACTCTGTAAGCTGATTTTTTGCTGCATGTCCACTGATACCCCGG
>ENA-OQIU01000247-OQIU01000247.1-human-gut-metagenome-genome-assembly--contig:-NODE-247-length-10543-cov-2.525058_pt1 | contig 10543 bp, 11 predicted proteins | sample MGYA00242590_ERZ504755 | MGnify/ENA primary metagenome ERZ504755 (study PRJEB26092, sample SAMD00036359) | human gut metagenome | host: Homo sapiens | study: EMG produced TPA metagenomics assembly of...
CAAGACGCTGCTGCACATTGGTTCCTGCGCCCATTTTTGCCGTGCTGCCCAGCAGGACGCGCACATCGCCGGAGCGTACTTTGGAGAACAATGCTGCCTTTTTCGCTTCGGTGTCGGCGTTGTGGATGAACTCGATTTCGCTTCCCGGCACACCGGCGGCAATCAATTTCTTGCGAATGTCGTCATAGACGTTGAAATTGCCATCATTCTTTGGTGTCGAGAGGTCGCAGAACAAAAGTTGGGTCAACTTCTGTTCTTTACCCTCCTCCCAGATTTTCAACACATTTTTGAACGCATACGTTCAATTTGCTGTTGGGATCATCGGGCAGCATGGGGTTCATCAAGCGAACGTCCAAGCCGATTTTTTCTGCCATCGTTGGTGACGCACAGCATATTGTCCACGGACGCATCCACGATGCCGGAGTGGATATCTGCGGCACGTTTGCTCAGTTCCTGCACCATTTCCTTTTGAATTTCGGACGGCTTTGCCACCACGGTTTCAAACTTCGCTTCGGGAACCGGCAAATGAAGCTGGTCAGAGGTTTTAATGTCCGCAACCTCCTTGAACATGGACATCAATTCCGGGAGGTTGAAGAACTTGGCAAATCTCGTTCTCGCCCGATAGCCTGTACCTTCCGGCGCAAGCTCGATGGCGGTGGTGGTCTCGCCAAAGGTGGATGCCCAGCAGTCGAAGTGGGTCAGCTTTTTCTGCTGCAAGGTGCTGTATTGCAAATACCGCATGACCGTGTACAACTCGGTCATAGAATTGCTCACGGGCGTTCCCGTGGCGAACACCACGCCCCGCCCGCCGGTGATCTCATCCAGATAGCGGCACTTTCCGAACATATCGCTGGATTTCTGCGCTTCGCTGGTGGATAATCCTGCGACATTCCGCATTTTTGTGGTCAAAAAGAGGTTCTTGTAAAAATGGCTCTCGTCCACAAAAAGCCTGTCAACGCCCAGTTGTTCAAAGGTGATAACATCATCCTTGCGCTCATCGGAGCGCAGTTTTTCCAGCTTGGTTTCCAGAGTTTTCCGGGTCTTTTCCATCTGCTTGATGGAGAAATTCTCGCCTGCATGGGCTTTCAGCTCGTTGATGGCGGCAAGCGTTTCATAAATTTGCTCCTGAATGATACGCTCCTGCCGCTCAAAGGACAGCGGAATGCGCTCAAACTGACTGTGCCCGATGATGACGGCATCGTAGTCGCCAGTGGCGATACGGGCGCAGAATTTTTTGCGGTTGGCAGTCTCAAAATCCTTGCGCCGTGCCACCAGCAGTTTCGCATTGGGATAAAGGTTCAGAAACTCGCTTGCCCACTGCTCTGTCAGATGGTTGGGAACGACAAAAAGGCTTTTCTGGCACAGCCCCAGCCGTTTTGCTTCCATGGCAGATGCCGCCATTTCGTAGGTCTTGCCCGCACCAACTTCGTGTGCAAGCAGCGTGTTACCGCCATAAAGCACATGGGCGATGGCATTTCGCTGGTGTTCCCGGAGGGTGATCTCCGGGTTCATGCCGACAAAATGGATGTGGCTTCCGTCATACTCACGGGGGCGGTAGAGTTGAACAGTTCGTTATACTGCTTCACCAGTGCAATGCGCCGCTGTGGGTCTTGCCAGACCCAGTTGGCGAAAGCATCCTTGATGACCTGTTGTTTTTGCTGTGCCAGCATGGTTTCCCGCTTGTTCAGCACACGCTTGGGTTTGCCCTCGGCATCCTCGATGGTGTCATAGATGCGGACATCCTTCAGGTTCAAGGTTTCTCCAAGATCTTATAGGCGTTGGCACGGCTGGTGCCGTAGGTCTCGGAGGAAATAATGTCGCTCCGCCGGTGGCAGTCTTGCCCTCCACACGCCACTCGGCGGTGTAGGGCGAATATCTCACCTTGACTGCATGACGCAGATAGTAGGGAATCTGGAAGGTTTCGGTCATAAACTTCTGAATAATATCCGGGTCCAGCCACGTTGCACCCAGCCGCACATCAATTTCAGAGGCTTCCAGCTCTCTGGGCTGCGCCTTGGTCAGTGCCTCCACATTGACGGAAAACTCCGGGTTGGTCTCTGCCGCAAACTGCGCCATCCGCAGCTTTGCCCTGACATCGCCGGACAGGTACTCGTCTGCCATCTGCCAGCCCGCTTCCGGGTCGGTGGGGTCGGCGGCAGGGTCTTTGAAGATCACGCCGGAAAGTTCAGTGGTAATGCGCCCATAGTCACCGGGTGTGCCCAGCAGCTCTGCCATATAGGGCAAGTCCACCTTACCGTGTTCCCCGATGGACACCGCCAACGCTTCGCTGGGGGTGTCCACGCTGGTGACGGTGCGCTCCGGGCGAATCGTCCGTTTCGTGAACATCGCCGCCTTGGATTTAAGCTGCCCCTGCTCGTCCAGATTTTCCAGCGAACACAGCAGATAGTAGGAGGAATCCTGCTCAAACAGCCGCCCATTTTTGCGGTCGTTCAGCAGACTGTATTTGGTAGTAAAGGCATCGTAGGCAGCGTTCAAATGCTCCTGTGTTGCCTTGATGTCCTCGTCCGGGTAGTCGTTCAACTGCTGGTCAATCAGGTCATTGACGATCTGCCGCAGTTCCACCATGCCGGTGACACGTCCCTTGGCAGCGTCGGAAAGTTCCACCTGCGTCATCACGGAGTTTTCCCGGTAGAACACCTCACCGTCCACCACCGTGTAGGAGAAGTTTTTCACATCCGGGTCAGCAGGCAGGGTGCGCCGGGTGGCTTCTTCCTCGGCAATGTCGGGAGCGTCCACCTCGGCGGCAGTATACTGACCCTCGATGTGCTGCACCGCTTCGGCAAGCTGGTCGGCAAAGTTTGCGCCCTCAAGGGGTGCAACGGTCAGTTCCTCCCGTCCGTACTGGGTGTTTTCAGTGGTGAGTTCGCCCAGCACCATCTCCGGGTGGTCTACGAAATACTGGTTGATGGCAAAGCCGTCCTCGGTCTTGCCAAGCTGCACCCAGTCCGGCTCAATATCCGCAGGACGGTCACGCTTCTGCAAAAAGATAATGTCGCTGACAACATCGGTGCCAGCATTGGCACGGAAAGCATTATTCGGCAGACGGATCGCCCCCAGCAGATCGGCACGCTCTGCCATGTGCTTGCGGGCGGTGCTGTCCTTGCTGTCCATCGTGTACCGGGAAGTGACAAACGCCACGATGCCACCCGGACGCACTTGGTCGATGGCCTTGGCAAAAAAGTAGTTGTGAATGCTGAAACCCGAATTTCCGTTGTATGCCTTGTCGGCAACTTTATAATTGCCAAACGGGACATTGCCTACCGCAAGGTCATAGAAATCCCGGCGGTCGGTGGTTTCAAATCCGGCTACCGTAATGTCAGCCTGCGGGTACAGTTTTTGCGCAATGCGCCCGGTGATGCTGTCCAGCTCCACACCATACAGGCGGCTGTCCTGCATGGTGTCCGGCAGCATCCCGAAAAAGTTGCCGACACCCATGCTGGGTTCCAGAATATTACCGCTGCGGAATCCAATTTTCTCTACGGCATCATAGATGGCATGGATAACGGTGGGGCTGGTGTAGTGGGCGTTCAGGGTACTGGAACGGGCGGCGGCGTATTCGTCCTCGGAGAGCAGTCCTTTCAGTTCGACGTACTCTTTTGCCCAACTGTCTTTGCCGGAGTCAAAGGCATCTGCCAGACCGCCCCAGCCCACATACTGGGAAAGCACCTGCTGTTCCTCGGCGGTGGCACCCCGGTGTTCCTGTTCCAGCTTGAACAGGGTGCGGATGGCTTCGATATTTCTCGCATATTTCAGCTTTGCGCCGCCCTCGCCCAGATGGTCGTCCGTGATGTGGAAATTTCCGGCAGGCTCCGGCGCAGGAGTGAGATTGACAGTCAGGTTGTGCAGATGGATGTTGCCCGGCTGGCGCAGCAGCCGTTCCAGATTTTCCTTGCTTTCCGAGCGGGCAACCGGATAGACCTCATCCGGGTCACGAAGCTGGATGTTCAGAGTTCCGACAGTTTCGACCGTAAAATCCTTACCGTCCAGACGGATTGTATCGCCCACACGGTAATCACGCTCTTTTGGGAGAGCGAGAACAGGTTCATTTTCCGCCAAAAACTTTGCCTTTTCCACTGCAAGCCAATCGGCGGCGGTTCGTTCATCCGTCTCTTTTTTCAAAGCGGTGCAATAGGATTCGGCCTGCTCCTTGTCTGGAAATTGCGCCATTCCGTTGTCATTTGCATAGTAGCCCTCATTGAGATCATCCCAGATAGCAAAAAGCGGGGACGTACCTCCGACCACTTCGCGGACAGAAAAACGCTCATATTCCGGCACCTCGGATTCCTTGTAGATGGTTTCTGCCTGCGCCAGCATTTCATCCACACGCTGGCTAGGTTCATTCTGCCGCAGACCGTCCTCGAATTGTCGTTTGTTGATAACTTCGTTATCCCACGACTGTCCGTGTGCGCTGGTGTCGATGCGAACATCCGTTTCGCCGATATAGCCAATGGTGCCCTCGATGGTTCCAGTGGGCAAATCAACCATTACATCGTCACCGACTTTGTAGCCGTTTTCTTCCTGTACAGTGGTACACTGCTCCTTTTCTTTATCCGTCAGGTAGCGGTCGGACTGGATCATCAGGTCGATATACTTTTCCACCTGCGCCCATTTCAGGGTGATTTTCTGGTGGTCGGGGTAATGGTCAAATTCCAGTCCCTTCCAGTCGTGATTCACAAAACCCCGGCTTCCGTCCAGAAAATCGTGGGAGTGCCCACCGATGCCGTACTCCTTTGCCAACGCCTTGGCACGGAGTTTTCGGTCAGGCTGGGTCTGGTACAGTGCCATAATGCGTTGCTTGCCGCCTGCAAACCCTGAACCATGCCGCCGCAGCTCGTTCTCAATTTCAGCCTGCGACAAAACAAAAGCGGAGGGCGTTTTTTCGCTCTCCGCTTGGTCGATCTTCTCGATTTGCTGGGCTTCCGTAGGGATGTTCGCATCCAGAAAACTTAGCTGTAGATCAGCTCCGTCAGCACCAGTTCCTCGGCCTGCGCTTTCAGGCTGTTCATGTGCTGCACCCATTCCATTTGCCGGTTCTCCTTGTCCGGGGCCGAGGTCTGTTTCAGAAGCTGCTCCATGGTCTGCTGCATCTGGCTCTCTGCCGTCTGTTCCACCTCCATCAGGTGCGGGTACAGGCTCCCGTTCAGGAGCATCGTGTTGTACAGCACTGGGCGATGGTCTTTCAGGTACGTCCGGCGCAGCCTGCCGTATTTGCCCAGCGGCTTCCGGGGCTGGTTCAGGGTCAGGTTCGGGAGTTGGTAGTCCCCGACGGTAGAGTAGGTCACGTTCCTGCTGTTCGTATTCATATTGGCTCCTTTCTGCATTGCGGCGGCGAATGGTTGTTTTTACGGTGCGCTCGATGTTCCGCAGCACCTCCCGGCTCATGTCGCTGACTGCTGCGCCGAGGGCAAAGACGGCATCCGGGGTGGAGAAGTTGTAGATTGCCTGAAAATCGTCCTTGTCGAACCACCCGGCAGGCTCAAAGCCGCAGCGTTCCAGCAGCGTGTAGGTGACACTCATTGCTGCTGCGCTTTTGAACTGCATCTCCACCCCGGCTTCATCATAATCCATCAGGAGCGAGCCGTCAACGATGGCACGGATGTCGCCGCCGTTGTTGTCCCAGTAATCCGCCACCAATTTTCCGGCAACATCGGCAAGCTGCTGGCTAACACGCTCTCCGCTGATGCCGTAGATAGCGGCGAGCATTTCCGAAACCGGCTGTTTCAGGTCATCGTTGTACTGCCACACCTCCGGATCACGGGAATTGCGGCGCACCCCGGTGTCCGACACATCGAAAACGTAGTGCAGTCGGGGAAATCCGCTGGATTCGTCCAGCAGAGCGATACCCTTAGAGCCACGTCTGACATAGCGGTTCATCCGGCTGTTCCAAACATCATAGTCGGCGCAGGCGGTGGCATCCGGGCGCTGGGCGTAGATCATGAGCTGGTCTGCAAAGGGGTACTTGTACAGCCGGGATGCGGTGGTCAGGTAATCCGTCCAACTTTCCCAGTACCGGGTTAAGCCATTTGCCGTGCGCTGGGCAAGGGCGAGATATTCTTCGGTTTTGCTTGGCATAGCGTTCCTCCCTTCAATCTCGTTGTAAACAAAAAAGCGAGCGGCCTTTTCAGGTCACTCGCTTATGGAATTAAAACTGGTTTTAATATAGCATGAATCGAAGCGTTCTATCAAGACCTCACTTTTGAGGGTTTCAAAAACTGGAACCGCAAAGTTTCGATTTCAAAGCAAGAACGTTCTGACGAATCTGCTCTATGACTGCTTTGAATTCATCATCGCTTTTTCCGGTAGGGTCATCCAGACCCCAATTCTCATCAAAAGGGCTGCCAATAAACGGGCAGCTGACATTGCAGCCCATGGAAATAGCGATATCCGGCTTTGGAATTGCAGAAATCAGCTTGGAATACTGTGTCTTTTCCATGTCGATGCCATATAGTTCTTTCATCAGGCGCACAGCATCCTGATTGATCTGCGGTTTGGTTCGGTTCCAGCCGAGTAGCTTTCAAACACATCTGCGGCCAGTACCTTGCCAAAGGCTTCGGCAATCTGACTGCGGCAGGAATTATGGACACAGATAAAGGCGATTTTGGGTTTTGACATATAGGTGTTCCTTCCCCACAAACTGGAAGTTGTTATAATGCGTCTTTGGGACAGTTCTTTACGCACTCCATGCATAGGATGCATTCTGTACCGTTTTTACGTTTCCTTGAATTATCTGTCACATCAACATTCATCGGGCAAACACGTTTGCATTTCCCACAGGAGACACATTTCTCCTTATCGCATTTCAGACGAATCAGAGAAAAATAACTCATCGGCTTCAGAAAAACAGTAATCGGACAGATGTACTTGCAGAATGCCCGGTTATCCTTGAAGAAAAATGCAAGGATAATTCCTGCCGTATAATAGAGAATGTTACCAATGATAAATGCCCAGAACATGATTCTCTCTAGGCTCCCCACATGAGCAAGGAACAATGCTGCAACAAAGATCAGCGAAGCCGCAAAGGTGATATACCTGATCCATCCTATTTTTCTTCGCGGTTCCTTTGGCACTTTGTAGGGCAGAAAATCCAGCACCATAGCTGTCCAACAGGCATATCCGCACCATCCGCGTCCAAATATCAGCGGTCCGAATATTTTGGCTACGGCATAATGTATTGTTGCAGCCTCAAACACGCCTGTGAACAGATAATACCAGAATCCCTCGATCTGCATATTTTCGTTACATATCAACCCAAGATAGACAAGCATGTACAGACCGACAAGAAGTTGAACAATGCGCCTTGCGTACTTATATTTTTTAATATACAAAAAAACACCAAGTGAAATGGACAGACCAATGTAGCTGAAATTGAACAGATAGAACAGATTGTTCTTTGTCAGCCATAAGGTAATTGCGACCGTTTCGAATACAGCCAGCATAATGATCGGCATAGCATATTTCTTCATTTTTGCATCCCCAACAAACTTCGATTTGTCGAGTTCAGTATACCACACCGAATCCCATTGTAAAAGAGCCTATGTACGCCGCCCGCAGGCGGCGAAAGTCAGTCCGGGGGAAATTCCAGTTCGGCAAACTCGGCATCGGTCAGCAGTTTCAGCTTCTCGATAACACCTTCCGACAACTCCCGCAGGGCGGTCTCATCGGGCATCAGGTAGCACTGCATCAGCCGCAGTTCGTGGATAAGCCCCAGCCGGGTGCCGGTGTTGTAGAGCATCATCAGCATGAGTTCTTCATGGTTAAAGTTCATGTTCAGCCCTCACTTTCCGGCAGACGGTGGGATTGCACTCCGGGGCATCGCACTTTTCCTTGAGATTCATCAGCACCGAAGGACGTTCCGGCTGCTTGTCCAGAAACCCCTGTAAATGCTTGAAGCCGATGCTGTCCACATAATGCACAGATACCTCGCCATTGCGTTTAAGTGCGATCACATCGCTGACCGACAGGCTGTGTCCCTCAAAAATCCTGCGGACGGGAGAGGTTGAACATCTGAAACAGTTCTTCCAAAACCTCGTTGTTCGGCACATCCTGCCACATGGCGGACAGATCAGCATAGTAGGTGACCTCGTAATGCTCCGGGTCAGGCGTTTTGCCTCGACGATTCAACTCCCGCATAGAAGCAAATCTTTCATCGAAGATTTTTTCGTCATGCCGCAGCTGCATCACCATATAAACATTGCACCCTGCGTTCAGGAATTTCTGCGGGATGTCCGTCATGGGTTCGCCGTCAAAATTCTGGTTCCATTTTTGCTGCATCGTCCACCTCACAGTTCTGGCGCAGAACGTGCAGAGGATTTTGGCGCAGACGTATCACTTGCCAGTGCTGCCAGCTTTTCCAATGTGGAAGGGCGGTGATCTGCACTCAGTTCCTCGGTTTCCGCAACTTTGTCTATGACTGCATCGTAGTCCTGCAACAGCCGCCGCCCCTTTTCCATGTGGTGAGTTTCCAGAATCTGCTCACGGGCTTCCTGAATAGTCAGTTCCGGGGCATCCAACTGCCCGCCGTCCATCACGGAAAAATCGCTGTGGTAAATGGTGTAGTCCCATCCATCCTCACAGGACTGGATGGCAAGATAACCTTTGCCACCCAGTTCCCATGCGGCCTGCTCGTCCTGTGTCTGAATTTCGGGGTAGAAGTCTGCATGGTTCCGCTCCATGACCTCGGCAAACTGGCAGATGTGGAACACATTGCCCAGACCGCCCATGTCAAAGTGATAATCATCCAGATGTTCCACCCGTGCCGTAAAACTGCGCCCATCCGGGTAATCCACCTGAATCACTCCGCCATCGGGAATGCGGCAGAGGTCGTCATAGTGGCTGTTGATGAGACGAATATCCTTCGGCAGCGTTTCCGGCTCCCAGATGCGCCGCCTGCCGATGCCCGCCTGTGGGATGTTTTCGAGGATATTTACGCTTTCCTGTTGGATGGCCTTACGGTCATCGTCCGAAAGTTCAAACAGATACCAGTTCCGGGCGGCAGGGATGGTGTTTTGTCCATCTGGCGGCAGATTCTTTTCCGAGATCTGCCCACTTTCCAGCGGCTCGCCAGTTACCTTGTTATAAGTGGCAAAGCCGACCCCTGCACCGTTTTCCCTGAGATGCAGATAGCGTTCATCGTTGATAAGGTAGACCGCTTCTTTTATCTGCTCCATCAGCACCCACCTTCAAATTCCAGCGAAAACTTGCTGCGGCCATCAGCTTCACAGGACAGCAGCACAGTGGCATTGTAGGTCTTGCCCTTGGCACTCTTGCAGTCCTTCAGCCGGACCCGACCATCCCGCAGCAGCTTGTCCGCCACATGAGCGTCCAGCCGCTTGCTCAGACGCTTGAAGAACGCATTGTCCTTCCACAGCACGAAGCGGCACTCCCGGTTCTCGCAGAACCAGCCCTTTTCGCGCTCCACGACAGACTTCCCACAGTTCGGACAGACACCAATGATTTTGTTTTTCATAAGCGCATTCGCTCCTTTCGCAGCCTCGGTGGTCGTTACCAGCGAGGAGATCATTTCTTTGATTTCAGTCATAAAAGTTTCCGGTTCCATTTCACTGCGTTCGATTTGCAGCAGCTTTGTTTCCCAATCGGCGGTCATTTCCGGGGATTGGATTTCTTCGGGCATCACCGTAATAAGGGCTTTGCCCTTGTCGGTGGGCAGCAGCACCTTGGTTTTCTTGGTGCCCTTGCGCTCCAGAAAGCCCTTCTGCACCAGCTTTTCGATGGTGGCAGCTCTGGTTGCTGGAGTGCCGATGCCTTGACGCTCCACGCCCTCCGGCATACTGTCTGCACTGGCGGTTTCCATCGCATGAAGTAGAAGGTCCTCGGTGAAATGCTTCGGCGGGGACGTTTGCCCCTCTTTCAGTTCGGCACCGGCAACGCTGCACTGGCTCTGCTCCTGTACATCCGGCAGAACAGCCGGTTCTTTCTGCTTGCCAATCAGTTCGCCCAGCATTTTCCGCTCCATGGTTTTCCATCCCTCGGACAGCACCACCTTGCCCTTTGCGGAGAACTCCTCCCCGGCACAGATGGTAGTGAGCGTGGTTTCTGCATAGCGGTGCGGTTCACCTACGGCACAGAGCAGCCGTGCGACAATCAGCCGCACGACATTCCGCTCCCCGGCAGGGAGGGCGGCAAGGTCTGCTTTGCCATGCTTTTCGTAGGCAGCAGCGCATGGTGGTCGGTGACTTTGCTGCCATCGATGACCTGCTGCACATGGATGGGAATCGGCTCCTCCACGGCAAACGCCCTGCCCGTGTCCGTCACCAGCCCCGGAAGGGATGCCGCCATATCCTCCGTCAAAAAGCGGCTGTCCGTGCGGGGGTAGGTGATGAGCCGTTTTTCGTAAAGACTTTGGGCATAATCCAAGGTCTGCTGCGCCGTAAATCCCAACAGACGGTTTGCATCCCGCTGCAATGCGGTAAGGTCATAGAGCTGCGGCGGGCTTTCGGATTTCTCCTTGCGTTCCATCTTCTGTACCGTGATACGCCCCTCCTTTCGGCATTTGGAAAGCAGC
>ENA-OQIU01000249-OQIU01000249.1-human-gut-metagenome-genome-assembly--contig:-NODE-249-length-10519-cov-2.940724_pt1 | contig 10519 bp, 14 predicted proteins | sample MGYA00242590_ERZ504755 | MGnify/ENA primary metagenome ERZ504755 (study PRJEB26092, sample SAMD00036359) | human gut metagenome | host: Homo sapiens | study: EMG produced TPA metagenomics assembly of...
CATACGAAAACAGATAGTAGTCATTCGCAGTAAATCCTATCAGATTTTTCTCCGGGTCAGCAAGAATAGCCTTGTAGTTGTATACAAACTCATTACTCCAGCTCTCAGAACTGTCGATAAGTTTCTGGTTCACCTCAACCGGCTTTGTCGGATCACTCACATCAAACATAGTAAGCTTTATCTTACTCTGCTGCGAATCACCATAGCCTATTCCAAGTACGTGCGTATCATCCCACATATGCAGATATTCGGAAAATCCACTCACCTCAAGCTCTCCCAAAAGCTTTGGTGCTGTCGGATTAGATATGTCTGCTACAAAAAGAGGATCCGTCTGCCTGTATGTGATGAAATATACGTATTTTCCAACAAAGCGGGCTGCGTATATACTCTCCCCGCGTGCAATCTCGTTTATCACACCGACCTCATTCATATCCTTATCCAGCACATGAAGCGAATTGACAGGCTGGCTGCCGGTATTTGAGGTTGGAAGCACATACAGATAACCTCCCTGCTCATTTATTGCAAATTTATCGTTAAGATAACCATTCACTGAAGTCGTCTCCCCGGTCTTCATCACTCCATCCTCAAACGAAAGTTTGCTGATTTTGGTAAGCTCACGGCTTGCACTCCAATCAGAATGATACAGATACATAGCATTGCTAGAAACGTATACCTCGCCGCTATTATTCATAATGCATTTTGCATCTATCGTCTTATCAGGTTTATCCACATCAAAGCTCGAAATAACTGTGCCTGAGTATGTATCCTCTCCTATATAGAAGCAGTCATAGCTTATCACTTTGCCATTTACCTGAGGCACCCATTTCTCCAGATTATCCTCCTGCAGCGCCACATTTCTATTCATATCGGAGGTCTTTATATATGTGTCTGAAAAAACATATACCGTATTGCCGATTTTGCGCGATGTATTGTAAAATCCATCCTGACGCGCTTTACCTATAAGCACCGGTTTCGTCGGGTCAGCTATATCATAGCTATAGCATATAGTCTCATCCTTATCGCCTGCATGGTTTGACATAATAAGCATTTTTCCGTCACTGATATAAAGCTCCTCTACAGTATCTGACGGTACCTCAAAATCAGGACGAAACAGCGTCTCTTCCCCAGGCTTTCCCTTTGAAATATCCGTAATGGATATCTGACCATCCTCGACCATGTAAATGTATTTTCCGTCCGTCTTTACCACATCACTCTCATCAACGCCCTCTGTCATCACGTTGGTTGTTGAATACTCTGTATTGGCTGCCGACTCCTGTTTATTTGTAGAAGATGAATCAGACATAATGCCTGTTGCATCCGCACTCTCCAACAGCTCTCCAAATGCGGTATCCCTTATGGAAGCCTCTGCTTTTTTTACCACATCATACAGTTTCCCGTAATCAGAGGCCGCTTCATAATCCCCAAGCTTTGCACCGCTCTTTATCCCTGCATAGACATTATTCTGTGCATTATTCTGTGAAATCACATTTGCAGTTTTTGTTTCCAGCTCATCTATACGGTTATTAAGCCGCACAACCTCCGTGCCTAAGACTGCAACAACAAGGACTGCCGCCACTGTGGCAAGCGCTTTTGCTGCCCGTGCAAATTTTTTGTGCTTTTTCCTGTTTTTGTCTTCTTTTTCGCCGTGATGGGTTTCATGATTTTTTACATAAATTTCATCACTGTACCCGGCCGATTCTCCGGTCGGCTGCGCTTCTTCAATTATTTGGTCATCGATGTAATTTAAACCATCAAATAAATCCTTTTTCGTCATAGATATACGCCCTCCTCATCCAGATATTTTTTAAGCTCTGCCCTTATCCGAAACAGTGTGGTCTTTACGCTGCTTTTGCTCCTGCCGCTCATATCTGCCAGCTCATCAATCGTCATGCCATACCAGTAGCGTCTCACGAAAAGCACTCTCTTTTCCGTCTCCAGTCCGTTCAGAAAATCCGATAAACACCTTCCAATGTCCGACAGCTCGCCCTCGTATTTTGCATTGCTGTCTGCAAGGCACTCCTCAAGCTCATCAAGCATACAGTTCATGTTGGAATTTCTCTTTGAAGCGTTATTCCAGTCAATCCTGTCGCAGACGATATTGCGGCATACCCTGTAAAGCCAGGAAAGGAAACGCATAGGGCGCTCCGGCGGTATCTTGTTCCATGCTGCTATGTATGTGTCATTTACGCATTCCAGCGCATCCTCATGTGCTACCATAGTGTCTGCAAACCGGGTAAGCTTCGCTCCGTACATCTGCGAGGTCGCACTGACAGCCTGCTGGTTGCGATCAAAATACATATCAAGTATCTGTTCCTGTGTGTACATTTTCCACAAACCCCCCTTCTATTTATTATGTAGGATTTTGTTTGGTGGGGGTTACATTTCATCATTAATTCTTTAAAATTTCCCTTATGTAAACTTTAAGCCTAGCCTATAGGAAATAAAGCTTATAGTGCTGAATAATTGAATTGTATCATATTTCGTCTTAGTTTAAATATCAAAAAAGGAAGATTCTCCTTAGAATCTTCCTCATATGAATTCAAATAGTAATATTTAATTGTTCTTCTTTGCCGTAACAAGCGCAACTACCGCAAGAACTGCATTTATCAGGCACCAGCCTGCCCATATAGCCAGATCCGAAAAACTTCCATAACCCGCAAATCCGATAATTGCCGCCAATCCAAAGAGTACTATGAGTGCGATATTCCCACCCTTGCCTAACGATTTTTCTCGTAGCGATTGAAACAATTCCACCTGCAAGCATAAGAATTGCCACAATTATTCCTGCACTTCCTGATGCCTCACCATTGGCCTCCAATGCATTAGATACTCCTGCAGCGCATGACTGAAATGATACAAAAACAAATAAAATTATTGATAAAATACCTGAAACTAATTTCCAAACCTTCATGATGAATTTCTCCTATCTATTTAAATATTTCGTAGCTCTACTGTTTAATAATCATACTTTCATATGATGTTTAAATTATTTACTGTGCCGTAAATGTTATCGCATCTGAATCCGCTATTGTATCGTAGCTCTCAGCATTGTATATATGGAATTTAAGCTCTACCTGATCAACCGACGTGATTCCGTTTGCCTCAAGATCACTTGACATAATGGTTATATCATCTATCGACTTCTTTCCGTCATAGACTATGGTTGAAAACAGCGGTGTCATCATATATCCATTGATAGACATGTTGTCCACGTTTATTCCGACATTCTGACCTGAGGTGTTTTCGATGTAAAGTAAAATTGCTGTTCCCCAGAAAGAATTTTCATCAACTGTTTTTCCAACAATCCTTACACCATTTGCATTGTAAAGCTCCTGTCCCTCATCGTTTGGTGTCGTATCCATGTTTGCAAATTCAGATGTCTCAAGCTTTGAATATACATTCTTGAAAAGATTATCCCAGTTTGAATCGTATGCGTGGAAATACATCTCAATTTGTCCTACTGTATCTATTCCGGCAGCTTTAAGCTCTGTTGACGATAAATACATAACCTCATTCGACTTCTTTCCTGCCGCAACATCCGCGCTGAACAGATCTGTGATCATATAATCGTTTACGATAAGTGCATCACAGCCTATTGTATAGTCCTTGGCCGAATTATTTTCAACCAGAAGCTTAATTCCGTCTCCCCATATGCTGTCTGTCACATATTCAGTCGCAGTTATTTTGATGCCATCCTGGTCTACAAGCACCTGCTCATTGATGCTCTCATCTGCTGATGCCTGATCTGCGCCGCCTCCATTAGTTCCGCTGCTCTCTGCGCCTCCACCGGTCTCTGTTGCGCTTCCCGGTGCAGCTATGCTCTTTTTTTGCCCTGTATCCGAGCTGCATCCAAATAATGTAAAGGTGATTGCTGTGATACTCAGTACAAGAGCCAGTAAATTAGTTCTTTTTTTCATGGTTAAGTCCTCCTCTGTAAATTGTAGGACTATTATACCATCACAGTATGAATACCGTTCTCCCCACAGCGGTGGTAAAATTATATTCTAAACCTACTCCTGCACACCACTTGTCCTGAGCATTTCCATACCATTTTTGCTGAGTAATTCGTTCACTTCTATGATTCCACCCGGACGGTCCTTAAAAATAAGCATAAGAAGAGCATCTCTCGGGATTTTTGCATAGAGCTGCGGCATCTCGTATTTTCTCAAGGCTCTCTGGGTCTGCTCTAATGTAAGCTCTGCAGCATAACATATCCTCAGGATAATATCCCTCTGCCTGGTATGTTTTTCGCCTGACAGAAGCTTGTAGCCGTATTTTTCCGGAATATCAGCCTTCAAAAACACCATCTGCTGTGTTATTTTCTTTTCCTTAAGCAAATCCTTTATGTACTCTGAAAACGCATTTTGCTCCGGATCCATGCTGCCTTTCTGCTCAACACAAAATTTATCAAAATCAGATATATGAGTTTTTCCAAGGATATCATCCAATTCTTTTGTATTTTTTTGCTTCATAAATTTCTCCTATCTGTTATACTTGTACTTGTAACTATTCCTACCTCATTAGCGATACCTGAAAGGATACATGCACCATGAGCGATTACAAAATAATCTCAGCCTTAAATGAAGAACACAAGGTTTATCTGGTTCAATCTGCGCTTTCCGGCAATATTTATGTCCAGAAAATCCTTGATGTATACAATATCCGCGTGTACGAATACCTTTATCGCAATCCTGTGGCCGGTATTCCGCGCCTTATCAATTACTATGAAGATGGCAACCAGCTTATCGTAATCGAAGAATATATAAGTGGAACCTCTCTGCAGGAAAAAATAGACAACTCTGACCTTAGTGTTTCCGATATCAGAAGCTACATGATTATGCTCTGCAATATACTTAATGCTCTGCACTCGATGACTCCGCCTATAATCCACCGCGATATAAAGCCGTCAAATATCATAATTACCAGTTATAACTATGCCATGCTTTTAGATTTCAATGCCGCAAAACAATTTTCCGGCCAAAACGAGTCTGACACTGTGCTGATCGGCACTCCCGGATACGCAGCTCCCGAGCAGTATGGCTTTGGTTCTTCATCTCCAAAAACAGACATATATTCTCTCGGTATAGTACTGCGTGAAATGCTTGGCAGCATCACTCCGGCTCCCGACATTGCTCCAATTTTGCACCGGCTTAACCTGATTGCAGAAAGATGTACTCAGATGACACCAGCTGCAAGATACCAGTCTGTGACAGAATTAAAAAATGCCGTATCGCAGTCATATTATCCTGCGCAGCACAGCACTTCTGCTGCCGGTAATTCAAGTCAATATGCACACCATAACCATGATAATACAAACAATGCAGCCAATGCCGATACTGCTAAACGAGCTATCCACGACAGTGCTTCCCGTTTTCTCCCACCCGGATTTCGCACGAGAACTCCATGGAAAATGCTGCTATCCTCAGTCGCATATCTGTTCATAATATGGCTTTGCCTGTCATTGGAATTAGAAAATACTTACGGAGCAAAGCTGTGGCTTGAAAGAATCTTCTGCCTTGGTATGTTCATATTTGCGATTTGCTGTAGCTTTAACTATCTCAATGTACAGAATATACTGCCACTTTGCAAGAGCAAAAACCGTTTCCTGCACTATGTCGGCATAATACTGCTAGATGTGGCAGTGATTTTTGCTCTATTTGTGATTATGTTCATTATAGAGTCTGTTGCATTCCCTATAAAGTGATTATTTATATCATAGCACATAAAAATAAGCCATGTTCTCACCGCTGTGGTGGTAACATGGCTTATATTATTTTTCATAAAGATATATTTTGTTATAAAAAGCCGTTGACTTATACACACTTAATGTGTATATTATGATTATGGAGGAGGCATTTATGAAACAAAGAGAGCTTATCAAGAAACTAGAGGCTGCCGGATTTGAATTTTCAAGACATGGCGGTAATCATGATGTATATGTTCGGGGTTCAGATATAGAGCAGATTCCGAGGCATAAAGAGATCAACGAAATGCTTGCCAAAGCAATTTTACGTAAATGGGGATTATAGCATTTATAATTTATCACATATTATATATACATTAATTTATGGAGGATATTATATTATGAAACAGGTATATCCAGTTATATTTACACAATTAAATGATAAAAAAGACACCGTGCTTATTAATGTTCCTGATATGAATATATTAACAGAGGGCTTCGGTCTACCAGATGCTATAGAGATGGCTCGCGACGCCATTGGAGCAAACGGAATCACATTACAGGATCTTGGCAGGGAAATTCCGGTTCCAAGTGATATTTCAGATATTGACATCAAAAACGGTCCCTTTGACAATACTGGTATTAGTCATGTTTCATTTGTGGATATAGATTTTGATGAATACCGCCGCAAGGTCGACAATAAAACCGTCCGAAGAAATGTCACTCTCCCTAATTGGCTTAATCAGGAAGCTGAGAAATCCCATATCAACGTATCCCGCGTTTTGCAGGAGGCTCTCATGGTAAAGCTAGGTGTATCAAGATAAATAAATTTAAAAACCAAATCAAACTAAAAAGAGTGCAGGTTATTTATTGGATAGCCTACACCCTTATTTTGTTCTCATACCTCAAATAGAATTTCAATCAAGGTATTAATCCGGTTATTTGCAGGAACGATTTATTAGAATGCTGCTCTGTAAATCTCCACAATATCGTCCTTGCTAAGCGGTACAAACGATCCCTTTGAACCCTCGCAGGCCTTCTTTGCCATCACCTCAAAGTTCCTGTCGTCTGTGATTCCCACAGCTCTTAGATTTGCCGGAATGCCCATTGTCTCAAAGAAGAATTTCTTCAACGCATCAATGCCAGCATGTGCAAGTGCATAGTCATCATCACCACAAAGTCCCCAGACATTTTTTGCAAACTCCACAAACATCGGAAGTGTGTCGTCATTTAGTATGTGCTCCATCCACGCCGGTGTGAGTATTGCAAGTCCCTCTCCGTGAGTAATATCATAGAAAGCGCTCAACTCATGTTCCATAGGATGTACGCACCATGCCGGTGAACATCCATCGCCCACAACACCATTGATTGCATGTGTGCCTGCCCACATCAGGTTGGCTCTGGCCTCGTAGTTGTCAGGCTGTGCGAGGGCAACCGGTCCATTTTTAATCATTGTACGCAACAATCCCTCCGCCATAAATTTCTGGCAGTCAGCATTCTCCATAGAAAAATAATTCTCCATTGTATGGCTCATCATATCTGCGGTTCCTGCTGCAGTCTGTTTTTTTGATACTGAATATGTATATTCAGGATTTAATATTGACATAGTTGGCACCATATACGGCGATCCTGTTCCCCACTTTTCATTTTTAGACATATCAGAGATAACAGCAAAAGGATCCATCTCTGTTCCTGTTGCGGAAAGAGTAAGCACATCAAATATCGGAAGTGCCGCCTTGACCTTTGAGCCATCAAGCACCAGATCCCATGCATCACCATCATACTTTGCACCTGCTGCAACAACCTTTGAGCAATCAATTGTACTGCCGCCTCCTATTGCAAGCACCATGTCGATACCCTCATTTTTACAGATTTCAACACCCTTTCTGACTGTCTCAATCTTTGGGTTTGGCTCCACTCCGCTAAGCTCAAACACGGTCAGCCCCGCATCCTTAAGGATCTTCATTGCGGTATCGTAGAGACCGTTTTTCTTATAGAGCCGCCTCCGTACACTAAAAGCACCTTGCTGCCATATGCCTTGAGCTCTGATAAGCTCGAAATGGTATCCTTTCCGAAATGAATTTTTGTTGGAATGTTGAATGTGAAATTGTACATATATAATACCTCCTGCTAAATAATTATATTTTTTAATCTCTCCAAATCATCTGCATCGGGATGCGACAAAGCCTTGTCAAAATTTTCGATCAGCGCATCAATATTATCCGGATGCTCTGGGTTTTCTTTCATTTTCACATAGCGTTCCCTCACAGACTGTGGCATTTTGCCCTGACACATATATTCTCCTACAATAGTGTTGCTTGAATCAATGGACATTTTAACATTGCCAAGAATCTTTTGAAAATATGCATCACTTCCTCCAAAACCGGCTGTTCCGAACAGAAATATCTTTTTATTTTTCAATTTAGATAAGAAATCTAATGTATCGCTATCCGCGTTTCCCTTGTCCGTCCAAAATCCAATGTATAGCAATTCGGATTTTATCCCCTGCGCATCAGCCGTGCCAAAATAATCACAGCTCTCCTTTGGCAGGATTTCATGAATTTTATCAGCCAGCTTACGTGTGTTGCCTGTCATACTACTGAATATTATAGAATAATTTTCGTTGTACATGCAATATTCTCCTTTAAATTAAACTAATATTTGGGCATTTACACTTTAAATTCATCTTCATGTTTTTTGAAGAAATTATAAAAATATCGTACATTATCCAAATCACTCCATTTTGTAACATCATACTCTTTCGTATCAAGATTGTATATTTTAGCATTTAATGTTCCAAGCATAAATGGTGAATGCGTTGCAATAATAAACTGGCATTCTAACAACCTTGCCATTTTATTAATTTCCTCTGCTAACATAACCTGATTCGCAAGTGAAAGCGAAACTTCCGGTTCATCTAACAAATACAATGCATCTGGTTGTAAATACTCCTCAAAATATTGCATTGATGTCTCTCCGTTAGAATATTTTTCCTGTGCAAATTTTATATATTCTTCCTGCTTACACCCTTCTTTAGATGCTAAAAATTTTTTTGCTTCAAGTAAAGACATACCTCTCTTAACGTAATCATACTCCATGCCATCTGATAATATCTGCTTTTGTTGTATCTTCTTAATCTCATACAATATATCTTCACTTTTAATATATCGGCTATTTTCCGGTAATTTATTTATTGTATTTCCATAATCGTCTTCCCCCAAAGTATACAAGCATTCTCTGGAAAACGAACCACAGTAATCAACGCTTCCAAATGAATTGCTTGTTGCATATTCTTTCCCTTTTAGTTGTAAGCAATTGGCTATAATATTTAAGAGTGTTGATTTACCTGAGCCATTGTTGCCATAAAGTACAGTGATAGGTCTAAAAACAAATGGTTCAATATACTTATCCCGGAATACATTGTAGGGATAAATATTAGGATTATTCACTTTTCTTTTACTTAATCTAAAACTACTTAAATATATCATATCTTTTCATTATCCCTTTCCTGATAAAAGAGCTCCAACACCATTATTTCTCGAATATGTGAAAATGAAGGATTATTCACTAATACATCTGGTTTAGTTATGAATTGGTGAGACACTGTCACACTTTTTCCAAAATCTTGTGCAGTATTTATATAACTAATTTTTAAGTATTTCCTTATTTTCAAATGACAAAAGTATGCTAAATATTATTTCTAGCACTATCATCATTGTTACAAGAAAATAATTTGCAAAATTTAAGCCAACTATTAAAGATAATATTGGAATAATTATTGACAATATCAGATATGAATTTGAATTATATAACCAGCTATAAGGCAACAAATGTCCTCTGAAAATCATAGCAATAACCATATTACTATTGATGCAATAATAAAGTGAATACCTTTCTTTTGCTTTTGGCTACAATCTTCCTTTAATTCTTCTAAATTCATCCTTTTACTTCAACCTTTCCAAACTTCAAATGCCAAACACATTATATTAAAGATTTTGATCAATCCGATTTTCCTATCTATACTCAACGATTTCTTCCAATGGTTTCCTTGGTCTTTTAGCCGGAGCTTCATAGGCAAAGCCAACAGCAACAATTCCTGTCAACTGGCTGGCTGTTCCGATAAAATCCATCAACTCATTGTAGGCAAAGCAAGTATTGGCAATCCATAAGGTACCTAATCCATATCCCGTTGCCGTGAGAATCATATTTTCAATTGCCGCACCTATGGACAGTGAATCACAAATTTCAACGATTCGTTTTTCATTTCATAATTATCACGTATATCAACCAAAAGTCCAAGCACAAAGCCATGATGCATCCGCAATTATCTTCACAACTATAATTTTTTTCACTTTCTTTTATTTTCTAATTTCTTCTGTCTAACAAAGCCTCATTTTTAGAGGCAAATCTTATAAAAAAACTGTTTGGCAACTCTGTATTTTTAAAAATCACAATATAAAATATTATAAGAATCAATTTTGTTACGTTTGATGCATTTTTATCCCTAATATCTACCATATCCCCAAACTATTTTTCTTTTTTGTAATCAAATCCAATATACATTCCACCGTGTTTTTCACCTTCAGTAAAAAGCCAGCTAGATAACCCAAAAGCAGTTGACAGTGCTCCATCATAACACATATCCATATATGTGTACCTCCTCTTCTCTTTGTTTTATTTTTGCCATTCCCGTCTGCAGACAGTCCTGACTCTATGTAAAGCTTTTACATACAAAAAATTAATCAAATTTCCCTGCTGCATCTGCTCCTCTATTTATCTTCTTATAAGGATGTTTAAATATAAATACCAGCACTATACTTATGATGTCATCATTAC
>ENA-OQIU01000251-OQIU01000251.1-human-gut-metagenome-genome-assembly--contig:-NODE-251-length-10407-cov-2.608560_pt1 | contig 10407 bp, 11 predicted proteins | sample MGYA00242590_ERZ504755 | MGnify/ENA primary metagenome ERZ504755 (study PRJEB26092, sample SAMD00036359) | human gut metagenome | host: Homo sapiens | study: EMG produced TPA metagenomics assembly of...
CACAGATAATTTGCCGGAAGGGTTTATTCTGCCATACACAATATCTATGATTGCTTCAGCTCCCATAGTTCCTGGTCTCCAGGCCATAATGACAGCCTTGGATTTTTCTGATATCCTCCGCAGATCCAATGGTCTTCCTGCAATTACCACAGTCACGATATTACTTGTACGTTCTGCTATTTTTTCAAATAACACCTGCTGCTCTTCCGGCAAAGTCAAGAACGCCCTGCTGGCAGCCTCTCCTGACTGGGATTCATGTTCCCCCAGTACACATACGACCGTATCTTCATGGGTTATCGTTTCCAGCCACTGCTCATCCCTTGGCTTGCCAGACAATTCCTGTTTCACCTGCCATACCTTACACTCTTCATCAGAAAGAATATTGCATCCTGTAATACATTCTGCTTCTATCTGCTTTTTTTGTAAAATATCTTCTATTGTTTCAACTGCCTCATGTTCTCCAAAAATTGACCAGCGGCTTAAAAATTCTCTTGACGCTGTATAAGGACCTGCCCAGATAACTTTCTTCTTCCTGCTTAATGGCAGCAGCTTTTCATTTTTCAAAAGGACACAGCTTTCGCCCGCCAGCTGATATGCCTTTTCCCGGTTATGCAGAGTCAGTTTTCCACTCTTTCCAAGACCGGCAAACGGATTTTCAAAAAGCCCCAGCTGATTTTTCATCATCAGGACCCGGAATGCACTTTCATCAACAAACGCTTTCGGGATTTTTCCGCTTTCTACCAGTTTTTCCAGACACAGCATATAAGCAGGACTCATCATATCAATGTCTACACCGGCTTCGGAAGCCTGAATTGCTGCTTCTTCCATATCAGCTGCCACTCCCTGTTCTTCCAGCTGGCCTATGGAGCCCCAATCTGAAATTACAGTTCCCTCAAATCCTTCCTTATCCCGCAGAAGCCCTTTAAGAAGTTCCTTATTTCCGCTTATCGGTTTACGGTCAATAGCATTAAAAGCTGTCATGACCATAGCAGGCTTTGCTTTTAATGCCATACGGAAAGGTTTTACATACTGCTCCAGAAATGTCCGCTGGGATATTTCAACATCATTATATTCCCTTCCCGCATTCACAGCCCCATAACCTGCGAAATGCTTCAGGCATGCCGCTATTCCGGTATCAGCTTTCTGCTGATAGCCATCTACCATTGCTTTTCCCATGATTCCGTTTACATATGGGTCTTCTCCAAAGGATTCCATCATCCTTCCCCATCTGGGATCTCTTGAAACATCAATCATAGGAGAAAATGTTGCCCTTAGCCCTTCTGAAGATGCCTCCGAGGCAGCTATAGAAGCCGCCTCAGACACCAGTTCCGGATGAAATGAACACGCCTGCCCCAACGGAATCGGAGCTATGGTCCTGCACCCATGTATGACATCTGCCATAAACAGCAATGGAATATGATGGGGATGCTGTTCCATATATCTGCTCTGGATATCATAAATTTTATCTTTACCGATCACTCCAAGCACTGAACCGGCATATTGAATGATCCATTCCGGTGGTAACTGTTCGCCAACAACACCGGTGAGTACTGCCTCTTTATCGAAGTATGCGCCAGTGAGCTGCACCATCTGTCCTATTTTTTCCTGTAATGACATTTCTGACAGCAATTGCTGTAATTCATGTATTTCCATATATACTCCTTATGTTTAATCCGTTTATTTCTAATGTTCATTTCTCCATAGATCAGCCCGAAGCATATAAGACCGTATTTTACTCAAAGTAGATTGTCTTGCCACTTTCTGCGGACTGGTAGATTGCTTCCAGAATACGTGTGACAACTGCAGCCTGTGCAGGCTTCACAACCTGTTCTGCCCCATCAACAACGATGTGGTAAAACAATTCCTGTTCATAGTCTGCTGCTGACTTTTCTTTTCCTGAGAAAAATGCTACTCCACCGCTTGATAATTCCGGTTTCTCTACTACCTGTGTATTATGGTGGATGTAATTGATCCTAAGGCCATCTTTCATATCAGCTCCGGCTTTGGTACCACACAGGCTTGTTTTTGCCTCATCAACCTCCAGTGTGTTCAGTGCCCAGGCTGATTCCAGTTCGATCACTGCCCCATTTTTCATACGGATAAAACCAAAAGCAGAATCTTCTACACAGAACTTATCCAGATCCCAGTTACCAAATGCATTTCCCTGGTCTGTCTGATCAGACAGCTTGTGGAAGGAAGCTCCCGTAACAGACTGCACTTCATAATTATCCATCATCCATAATGTCAGATCCAGTGCATGTGTACCAATATCAATCAGAGGACCGCCGCCCTGTTCTTCTTCATTCAGGAACACACCCCAGGTCGGAACAGCTCTTCTTCTGAGTGCATGTGCTTTGGCAAAATAGATTTCTCCCAATTCATCACTTTTGCACATTTCCTTCAGATACAATGAATCTGTACGATAACGGTTCTGATATCCTATGTTGAGAACTCTGTGTGTTCTTTCAGCAGTTTCGACCATCTTCTGTGCTTCTGCATAATTTTTTGCCATTGGCTTCTCACACATGACATCTCTTCCTGCCTCCATTGCTGCTATAGAGATTTCTGCATGGGAACGGTTTGGGGTATTACATATACAACATCCAGATCTTCTTTTAGAAGGTCACGGTAATCTTCAAATACTTTTGCATCTTCTGTGCCAAATTTTTCTTTTGTCTCCTGCGCACGCTCTATGATGATGTCACAAAAAGCCACCACCTCATAGAGACCACTTTTCTGCATAGCCGGGAGATGTTTTCCGTTAGCAATCCCTCCACAGCCTACGATTCCTGCTCTTAATTTTCTCATGGTATTTCCTCCTTATTTGCACTTTTCTGTGTTATATAACATATTTCTCCAGATATCTTTTACTGAGAATTAAAGACTTCTCCACCTTTTCCTTGGAATCCTCAAATGCTTTATCTTCTATTTCGATACATGTACAGCCATCATATCCTATATCAGTAAGTGCTGACACGTATTTTCCCCAGTCCACATCGCCAAGTCCCGGAATCTTAGGTGACATATATTCCAGCGGATAAGCCATGATGCCACAGGACTCTAATTTATCCTTGTATATCTTGATATCCTTGTAATGAACATGGAATATTTTATCCTTAAATTCATAAAGCGGGCGGATATAGTCGATCATCTGCCAGATAAAGTGGGATGGATCGTAATTAATGCCAAGATTATCACTGTCCAGGATCTTGAAGACCTCTCTCCAGATTGGCGGAGTTGTCATCAGATTCTGTCCTCCGGGCCACTGTTCCTCACCAAAAAGCATCGGGCAGTTTTCAATTGCTATTTTTACGTCACATACCTCTGCCAGTTTTATGATTAGTGGCCATATTTCTTTTACAAGTTCAAGATTTTCCCGTACATTTTTGGTCTGATCCCTTCCGATAAATGTTGTGACCATGCCAACACCTAACTTTTTACTTGCACGTATGACATTCTTCAGATGTTCAATAGCAGCATTTCTTTTCTCTTTATCTGCCGTCATTACGTTAGGATAATATGCCAGTGCAGAGATTTCTACTCCCGCTTTTTCTGCATATGCCATAATATGGGCTGCATATTCATCATCCTGGTTTACCCGTTCTGCATCTATATGGCTTACACCCGCATATCTTCTTTCTGCTTTTTCTTCTGGCCAGCATGCCACTTCCACACATTCAAATCCCTGCTCTGAAGCAAAATCCATCATTTGTTCATAAGTCCATCCGTCAAGGATTGATGTAATAAACCCAAGTTTCATTGAAAAATCCTCCTGTATCTGTTTTCCCTATTTTGCCCATGGAGTTGGTGTAAAATCTCCACCCCTGCACCATTTCAGATAATTCAGTGCATGAAGCTGTCCGGTCATCTCCAGTTCTCCGGAATATACAGGATCATGGTATCCCTCAATGCAGATATCGTCCTCATATCCGTTACTTCTTAAAATAGAAATGATATCTCTCCAGTTCGTGTCACCAAAGCCCGGCATACGATGCCATACAAATGGGACTGCGCCTGATATGCCACTATGTCTTACAGCATCCCAGTCTATTGTTGCATCTTTTCCATGTATATGTACTATTTTTTTGCACCATTTTCTCAGCTCTGTTACCGGATCGATAAGCTGTACCATCTGATGTGTCGGCTCCCATTCCAGTCCGAAGTTATCATTCTTTACTTCCTCAAACATCACTTCCCACGCTTTAGGGTTAAAACCGATATTACATGTCGCATGTTCCCATGTTCCATCCATAAGGCAATTCTCAATTCCCAGCTTCACTCCCTTTTCTTCTGCAAGATCAGCCAGTTCCCGGAATACCTTGCCAAACTCTTCATATGCGGATTCTACCGGCTTTCCTTCCCACGCTCCTGCAAAAGTACTCACATGTGTAGCTCCGAATTTTCCGGCAGTGCAGATTACATTTTCCAGTGTTTTCCTATGCTCTGCGTACTGGATAGGATTGCAATAGTATCCAATTGTCGTGATTTTGGAATCCGTACCTGCCAACAGTTTTTCCGTGCTCAATGCCAGCTTATCAAGGTCAGTCCCTTCCAGTGACATATGGAAATTAAGAGAAAATGTCTCAAATCCTTTTCCAATAAATCCCTTTAACCATTCTTCTGCCTTAGCTCCAGGAACGCATGTTCCTATTTTTATCTGTTTCATACTTATTTTCTCCTGTTCCTTCATAAATACTTATGATTCATACTGTCTATAATCAATCACCTGGTTTGTTTCTGCTGATTGGAAAATAGCTTCCATTAGTTTCATTACACGCATCACCTGGAAGAGCTTAATCTCCGGCTCTGCCCCATCTCTTATAACTGCTGCTACATTCCTATGGAAATCCGCAATATCTCCGGACACATGTGGCAACTCTTCTTTCACGATTGTATCTTCCCGTCTCGGAGCCATGGTTTTGGTCAGACCTGCTGCTGTCTTTACCGGCACTACTTTCTCTTCGGATATGCCTGTTTTCCGTATGATCTCACCATTTAACTGCCAGTCCCTGATTACCGCAGTACCATCTTCACCCAGTACATACCATCTTGGCAGGGAAATATAATTATTGGTACCTACTTCAACTAAGACTTCCGTTCCGCCTTCAAATGTCAGGATTGTGGTGAACCCATCATCCACTTCCTGATTGGTAATATGGGTAAGTGATGCATATACAGTTTCAATTTTTCTATCTCCGTAAAGATACAGAATCTGATCCAGCAAATGTACACCCCAGTCAAGAACCATTCCGCCACCATGTACTTTTTCTTTTCTCCAGTCACCCGGAATACCCCTTGAACCATGCACACGGCTTTCTATCCGGAAGACATGCCCCAGCTTCTGTTCCTCTACAAGCTTTCGTATGATCAGGAAATCATCATCCCAGCGCCTGTTCTGGTGTACTGTCAGGAACTTTCCGGTTTCTTTGGCAACATTTTCCATCTCCTGAAGATCAGAAGATGACAGAGTCACCGGTTTCTCTGATATCACGTTTTTCCCCGCATGCATAGCACGGATTGCAATCGGCTTATGGCAGTCATTTGGAGTGGCAATCAGCACGACATCAATATCCGGGTCTGATAACATTTCCTCTTCCGAGCCATACACAGAAAAACCTTTTTCTTTTTGCTTCTATTCTCTTTTCTTCCTTGATATCATAGATACCACCAATTTCAATTTCCGGTACATTTGACAGGATTTCTGTATGCCATCTGCCCATTCCACCATATCCTATCAGTCCGTAGATTACTTTGTTTTCCCGCATTTTATACCTCCAATTAAGGAACAGCGGCTAATGAACACCATCAGCCGCCGTCTCTTTTACTTACTTAATTCATCGTTGATTTCTTTGAGAATCTGATCACCACCCTGATTCTTCCAGTTTTTAACGAAAGTATCGAATTCGCTGATATCTGCTTTTCCCATAATGATCTTTGCGAAAGTCTCTTCCTCCATCTTCTTCAGATTTGCCCATTTCGCTTCCATTGTTTCCGTCTGTCCGTTGTAAGCGTTGTAAACCGGAACATATTCCTCATTTACAAGTGGCGCGTCACCTACCATGATTGCAACCAGACGAGGCAGATTTGTTTTTGCCAGATCACTATCCAGATTCCAATATTTAAGACTGAAATCATCGTAAGGCTTTTTCTTAAGTTTCGTAACTGCTTCCATATCGTTCTTCAGCAGTTTATGTGTACGAAAAATCTACATCATCCATACTGATATCTCCTGCAAGATATTTCGTCAGCGCTTCATAAGATTTCTCTATCTCATCAGCATTGTCATACGTATTATACAAAGGATAGAAATCTCCGGTTCCCATCTCCGTAGATGTTACGCCCTCTTCTACCCATTTATGCTCATCTGCAACCAGGTAGTTAATGATCTTAAACGCAGCTTCCGGATTTTTGCAGTCCTTGCTCGCTACGACATACTGTGTCGTTGGCTCAGCCATATGCGTATAATATTTTTCCATCCTCAGAAAGAGGTGTGAAATATGCCCGCCAGTCTGCTGAACCTGACAGAGTTGTATCCGCAAATGTATATGCACACCACCACGGTACCGAAAAAGATTCCTACTTTTCCAGCAAGAAGTGGCTCCTTGCTATCACTTCTGACAAGTGTCTCCGGATCAATAACACCATCCGCATAAAGTTTGGAGATATTTTCCAGTGCAGTCTTCGTCTCCGGCTGAATCGAACCATACTCTACCGATCCGTCCTCACTCTTCAGCCAGTACTGCGGATATGACTGAAAACAGCTGAACAATGGGTCAAGTCCAAACTGGTTGCCGCCTACTGCATTCATGTGGTCCGAATTTCCTGGTCCAAGAATACCGATAGTGTCATTCTCTCCATTTCCATCTGGATCCCTTGTCACAAATGCTTTAGCCACTTCTGCCAGTTCATCCCATGTGCGTGGTACATCCAGCCCAAGAGCATCCAGCCAGTCCTGACGAATCCACATTTCGTTTACACCGCCTGCTGTCAGGTTCGGGGCAGGAATCGCCATCAGTTCTCCATCTTCATTGGTGATACATTTCTGCAGTTCTTCACCGCCGGATTTCACATAACTTTTCAGTGCATCTGAAGCATAATCATCAAAATACTTATCCAGTGGCTGTATCATATCGTATTTCAACAGAGCCCTGTACTGGGTTGCATTTACATTCATGATTTCCGGAATGGTATTACTTCCGATACAGAGACTCATTTTTTCATCATAGTCTGATGTAGATGCAGTCCAGTCATATACTACCTGGATGTTCAGGTTCTCTTTCAGAAGCCTTGTATAGGAGTTGTCTTCAAATGACATTCCTTTCGGAATCTTTGCATTCGGATTCATTTTTCCGCCCAGATGTACCGTAACCGTCTCCGGGTATTTTGCCAGAGGCAGATCTTCTTTCGCTGTTCCTTCTGCTTCCTTGACCGCTTCTTTCTGCCCTTTGTCTGATGCACCACCACAGCCTGAAATCAAGGATACCGTCATAGCTGCCGTACACGCTATAGCAATTATTCTTTTTAGTTTCATAATCCATTTTCTCCTTTTCGTTTTTACTATTCTCTATTTTGGCCAGACTCTTTCTGACCGGATACTATCCTTTTACCGATCCCAACGTGATCCCAGATACAAAATATTTCTGCAAAAACGGGTATATGATCAGCACCGGGATCATGGCGATAAATATCTTCGCTGCGTCCAGCGACTGGTTATTTAGTTTCATTGCCTGTGCGATCTGTTCAACATTCATACTGGAATAATCCAATGTTACTACCATCTGCTGTATGTATGTCTGAAGCGGATAACTGCTTTGTTTTGTACTTAGAACCATTCCCTGAAAGAACTCGTTCCAGTACTGAACAATCGTAAAAAGCGAGATCGTTGCCACCATCGGTTTTGCCAAAGGAATGTAAATTGAGATCAGATTCCTCCATGGTCCACCACCGTCTATAAAGCATGCCTCTTCCAGTTCAACTGGCAGATTCTTGAAAAAGTTTACTGCCAGAATGACGTTGAAAACCTGAAGCCCCATACCGAAGACAAGTCCCCATATGCTGTCCATGAGACCGTAATTCTTCATTGTGATATACCACGGAACAGTACCTCCATTGAAAAGCATGCAGAATACAAAGATCCACATGAAGATGCCCCTCTTCGGAAACTGTTTTTTTGTTTCTTGACAACGGATATGCTGCCAAAAGTATACACACCATGCTGGCCCCTGTACCTAACACAACTCGTTTAATAGACACAAGAAAAGAAGTAAAGAAATTTCCCTCTCCCAAGATCTTCTTATATGACAGGAGATTAAATCCCACCGGCCAGAGAGCAACTTTCCCTGCACTGACAGCCTCCCTGCTACTTAAGGAAACGCAAAGGACATACCATACCGGCAGGATGCAGACCAGTGTGATCAAAATAAGGATCACAACATTTACTACGTCGAATACTTTTGATCCTATACTTTTATTTTCTATCATTTACTGCACCTCCTTAGAATAGTTTGTAACCGGTAAACTTATCTGCCAGCTTATATCCTATAACAATTAAGATAACGCTGATCACCGATTTAAACAGTCCAACTGCTGTAGCCAGCGAGTACTGCAGGTTCTCAAGTCCTGCACGGTATACCCATGTGTCTATGATATCACCAGTGGAATAAACAAGCGGATTATACAAATTGTAGATCTGATCAAAACCTGCATTGAGCACATTTCCAAGTGACAGAATTGCCAGAAGGGCTACCGTTGTCCTTATTCCCGGGAGCGTTATGTGCCAGATACGTTTGAATCTTCCTGCTCCGTCTGCCGCTGCTGCTTCATAAAGGCTCTGGTCTACCCCAAGTATTGCTGCCAGATAAACTACCGTATTGTACCCAAATCCTTTCCAGATATCTGTGCCGATCACCAAAGGCTGGAACAATGATGGCTCCCCGAAAAAATTGATCGGATTTCTACCAAATGCCTCCATCAGCTGATTAATTGGACCAGTATATCCAAAGATATTTAAAACAATCTTTGCCAGAATAACCCACGACAGAAAATACGGTAGGTAAACAATTGTCTGGATTGGACGCTTGAGCCGCTTAATACAGAATTCATTAAGCAGAAGTGCAAAAATCAATGGGAAAATAATATTCCCAATAATCTTTCCTACCGCGATTACAACGGTATTACACAGTACCTGTTTGACATCGTTCATTTGAAACATGTACTTAAAATTTTCAAGCCCGACAAACTTAGAATGCAAAATACCCTGGCCCGGATTATAATCTTGAAATGCCATGACAATACCGAACATCGGAACAATGCTAAAGAAAAACAGCCATAAAAGTGCCGGAATCAGCATAATATAATAATGCTTCACAAATCGTTTGATATACATTCCAGGACCTCCCTTCCTTTTTGTTTAATATACACCATGATACCTCCCTTCCTTTTTTTAATTATTTTATCTTCTTCCCCCATATCCTGCTAGATGATATTGTTTCTAATCTTACCAAATATTTTTTATCACAAAAAAAATGTCCGATGAAAATCAGACATTTTTACTCTCTTTTCTGTATTCCGAAGGCGTACACCCATGCTCCCGTGCAAATACTTTTGCAAAATAATGAAAATTATCATATCCAAGTTCTACGGCAATCCTTGTAATGCTCTTCTTTCCCTCCTCTATCCATTCCGCCGCAGTCTTCATTTTCCTGTGTATCACATATTGGTGAAATGTTTCCCCCGTCATCTCCTTAAACCTTGTACTAAAATAACTCCTGCTCATCCCTATCCGTTCTGCCACGTCTTCAGAGCGAAGATCCTCCCCGATATGTCCATCCACATACTTGATAACCGCTGCAAAAGCACTGATATCATTTTTCTGTGATGAGCTAAGACTCTCTTCATAAATATGTTCCCTCCAGCGGTGCACCCAGTCCAGCATCTCTTCAACCGTATCCAGCGATGGAAATTCCCCTTCTTCATCTGACAGGAGCTGAATGTTATGAAAACTCTTAACAAAAATCCTCTCCGCACTCCGCAGACTGATTTCTTTTGTTTTCTGACAGAGATCTTCAAATTCTTTCTCACTGAAAATCCATCTGGTGTGCATCCATCTTCTGTTCAGTTCTTCAACTTTTTCCTGATTTTCCTCTTCTGCATGTCCATCTCTGCATGTCTGCATGTACTTTGCACTGACCCGTTCCAGTATCGTTCCACACTCTTCCGGGGAAAAACTGATCTTTGAGATATAGTCTAACGCACCCATACGGATTGCCGTCTGTGCATAACTGAAATTCTCATATACAGAAAGAATTACAAATTTAATTCCGGAAATTCCTCTCCGCACATCTGCATAAGTTCCAGTCCATCAATTTCCGGCATATCTATATACGGTAAATACAATATCCACCGGAT